>Ga0164243_10004796_pt1 | contig 20962 bp, 15 predicted proteins | sample OricompcompostOP_FD_108781 | JGI IMG/M metagenome (GOLD analysis project Ga0164243, IMG submission 108781) | Organic Plus compost microbial communities from Emeryville, California, USA - Original compost - Organic plus compost (OP) | ecosystem: Engineered > Solid waste > Mixed feedstock >...
ACCAATCTCGACACCGCGGCCATGGACGTGCGTGATGCCGTCGCCGGCATCGTCAACCAGCTCCCCAAGGACATGGAGGACGAGCCGAAGGTCGTCAAAGCCGATGCCGACGCTTCGCCCATCGTGCAGCTCTCGGTTTCCGCCGATAAGCTCTCCGAGGGCGAGCTGACGGACCTCGTGCAGAACGTCATCGAGGACAAGCTGGCAGCGGTCGAAGGCGTCGCCGCAGCCAACTCGTATGGCTTGCGCGCCAGGACCATCGAGGTACGCGTCAACCAGACAGCACTCGCTGCGCGCGGCATCAGCCTCGCCGAGCTGACGAGCGCCATCTCCAAGGCCGCCGTCACCGCGCCATCGGGCGCCCTGGAAAATGCCACGCAGCAGCTATTGGTGCGCGCCGAAGCTCCCGTGGCGACGCCTGACGACGTCGGCGAGCTGGAGATCAACGCGCAGACCAAGGTGAAGGACGTCGCCTTCGTCCGCTGGGGCTTTCAGGAGGCGACGGCGCTCACCCGCCTCAACGGCAAGACGTCGATCGGCATCGACATCATCCGCCAGGCGCAGGCCAACACGATCGACATCTCGAACGGCATCAAGGCAGCCGTCGCCGACCTGAAGAATACGCTTCCTGCCGGCGTCGAGATCAACATCACCTCGGACGACGCCGTGTTCATCCGCGAATCGGTGCGTGAGGTCATCCTCGCCCTGATCCTCGCCAACATCATCGTCATCCTCATCATCCTCGCCTTCCTGCGCTCCTTCCGCGCCACCGTTGCGCCGGCGATTTCCATCCCCGTGTCGCTCATCGGCACGCTGGCGGCCGTGTGGGCGGCCGGCTTCTCCATCAACGTCATTACGCTTCTGGCGCTCGTCGTCGCCACCGGCCTTGTCGTCGACGACGCCATCGTCGTCATCGAGAACATCGCCCGCCATCGGGTCATGGGCGCCGGCCCGCGCGCCGCCGCCGTGCTCGGCACGAAGCAGATCGTCTTCGCGGTGCTGGCAACGACCGCCACGCTTGCCGCCGTGTTCATCCCCGTCTCCTTCATGCCGGGCATCGTCGGCAGCCTGTTCTCCGAGTTCGGCTTCGTGCTCGCCTTCTCGGTCTCCATCTCGGCCGCCGTCGCGCTCACGGTCTGCCCCATGCTGGCCTCCAAGCTCGGCACCGGCGAGGAGGGCCACGACGCGAACTCTCTCATGGGACGCATCGGCGACGGGCTCTCCAACCTCTACATGGGCATCGTCGAGCTCATGCTGCGGCTGCGCTGGCTGGTGGTGCTCGCCTGTCTCGGCTTCGGCGCCGTTGGCCTCATCACCTTCCTGGCCCTGAAGCAGGAGATCACGCCCACCGAGGACCGCGGCACCATCTCGATCCGCATGCAGGCGCAGCAGGGCGCCAACATCGACTACGTGTCGAAGCTGGTGAGCCGCGTGGAGGACATCCTCGCGCCCTATCGCCAATCCGGCGAGGTAACGCACGTCTTGAGCTCCATCGGCAATGGCGGCGCCAACCGCGCCATGGTGATCGCCTCGCTCGCCGACTGGCACGACCGGAACCGCACGCAACAACAGATCCAGGCCGAGCTGCAGAAGAAGATGGGCGACATCGCCGGCCTGCAGATCTCACTGCAGGGCGCCAACAGCCTCGGCATCCGCGGCGGCGGCCAGGGCCTGCGCTTCGCCATCGTCGGTCCGAGCTACGACCGCCTGTCGACGACCGCGTTGAAGATGGTCAACGCGTTGCAGGGCCTGCCTGAGTTCCGCAGCGTGCGCACCGACTACGATACGACGCAGCCGCAGCTCTCAGTGCGCATCAATCGCGAGGCGGCAACGAAGCTCGGCGTGCCGATCGAGGACATCACCAGCATCATCAACACGATGATCGACTACCAGAAGGCCGCCGATCTCTTCATCGAGGACGATATCGTCGAGATCCAGGTGAAGGCCGGCGGCCGCCCGATCAACGACCCGTCCGACCTGCAGAACCTGTTCGTCAAGACGGCCGACGGCAGCTTCATCAACCTGTCCTCGCTGGTTTCCATCAAGGAGGTCGCCATCGCGCCGACCTTGAGCCGCGAGGACCGCCAGCGCGCCGTCGGCATCAGCGCCAATCTCAACGACGGCATAGTGCTCGGCGATGCGGTGAAGAAGATGCAGGAGATCGCGCCCACCGTGCTCGACAAGGACATGTCGATCACGCTGCTCGGCGAAGCACGGACACTGGCCGAAACGACTCAGAACACCCTGTTCGTCTTCGCCATTGCCTTCCTCGTCGTGTTCCTCGTCCTCGCTGCACAGTTCGAGAGCGTAACGAGCGCCCTCGTCATCATCCTCACCGTGCCGTTTGGTCTTGCCTGCGCCGCCATCGCCATCGCGCTTTCCGGCGGCACGCTCAACGTCTACAGCCAGATCGGCCTTGTGCTGCTCGTCGGCGTCATGGCCAAGAACGGCATCCTGATCGTCGAGTTCGCCAACATTCGCCGCGACGAGGGTGCGACCGTCGACCAGGCCATCCGCGAGGCCTGCCGCACCCGCCTGCGCCCCGTCATGATGACCATGTCGGCAGCCGTGCTCGGCGCGCTGCCGCTCATCTGGGCGAGTGGTGCCGGCGCCGAGGCGCGCCTCGCGCTTGGCTGGATCATCATCGGCGGTCTTGGCTTGGCGACGATCTTCACGCTGTTCCTGACGCCCGTGATGTACCGCATCCTGGCGCCGCTCTCGAAGCCACGCGCCGCCGAGACGCAGCGGCTGATCGAGGAGCTGAGGGTCGCCCCCCGCCACATCGGCCACGGCTAGGTCAGTCCGTCGGCCACTGGTGCACGGCATGCCACGCGCCTTTGCGCACCTCGCCACGCATGCGGCGAGAAAAAAAGTGCGCATACGCACGAATGGCAAGCGCCGGGCAAGCATGGCTGATTATGGTCAGAATGAAGCGAACTCAGTGGTCCGTGCGACGTACGGTTGTCTCAGCGCAGAACTCATTTGAGCCAGCGAGCCAACAACAGCTTCGGACTACGCAACATGACCAAAGCCGACAGGACCTACGACGCCGACCTCCCCGGGCGCCTGAGCTTCATGCAGCTCGACGAGAAAAGCTCCGAGCTCATTCGTACCCTCAAGCCAATTCTCGACCGCGAGCTGCCCAACGGGCTCGATAGATTCTACGAGCAACTCCGCCGCACGCCTGAGGTACGAAGCTTCTTTCCCAGCGACACCATGATGGCCAAAGCCAAAGGTGCCCAGGTGGGTCACTGGCGGGCCATCAGCGCAGGATCGTTCGATGACAGCTACGTCGGCAAGGTGCGCACCATCGGCCTGACGCACGCGCGCATCGGCCTCGATACCCGCTGGTACATCGGCGGCTACGCGCTCATCCTCGAGCACCTCATCAAAGCCATCATCACCGAGGTCTGGCCCAAGGGCATGATCATGCGTCGATCCCAAGCCTCGGGCGACGAAGTCGGCGCGGCGCTCGGCGCACTGCTCAAGGCCGTCCTCCTCGACATGGACCTCGCCATCTCTGTCTACGCTGACGCCGCCGAGGAGGCGCGCATCAAGTCCGAAGCGGAGACGCAGGCCAGGGAGCGCCAGATCGTCGCCTCCTCCATAGGCGCAGCGCTCGCACGCATGGCCGACAAAGACTTGACGTTCCGCCTCACGGCAGAGCTGCCCGCGGCCTACAAGGACCTGCAGGTGAACTTCAATGAGGCGCTGGATCAGCTCCAGGTCGCCCTGACGAGCGTCCACGAGAGCACCAGCGGCATCACCACAGGCACGCAGGAGATCGCCACCTCCGCCGAGGAGCTGTCGCGCCGCACCGAACAGCAGGCGGCAAGTCTGGAGGAGACCGCGGCAGCCCTCGATGAGATCACGACGACGGTCAACAAGACCGCCGAGAGTGCCAGAAGCGCACGTGAATCCGTGGCCGCCGCCAAGAGCGACGCAGAGCATAGCGGCCGGGTGGTGCGCAAGGCCGTCGATGCGATGAGCAAGATCGAAAAGTCATCGGAGCAGATTGGCCAGATCATCGGCGTCATCGACGAGATCGCCTTCCAGACCAACCTTCTTGCGCTCAACGCCGGAGTCGAAGCGGCCCGAGCCAGCGACGCCGGGCGCGGCTTTGCCGTGATCGCCTCGGAGGTGCGGGCCTTGGCGCAGCGATCGGCTGAGGCGGCTAAATCGATCAAGGAGCTCATCCACACCTCGACCGCGCAGGTGAGCGAAGGTGTGAAGCTCGTCGCCGAGACGGGCGAAGCGCTGGCCCGCATCGTGGACAAGGTCGGGGAGATCAACGCCGTCGTGGTCGACATCGCCTCAGGCGCCCAGGAACAGGCAACCGGCTTGCAGCAGATCAACGCCGCCATCAACCAGATGGATCAGACGACGCAGCGCAACGCCGCGATGGCCGAGGAGGCGACAGCCGCCAGCCAGACGCTGGCGCGGGAAAGCGAGCAGTTGAAGCGTCTCGTCGAGCAATTCGACGTCGGCACCGCCAAACCCACCGGCAAGAGCACCGTACGCGCCATCGCTTAGGTACAGGTGTAGGTAGCATTACTTCGGCGGCAACCGTGCCGGCGGCCCTGGCTCATCGTCGAGAAGACCGTTGCGCTCGAAAGCATCGCGACACGCAGGCGACAGCGCCTGCACCTGTCCGAGCAAGCACGTAACGGCGCGATCGCGGTCGGGCGGGCCTCCTGGGCAAAGGCGCTCGTAGTCTCGTCCGCAGATACGCAAAGCTCCAGCGGTAGCAAGACCGCGCAACGCCAGCGCCTGAAAGCAAGGCTGGCTGAGCTGGTCGACGTGCCCGTTGAGGCAACGCAGAACCCGTCCACCTCCGAACGGAACACCGCGGCAATAGCGCATGTAGTCGGGTCGACACGCTTGCGCCAGCGGCGGCCCCTGCACCCGGGACAATAGACCCTGTGCGTTTGCTTCGCTGCCCGCCATCGCGGAGCAGACGAACGTCGTCGCCACGGCGACGATGCATGCGACAGAGCTGAGCGGAAGAGACTTACGCATCGGCTGCTTTGTAGGCGGAGCCCACTCGGGCGTCGAGCACAGGATGGCGGCAACGTACCTCAAAACGATGGCGAGGCGCCGCAGCGCCTCGCCAAGCTTTCCGAGCTACCAGCGGCAGTGGCGAACGCCCCACCGGCCAACCCAGCACCGGCCGGGATAGACCGCGCGTGGGCGGCACAGGATGGGCCGGCAGAAGGCGCCGACGTGGCGATGGAAGCCGAGACCTGGTCCCCATTCGCATGAGCGATGGCAACCGTGGGCCTGGGCCGGCGCTGACTGCACCAACGCAGTGAGGGCCAGCGCCGGGACGGCAAGGTATTTGAGACGTGACATGGGTCGTTCTCCGTTGAAGGTTGAGACAGTGGAGCGTCAGGAGGAATTCTTCTGTCAGTCGGCGCTTGAGGTGCCGCTGTAGGTTCCGGTGTGCCCGTTGGGCCCGGTGACGGTGCCGCCGAAGGTGCAATCGCCGCCGGCACAGGTGCCGTAGCCGTCACGCGACCAGGTACCGCCGTTCGGGCCTACGGCCTCGACGCTGCGGCTCCAGCTATTGCCGTTGCGCGTGACCGTGGCCTCGCGCGTTGCCGTACGGCCGCTGGGGCCGGTGACCGATCCTTGCGACGCGCACGTGCCACCCGCACACGAGCGGTCCCTCGAGTAGGTCGCCGTGCCCCCGTTCGGACCGGTGAAGGTGCCCTGAGCGTGTGCGCTCCCCCCGCCGTACGTGGCACTGCCGCTGCGCGTCACCGTTCCACCGTTTGGACCCGTGTAGGATCCGCTGCCCGCGCATGTGCCGTTGGCGCAGATATGGGCGCCCTCCCACGACCGCGTGCGGCCTGCAGGCCCGGTGACGGAGCCACTACGCGAGCAGCTCCCGCCGGCGCAGCTTCCCGAACGCTGCCAGGTTGCGGTGCGGCCATAGGGTCCGGTCACGCTGCCGGATCGGCTCCACGAGCGGCCCCGGGCGTCGGCGCCCGTAGCCATGAGAACGGCGGCGAGGAACGCCGCCAAGGTGGCGGCAAAGACGACATAAGCGATGAACATGGTGCGGACGCGCATGACATTCTCCCTGCGTTGATGCGACGCGGACGCTCCCGCAAGCGTCCCCCGTGGCACCCACGTTAAGGGCGTCAGTCCTCTGCCTTTTGCCTGCGGAGAAACGCTTGTTATCGTGGCTTCTCAGCCGTGTAACGGCGTGTAACGCGCCCTTCGAAAGCCCGCTTTTTGCTGCCAAGCTCGACCCCGCATGTCCGCAGACAACAACGCCCTGATCGTGCTGGTGGAGGACGACGAGGAGATTCGTCGCCTCGTCGCCGACATGCTCGCGCGAGAGGGATTTGCCGTTGAGGCTGCGGCAAGCGGCGAGGCACTGGACCAGATCCTTGCACGCCAGGTGCCGGACCTCGTCATCCTCGATCTGATGCTCCCCGGCGAGGATGGGCTTGGCATCTGCCGGCGGCTGCGCAACGGCGGCGGCGTCCCCATCCTGATGCTGACGGCAAAGGCCGATCCCATCGACCGCGTCGTCGGCCTCGAAATGGGCGCCGACGACTACCTCGCAAAACCCTTCAACCCGCGCGAGCTGTTGGCACGCGTACGCGCTCTGTTGCGCCGCTCGCGTGGATTGCTCGAGGTAGAGCCCAACCGCCGCCGCGGCTTCGCCGGCATGATCATCGATCTCGACGCGCGCCGCCTTTCGACCGAGGCGGGCGAGGCGATAGCGCTGACCCAAGCCGAGTTCGACCTGCTCGTCTGCTTCGTGCAGCGCCCGCGCCGCGTGCTGACGCGCGATCAGCTCCTCGATTGGACGCGAGGTCGCGCAGCCGATCCGTTCGACCGCTCCATCGACATGACCATCTCTCGCCTGCGCAAGAAGATCGATGCCGCGGTACCGGGCCAGGAGCTCATCACCACCGTGCGCAACAACGGCTATCTGTTCGTACCCGCCGTGAAGCAGATCAGCACATGATCCGGCTCGGCTTCGGCTCGCGGCTGCTGCTCATTGTCGTCACCGCACTGGCGGCTCTGCAAATCCTCGTCGTCACCGTCTATTTTCTGCAGCGCAGCCGTGACACCGACACCGGCTTTCGCCTCCCGCTGCCGGACCAGACCGCCGCACTCGTCGAGCTCCTGGACAGGACCCCCAGGCCGCAATGGCCGCTCGTCCTGCGCGCGGCCAATAGCACCGACCTGCGCGTGCACATCGAAGCCGGCGAGCCCACGCCTCGCGAGACCTCCTGGTATGAGGCGCCCGTCGTCGAGCTGACCATGAAGCGCTATCTCGCCGCGCTCGGAAAGCGGCCCGTAAGCGTCTCCGTCGAGCCGTCCTCGGAGCTGCTCGACGGCCCGCTGAAGATGTTCGCCTGGGCCTCGCCGGGCTCGATCGAGATCAAGATCGGCCTCGGCAGCGGCGAGACGCTGGTCGTCACCTCGGGCAGCGTTCTCAGCCTCTCGATGCTCGGCGTCCCACCCGGTCTGTGGGCCGGCCTGCTCGGTTTCGCCATCGCCTTGATCACCATCGTCATGTTGCGCCGCGAGGCGCGCCCATTGCGCGACCTCGCCGCCGCCGTCGACGCCATGCATGTCCCCGACAAAGCCGAGCCGATCCCCGATGCACCGCGCAGCGCCCCGGAGATCCGCGCGCTCATCTCTGCCTTCAACCGGCTCATCGAGCGTGTCGCCGCCCTGCTCAAGGCACGCATGGTGATCATGGGCGGCATCTCCCACGACCTGCGCACCTACGCCGCCCGGCTGCGCCTGCGCACAGAGATGATCGCCGACGAGGAGGAGCGCGCCAAGGCCGTACGCGATCTCGACGAGATGAACCGGCTGCTTGATGATTCTCTCATGGCACTCGACGCCACCCCGCAGGAGCGCGAACTCGAGCTGTTCGAGGTCGCGCCCATCCTCGCGCGCGAGGTCGAGGATCGGCAGCTGGCTGGTGCATCCGTCTCGCTCAACGTGTCGGCGCGCGCTGCAACCGCTCAGGTGCTGGGGGAACCGCTGGCCATCCGTCGGCTCATCGCCAACCTTACGGACAACGCCATCGTCTACGGCCGCGAGGCCGCCATTGCCGCCGACATCGAGAACCAGCAACTCGTTGTCGCCATCGACGACAAGGGACCTGGCATCCCGATCGCCGAGCGCGCTCGCGTTCTGGAGCCGTTCGTGCGCCTTGAGGCCTCCCGCAACCGTCGCACCGGCGGCGCCGGGCTTGGCCTGACGATCGCCCAGCGCGCGGCGCAAGCCCATGGTGGCTCGCTCGAGCTCACAGATGCACCCGGCGGCGGCGCGCGCATCATCGTTCGCGTGCCACTGTTCGCAGCACAGTCCGGCTAAACCTGCCGCCCTGAGTGGAACAGCCCCTGCGGGCCCTCGACCCACGCGACAATGCCGAACGCCAGGAGCGCGAGGCACAGGAAGCCGAGAGCCAACGGCAGCACTGTCCCATCGAAGAGGTGCCCGACGATGCCGCCGGCCAGTGCGCCGACGCCCGTCGATGCAAAGCCGACGACCGAGGACGCCATGCCCGCATTGTCTCCTTGCGGCTCCATGGCGAGCGCATTGAAGTTAGGCGCGATGAGCCCGAACAGAAAGAACAGCGGCATCATGAGACCGATGAACAAGGGAAAGCTCGCCCAGCCGAGCGGCACCGCGGCGACCAGCAGCGCCGACACGACAACGAAGACGGCCAGCGAGGTGTGCGACAGCCGGCGCATGCCGAAGCGTGCCACCAGCATGGCGTTGGTGAGCGAGGCGACGGCAATCATCAACGCCGTCGCCGCGAACGCGAACGGGAATCGCTCGCCGAGCCCGAACACGTTGACGAACACTTGCTGCGCGCTGGCGACGTAGCTCAGCACGCAGCCGAAGACCATGCCGCCAGCGAGCGCGTAGCCGATCGTCTGCGGCGTTTCGAGCGCATAGCGCACGGCCTCGCCAAGTGGCAGCGGCTCGCCCGTGCCGGTGCGGATCGTCTCGGGCAGGCGCAACCCCGACCACAACGCGACGGCGACGCCGGCGGCAGACAGAAAATCGAACAGCACGCGCCATGTTCCAACGTGCAGCAGCCCCTGGCCGATGGTCGGCGCCAGCACGGGAATGATGATGAACACAGCCATGGCGAACGACATCACCCGCGCCATCTCTCGCCCGACATAGCGGTCGCGCACCAGCGCAATGGCGATGACGCGCGGCGCCGCGGCACCAAGCCCCTGCACGGTGCGCGCCACAAGCAGGTTGATGTAGCTCTCTGTCAGCGAGGCAGCGAGCGATCCGACGATGAAGATCGCCATGCCGCAAAGCAGCACGGGCTTGCGGCCATAGCGGTCCGACAAGCGGCCGTAGGCAAGCTGGCCGATCGAGAAGCCCAGCATGTAGCTGATGATGATGATCTGTTGGTCGTTGTCGTTGGTGATGCCCAGCGCATGTCCAATCGCCGGCAGCGCCGGCAGCATGACATCGACCGACAAGGCGGTGAGTGCCATCATCGCCGCCGTCAGAGCGATGAACTCTCCCCTCGACATCCGATCGCCGACAGGCGCTGGATGCGTGGCAAAGTGTCGATCCCGCTCGGGTGCGTTCATCCTCACACTCTTCTCGTTGAAATCCCTCGTCGCAGGCAGCGAAGCGCAAGGAGGCGCACACGGCGCCCGAGACGCTCGCCCCGGCCGAATCGTGGCCCTTGGCTAGCCCGGAAAGAACTGGTTGTGCAACCAGTTGCAGCGACTCGTTAACGCCGGTGCACGCACAATGCGAGGCGACCTTGAAGCAACACGTTGAGGGATATGCCATACCGACGGCAAATCATCCGCGCACGTGGTTGATCGCTGCGGTATATCATTCAGCCTTGCTCTTTCACAAAGATTCGGAGCCGACCGGCCGTGCCAAGCAGCATTTCCCGTGTCACCCGGGCCGCCTTCCAGACGGCCGTCGCCGTCTCCTCCCTGCTCCTCGCCGACGCATTCGTCACAGTGCAGCCCGCCGCGGCACAACAGGGTTTCGGGAGCTTCTACACCTACCAGCCCCAGCGCCAACGGCGCTACGCGAAGAAGCGGCAGGCGCCCCCGACTGAGGCAGCAGCAGCAAGAACCACCGCGAAGCCCGACACCAACAAGCAAGCCAAAGCGCCCGAAAAGACCGGTCCGACACAGCCGGTCTACGTCGTCGTATCGCTCGGCGACCAGCACGCGTCCGTCTACGATGCAAAGGGCTTCGTGACGCGCACCCGCGTCTCCACCGGCCAGGCCGGTCACCGTACGCCGACCGGCGTGTTCAGTGTCATTGGCAAGGAGCGCTGGCACCGCTCCAATATCTACAGCGGCGCCCCCATGCCGTGGATGCAGCGCATCACCTGGTCGGGCGTCGCCATGCACGCCGGCGTCGTGCCCGGCTATCCGGCTTCGCACGGGTGCATCCGCCTGCCCGCCGGCTTCGCTCCGCAGCTTTACGGCATGACCAAGATGGGCGCGCGCGTCGTCGTCTCGCCGCGCGACGTGCAACCGGTCGAGTTCTCGCATCCACTCCTGCCGCTGCCCAAGATGCACACACCGCCGGTGCTTGCATCCTTGCCCGGTCAGCAGGCGCCAAAAGGCGCCGCAGTCGAGCTCGCCAGCATTGACACCGCAGCCGTGCCCGGCAGCACCGAGCCGAATTCCGCAAACCGGAAATTGCTCAACCCGATCGACTACGCAGTCGCCCTGAAGCAGCATGCAACGGCACAGAAGACGGCCGCCGATCTCGCCGCCAAGAATGCGCTCGGCGCAGCGCAAACCGCCGGCACCGAAGCGCGCCAGGCAGCCGACGACGTGCGCAAGGCCGAGGCAGACCTCGCGGACGCCGAGGCCAGGCGCACTGCCATCGATGCCCGCGCCGCCGCGGCTCCGGCTCCCGCGGCCGAATTGCAGCCCGCCGCTGTAACCACGTCACCTGCGGACGCACCGTCCATCGAGGCTGAGAGAGCCGCCGCTGATGCCGAGATCACACAGGCGCGCGCGGCACTGGCAGAGACGCGCACGCGTGAGACCGCCAAGTCGACGGCAGCCTTCGCAGCCGTCGATGCATGGAAGCGCGCTGTCGCCACCGCCGAGGCGGCGGGCAAGCTCCTCGACGAAGCCGACCGCCGCCGCGAGCAGGTCTCGGTCTTCATCAGCCGGAAGGAAGGCCGCATCTTCATCCGCCAGGACTGGAAGGATGTGTGGGAGGCACCGGTCACCATCCGCGACCCAGAGCGTCCTCTCGGAACGCATGTCTACACCGCCGTCGAGGCGGCCCCCGACGGCTCCGCGATGCGTTGGACGGCGATCTCGATGCCGCCGGAGTCCATCGGCGACTCCCGCCGCGGGCGTGGCAAGGACAAGCCAGAGCCGCCACAGCCGATGCCCACCCCGGAAACGGCTGCTGGAGCGCTCGACCGCATCGAGCTTCCCGAAGGCGCGCGCGAGCGCATTGCCGAGTTGCTGTGGACCGGCGGCTCTCTGATCGTCTCCGACAATCCGCGCAGCTACGAGATGAGCGACGACGCAACGGACTTCATCGTCCTCACGCGCTGACGGCCCGCAGCGTTTACCTTACTGCGAGCTCCGGATTTCCGCGTGGTGAGGATAACTCCGCGTTAGAGTTGGCTGGTTACGCTCAGCCATTCGCTAGCAACGCAGAGAGCCTGCCGTGCCATTTCGCCGACTGAGCCGCGCGGGATCTGCCGCGGACAGTCCCTATCGCAGGGAGCACGAGGAACGTTTCCAGTTCCCCGATTCCAGCCTGCCTATGCTGGAAGCGCTGGTCTGCGAGGTGCACTTGGCGGCGCTCCTCACCGCCACGATCGCCAGCGCCATCAACGCCTTCAAGCAAGACGGCACGGCACGCGGCGAAGCCGCACTGAAGCCTTACGTTCCCACCGAGCCGGCCATCGTCTCGGTGCTGCGCAACGGCATGCTGGAGACCGACCTCGACGAGGACACTGTCCGCCTCGTCACCCAGTTCTTCGACGACCTCGCACCGGCACGCATTGCCCTCGATCGCTACTTCGCTGACGCCAACCACATCGGCGAGGATCGCGCCGCGGCACTGCACCTCCTCGGCCTTTCCAGCGCCTGGCGCCTTGCCTGTCAGCACGCCCTGCTCGCCGTGCGCCAGCTCCATCCAGAGTTGCAGCAGCTTCCGGCGCAATACACGAGCAACTCCAAGCTTCTCAACAACGTGCTGCAGGACGTCATCATTGGCGGCACGCCCTGCCTCGACGCCGATGGACAGATCGCGCTGCCCGACCTGCCGCAGCGCCGTCAGTCGGCGCGCCGTACCGTCTGTCAGCCATGCCGCCTCACCTACAATCGGATAACCTCGCAGGCCTTCGTCCGCGACGTCTCCCCCGGCGGTTTCGGCCTTGAGCGCGTGCCGCAGCTCGTCCCCAAGACGGCGGTCCAGATCGAGCTGCCGAGCGGCCGCCGTTTTTCCGGTGTCGTCGCCTGGTGCAGCGGCTCCTCGGCCGGCGTGCGCTTCACCCGCCAGCTCCTCCCCAATGACCCGCTCCTGACCGGCTGAACCCCGCTCCGCCCCGTGAAACGCAGCGCCAAGCCCACGATTTGCCGCGGCATTCCGCCTGTGGCACGCTCACCGATCGGTCGGCGCCCAGACAGAAGGCGCAACGGAGGAAGCGGAGTGGCCGGGGCCCAGACGACGCAGAGCAACTGCGGAATCCGCGTTGCGGCGAGCACGCTGCCGTCGACGCGCGAGGCGGTCTATGAGGTCAAGGCGGCTTTGGCCGGCGGCGACTTCCAGCACCTCGTCGCCTTCTTCGGCATAGACCACGATGCCGAGCTCCTGGCTCGGACACTCGGCCATGCGTTCCCTAGGATAGCCGTCTCCGGTTGCTCTACGGCGGGCGAGATCGGTCCGGCAGGCATGATGCAGGGCGGCCTGCTGGTGATCGCCATTCCGCGCCAGGGCTTTTGCGTGCACAGCGAGCTCATCACCGGCATCGACCACTTCGGCGTCGAGCGCGCCACCGACGCAGTGCGCCGCCTCAAATCGCAGATGTATCCGGCGGCCGAACGCCTGCAGCGCAACAACGTCTTCGCACTGCTGCTGGTCGATGGCCTGTCCAACGCCGAGGAGAACATCGTCGCCGCCATCCATTGGGAGATCGACGATATCGAGCTGATCGGCGGCTCGGCCGGTGACGGCATCTGCTTCGATCGCACGGTGATGATCCACAACGGCCGCGTCGCCCACCGCGCCGCCATCCTGATGATGATCGAGAGCGACTATCCGTTCCGCGTGTTCAAGACGCAGAACTTCGAGCCCACCGGCATCAAGCTCGTCGTCACTGCTGCCGACACCGAGAACCGCATCGTCTACGAGCTCAACGCCGAGCCCGCTGCGCGCGAGTACGCCTCGGCTATCGGCCTGCAGCCCGACGACCTCGGACCGTTCAGCTTCGCCTCCTATCCCCTGGTGGTGAAGGTCGGCGGTGACTACTACTGCCGCTCGATCCGCAACATGAACCCCGATGGAAGCCTGTCGTTCTTCTGCGCCATCGACGAAGGCGTGGTCTTCACCGTCGCCCGCCCGCGCGATATCCTGAATACGACCGAAACGGCCCTCCAGGAGCTTGACGCGTCCATCGGCGGTATCGATCTCGTCGTCGGCTTCGACTGCATCCTGCGGCGCCTCGATGCCGAGACGCGGCAGATCCGCCACCAGATGGACGAGCTCTACAAGAAGTATTCGGTCGCCGGCTTCCACACCTACGGCGAGCAGTACAACGCCATGCACCTCAATCAGACCCTCACCGGCATCGCCTTCGGCCGTCGGACGGAGGCCTAGCCCGTGGAACGGCTGCTCGACCAGCCCGCACCCAACGCCAGCCTGCAGGAGCTGCAGCAGCGCATCCTCAAGCTGCAGAAGATCAATGCTGCGCTGGTGCAGCGCGTCGAGCGCTCCATGGACCAGCAGGCCAATGCCTATTCGCTGTTCCAGACAGCGATCACGCTCGAAAGCCAGGTGCGCCTGCGTACCGAGGAGCTGACGAATGCCTTGGCGCGGCTCGAGCGCACCAACGACGAGCTGCTCGCCGCGCGCGACGCCTCCGAGCGCGCCAACCGCTTCAAGACGCGCTTCTTCACCGCTGTCGGCCACGACCTCTTGCAGCCGCTGCACGCCGCGCGCCTGTCGGCAAGCGCGCTCGCCGAGGCCGACCCGGCCGGTCCGCAGCGCGTCGTCGCCGAGCGCATCGAGCATGCGCTGACCACCATCGAGGATCTTCTGAAGTCCATCCTCGACATCTCCAAGCTCGAAGCGGGCGTCATCACGCCGACCCTGCGGCCCGTGACCCTCGACGACCTTTTCGCCTCCTTGGCCGTCGATATCGAGCCGCAGGCCAGGGCGAAGGGCCTGACGCTGACCTGGCGGCGCAACTCTCTCGCCGTCATCTCCGATCCGCTCATGCTCCGGCGCATCCTGCAGAACCTCCTCGCCAACGCGGTGCAGTACACGGAGAAGGGGGGCATCCTCTTGGCCGCGCGCCGGCGCGGGGAGGCCGTCCGCATCGAGGTGTGGGACACCGGGCCTGGAATCGGCGACGCCGACCGGGAGATGATCTTCGAGGAGTTCCAGCGCGGTCCGGCTACGGACCGCCCGGCCATCGGCGGCTTCGGTCTTGGATTGTCGATCGTGCAGCGCATGGCCGAGGCACTCGGACATCCCCTCGACCTGTGCTCGCGGCTGGGACACGGAACCCGCTTCTCCCTCGACGCCCAGCTTACTGCCGACGCAGCAATCGCTGCTCCGCCAGCGCCGGGTGTCCGCAACGCCAACGCCATCGGACTTGCCGGCGTCAAAGTCGCGGTGATCGACAACGACGCGAGCGTGCTCGAGGCCATGCAGACGCTGCTCGAACGCTGGGATTGCAAAGTAGCCGCGGCGCGTGGACTTCTCGCCCTCGCATCGGCGAGCGTGGACGATGGCTTCCGGCCCGATATTATCCTCGCCGATTTTCACCTCGACGATGGTGCCAACGGCCTCGATGCTGTGGCCCTCATGCGCAACCTGGCCGAGGACGACACCATTCCCGCTATTATCATTACGGCCGACCGTGCGCCCGCCATCGCCGATGCGGTCCGCGATCTTGGCTGTGAGCTGCTGTTGAAGCCGGTGCGGCCGGCGGAGCTGCGCGCCCTGATGCTCCACCTCGTCGCCCAGCCCTCGCCAAGGCCATAGACGCCCGACAGAGGGGCTAGTCCTCGCCGCGCTCAGCGAGGATGGCGTCGAAATCGATCTTCGCCGCTTCGATGACGGCCTGGGTGCGCGAGGCGACCTTGAGCTTGCGCAAGATCTCCGACACGTGCGCCTTGACCGTCGTCTCGCCGACGCCGAGGTCGTAGGCGATCTGCTTGTTCAAGAGCCCCTGGCGCAGCATCTGCAGAACCCGCACCTGCTGCGGCGTAAGCGTTGCGATGCGCGCAGCGAGATCCGACGCGGCCGAGCCACTGGCAGCGACGGGCGGTTGGTAGCCGGCCGGCATCACCACCATCCCTTCCATCACGTCTTTGAGGGCGCGGCTGAGATCCCCGCCGCGTGTCGACTTGGAGATGAAGCCGGCGACGCCGCACTGCATGACCTCATGGATGATACGCGCGTCCTCGAGCGCCGAGACGACGACGATGGGCAGCTTGGGATAGCGCGTGCGCAGCTCAATGACACCCTCGAGGCCGCGCGTCCCCGGCATGGAAAGGTCGAGCAGGACGAGGTCGAACGGCCCCCCGCTGTCGAGCGCCGCACGCGCCGTCTCGATCGACGTCGCCTTCGTTACGGCCGCGTTCGGAAAGGTGCCTCTGATGACCAGCTCGAGGGCCTCCACGAACAGCGGGTGGTCGTCGACGATCAGGATGCCGGTCGGCAAGGAAGGACATCTCCAGGGGGCATGGGGCGTGGGCGGCAGGGGCACGCGAGGCGCCCATCCAATACATTCAGCACCCACACGCATGATATGGGAAGTGTTCCCCCTAAACTGCCTAAAAATGCCCTGCGCAAGCCCGCTTGCGCTGCGCCGCGGAATAGGTTGCAGATCCCCTTTTGCGGTCGCGGCGTCGAAACCGTTGCCGACGTATCATCCTTGACCCAGTCGCCCTTCGGCGCAATGTGCCGCCAGCCGATCGGCGAACCGAAGCGAAGGATAAAGCCGCGCCGATGGCCGGAGCGATAACCAACTCACTGCGGCTGGCGCGGGCCGGCCTCGTGCTGGCGCAGCACGGCGTCCGCTTCGTGCCACCGGGGATGCCCACCCCGCTTCCGCTGCGCCTTGCCCGCGCCCTCACGGCACCGGTGCGCTGGCTATCGGCGCCGCTGCACGTCGGCGAGCCGCGCCGACAGCGCCTCGCCAGCGCCATCACCCGCCTTGGCCCCAGCTACATCAAGCTCGGCCAGTTCCTGGCCACGCGGGCCGACGTCATCGGGCCGGAACTCGCCGGCGAGCTTTCGTCGCTGCAGGACAGCCTGCCGCCGTTCCCCATGGCCGACGCGCGCCGCGCCGTCGAGGAGGCGCTCGGTGGCCGCCTCGAGGATCACTTCGTCGAATTCGGACCGCCCGTTGCTGCGGCGTCCATCGCCCAGGTGCACAAGGGCGCCGTCATTGACCCTGACGGCACGCGCCGCGAGGTGGCGGTGAAGATCCTTCGCCCCGGGGTGGAGAAGCGCTTCCGTCGCGACCTCGACAGCTACTACTTCGCCGCAAGGCAGATCGAGCGCTGGCATTCGCCCTCGCGCCGCCTGAAGCCTGTGGCGGTGGTCGACACCCTGAAGCGCTCGACCGAGCTCGAGATGGACCTTCGGCTCGAAGCCGCGGCCATGTCGGAAATGGCCGAGAACACGGCCCGCGACGAAGATTTCCGCGTACCGCAGGTTGACTGGCGGCGCACGGCACGCCGCGTGCTCACCGTCGAGTGGATCGACGGCATCAAGCTGTCGGACACGGCAGCCCTCGCCGCCTCCACCATCGACCGCAAGGCACTCGGCCTCACCGTCATGCGCTCGTTCCTGAAGCATGCGATGCGCGATGGCTTCTTCCACGCCGACATGCATCAGGGCAACCTGTTCGTCGACCGCGACGGCCGATTGGTAGCCGTGGATTTCGGCATCATGGGCCGGCTCGGCCACAAGGAGCGGCGCTTCCTCGCCGAGATCCTCTACGGGCTCATCACCCGTGACTACAAGCGTGCCGCCGAGGTGCACTTCTGGGCCGGCTACGTGCCGCCGCATCATCCGGTAGAGGTGTTCGCTCAGGCCCTGCGCGCCATCGGCGAGCCCATCCATGGGCGCACCGCGGAGGAAATCTCCATGGCCGACCTGCTCGGCCAGCTCTTTGCCTATACGGACGTGTTCGACATGCAGACGCGCCCGGAGCTGATCCTCCTGCAAAAGACAATGGTGGTGGTTGAAGGCGTTGCGCGGGGTCTCGACCCGGAGCTCAACATGTGGGTCGCCGCCGAGCCGGTCGCCAAGACCTGGATAGAGGATAACCTAGGCGCCGCCGGCCGCCTGCGCGAGGCCGGCGAGGGTGCCTCGGCCATCGGCAAGATCTTGGCTGACTTGCCGGCCCTCCTGGCCCAGGGACAGCAAACGGCGGTCGCCCTTAACGATATGGCCCGCGACGGCCTGCGGCTGGACGACGAGACAATCCGCCAGATCGGCCTCGAAGAGGGCCGCCGCACCCGCTGGGGCCGGGTAGCGCTCTGGATCGGCGCCCTCTCGCTCGCTGTTCTTGCCTTCGCCCAACTCGCGGGCTAGCAGACAGTGGCTTTGCTTCGACGCTGCCCTACTGTGTCATTCCCGGAGGCTTGCCCCGGGATCCATCGATCCGCGCCCTCCAACGCCAGCACATGCTGGATCCCGGCAACAGGTGCCGGGATGACATCCGAGTAGCTGCCTAAATGACCTCGAAGTACAGAGTAGACCCTGCGAAGTTCTCCACGGTGCTGACCAGTTGCGGCCGCTTCGACCTGCTCGGCGAGACAGTGGACTCGCTGCTGCGCCACTTCGATGTCGACCGTATCCTCATCGCCGAAGACTCGGAGGATAGCACCGGCGCCGAGGCCTTCGCCCGCGCGCATCCGCATGTCGACATGCGTGTCAATTTGCCGAAGCTCGGCCAGATGCGCTCCATCGATGCGCACTACGCGGCGCTGACCACACCCTACGTCCTTCACCTCGAGGACGATTGGGGCTTCACGCGCGGCATCGACCTCGAGCGCATCACGCAATTTCTCGAAGCGCGGCCGGACATCTCGGTGGTCTGCATTGCACACCGCATCTACGATCCCCGCTTCGGAAAAGGTGCCCGGAAGGAAACACACAACGGCATCGACTATCTCGTGTGGGATCTCGACGCCCACCCCAAGTGGTTCTCGTATTCGTTCAACCCATCGATCGCACGCCTCGCGCTATGGCGCGAGATCGGTCCATTCGCCAAGTTCGTCACCGAGGAAAACCTGAGCCTCTATCTCAAGGAGCGCGGCATGCGCATCGCCATGGTGGTGCCGGGCATCGCTGACCACATCGGTGACGACCGTCATGCACACGATCCGTTCCAGCCCAAGCGCGCGAAGACCTTCCTCGAGCGCATGAAGCGCTCGATCGCCAAGCGCCTCCCACTGCTGACCGGGGGCACCCCGAGGTAGGCGAATGGACATGGGCCTAAGCTGCTGCATCATCGCCCACAACGAAGGCGACCGCATCGAGCGTTGCATTCGCGCCATCGAAGGCATCGTCGACGAGATCGTCGTCGTCGATTCGGGATCGAGCGACGACACCCTGGAAAAGGCCGAGGCCCTCGGCGCCAAGACGTTCTTCCACGCCTGGGACGGCTACGGACCGCAAAAGCGCTTCGCCGAGGATTGCGCTTCGCACGACTGGATCTTGAATCTCGACGCCGACGAAGTGGTGACGCCCGAGCTCGCACGCGAGATCGCCGCACTGATGCAGGCACCGACCGGGCTGCTCCCTGCTTACCGCTTCCGTCAGGTGACAGTGTATCCGGGCAAGGAGCACCCGCGGCCGTGGGCCGATTTCCACAACTACGTGCGCCTCTACGATCGGCGGAAGGTCCGCTTCCGCGACAGCCGCGTGCACGACACGGTCGACACCAGGGATCTCCCCGTCGGTCAGCTCCACGGCGTCGCATATCACTATTCATGGCGCTCGATCGCCCACGTGCGCAGCAAGCTCGAGAGCTACACCGACCTGCAGGCCAAGGAGCTGAAAAAGCCGCGCTGGCAGGTGCTGGCGCGGCTGCCGGTCGAGTACCCGGTGCTCTTCTTCCGCTACTACGTGCTGCGGCGAAACATCACCGGCGGCCTCACCGGCCTGCGCATCACGCACGAGATCGCGCGCGCCCGCACCCGGCGCCTGTTGAAGATCGCGCGGGCGCAGGTCACAGCCACAGCGCGAGGCTAGAGCGCCCCGACATGCCGTTCGTCTGCGGTGATCGCTGAACCATGCGCGGCTTTCGCCAGCTTCCATAGCGATAGAACGTGCAGGATGATCGAGAGCGGCACCAGGAATGCTGGCACCATGACCAGCGGATAGGCCGTAATGAGGAGATTGGGTCGCTCGAAAGCCATGGTCTGGAACTGCGATGGCGATGTCAGGAAGCCCGTCGTAACGGCAACGACGAGATCAAGGATGCCGAACACGTTCCAGAAGCGTGTGACGGCTGGCGCAAAGACGGCGCGGCGCGCATTCAGCCAGGCGACGAACGGCGCAGTGAGACCGATGATGATGTCGCCCACGCCGGCAGGAATGGCGAACTCGCCCGGCATCATCCCTTGCGCCCAGAGCAACCGGAACATGGCGCCAAGCGCGCGATAAACCTGAACGCCGACGAGCCGTGACTGCGGCACCGCGGCGACAACGGCACGCGTGTGCTGCGAGCGCAGGATCACCCACAAACCGGCAACGATCGGAAGCAGGACGGCGAACTGGATGCGCGGCAACTCGTCACCGGCGATGACAAAGAACTCGCGCTTGCTGAGCCACCAGGCCAGCGCAAACCAGACGATCACCGCCGCGGAGAGAATTGCCGCGACGAAGCGTTGCTCCGATGCGGGCAGGCTCGCGCGTCGAGCTGCCAGCCAGATCCCGGTAAGCAGCGTGAGCGGAATGGCGGCGCGGGCAGCGAAGTTCCACGCCAGCAGATAGTCGGGAAGGGCGTATTCCATAGCGGATACTCCTCGACAGAACGATTGAAATGCACGTCTTTGCGAGGTCGCGACCTAGCGCTACGGTAGTAACTATATTTTTCATAGTCTATATCTAGTCTATAGTCTTGAACGGGGGAGCATGCTAGACTGCGATCGGCGTGGAGAAACAACGAGCTAAGACGCAGCCGGCAGCGCCTGCCGAGGACGAGGACTGCCCCGTGGCGGCGACGCTGAATGTCATCGGTGAGCGCTGGACGCTGCTCGTGATCCGCGACCTTCTGCGGCGCGGTCCTCGACGCTTCCAGGATCTCGAGACCTCGTTGTCGGGGGTTAGCCCGAACACGTTATCGGCTCGCCTCAAGCGGCTGGAGCAGGCGGGAGTGATCGAACGCCGATTCTATGCCGAGCACCCACCGCGCGCCGAGTACATTCTGACGGACAAGGGTCGCGCGCTCGGTCCGATTGTGCTGGCCATGAAGAAGTGGGGCGAAACGTATGAGCTCCCGCCCAAGCGCCGTGCATCGCTGTAGCGCAAAACAAAAAACCGCCCGAGCGCGAGCCCGGGCGGTTTCTTGTTCAATCGATGAAAGAGGGGATATCTGATGACTTCGCTTTTCGAAGCGTCTCACTTTTCTGCAGACCTGGCGACGACCTACTCTCCCACGTCTTAAGACGCAGTACCATTGGCGCTGGAGCGTTTCACGGCCGAGTTCGGGATGGGATCGGGTGCAGCCACTCCGCCATAATCACCAGGT
>Ga0164243_10004797_pt1 | contig 20962 bp, 25 predicted proteins | sample OricompcompostOP_FD_108781 | JGI IMG/M metagenome (GOLD analysis project Ga0164243, IMG submission 108781) | Organic Plus compost microbial communities from Emeryville, California, USA - Original compost - Organic plus compost (OP) | ecosystem: Engineered > Solid waste > Mixed feedstock >...
CCTTGCCGCTGCCGATGTAGGTGGCCGGATCGGGCTTCTGCCGCCGCTGGATCATGGCGTCGAGCACCTCGGAGCCAGCGGTCTCGGCCAGCAGCTTGAGCTCGGCGAGCGAGTTCTCAGCGTCCTCGACGGAGCCCTCCGTCCAGACCCCCACGAGCACGACCCGCTCGAGTCGCAGCTGGCGGTACTCGACCTCGGTGATGTCTTGGAGCTCGGTGCGCAGGCTGGTGACACGCCGCAGCGAGTTGCGCTCCTCGAGCTCGAGGCCCACGGTTCCTTCGCGGGTCTCGCTCATGCGTGTACCTCCTGCTGTCCGAACCAGGTCATGTCGCCGCTCGCCACGATCTCGGCCGGGCCCGACAGCACCATGTGGCCATCGACCGTCCAGGTGACGTCGAGCCGCCCACCCGGGACGTCGACGCAGTACGTGACCGGACGGGTGACCCCGTCGGCGACCATCGTGGCGACGGCAGCCGCGCACGCTCCGGTGCCGCACGACCTGGTCTCGCCCGAGCCGCGCTCGTGTACCCGCATCGCGATGTGCTGCTCGCCGCGGCGCACGACGAACTCGATGTTGACGCCTTCGGGATAGGTGCCGCGGTCGAAGTCGGGCTCGTCGAGCAGGGAGCCGGCATCGGCGAGGGAGTCGACCTGCACGACGGCGTGGGGGTTGCCGGTGCGGACGTCCTGCGCTTCCCAGGCCTGACCGGCGACCCGCACCTTGGAAGTGGCGCCCAGCTCGGGCACACCCATGTCGACGCTCACGAGCGGGCCGTCCACCGTGACGGTCTTGATGCCGTCACGAGTGCCGATCGGCACGGGATGATCACCGTCGACCAGGCCAGCGTCGACGAGGTGGCGCGCGAAGACACGGATGCCGTTGCCACACATCTCGCTGACGGAGCCGTCGGCGTTTCGGTAGTCCATGAACCACTCGGCGTCGCCCTCGACGCCGAGCACCGAGGACCGGATGATCCGCAGCACGCCGTCGGCGCCGATGCCGCGACGGCGGTCGCACAGGTCGGCGACGAACGTGCTCTCGAGGTCGCCGTGGAGCGAGCCGTCATGGTCCGGGAGCAGCACGAAGTCGTTCTCGGTGCCGTGCCCCTTGAGCCATGGAAAGGTCATGAATTCCAGTCTACGTCGTGTGGTTCTGCCTGTGGCCCACCCACGTGCGCGAGCGTCCGCTCGACCAGGTCGGGGGCGTCCCACGGCAGCCAGTGGACTCGCGGGTCCTTGCGGAAGAGGCGGTCCTGCCGTCGCGCGAACCGACGGGTGCCGGCGATGGTCGCCTCACGCGCCTCCTCCTCGGTGGTCTCGCCGTTCAGGAAGGCGAGCACCTGTTGGTAGCCGAGGGCACGAGGGGCGGTCAGCCCCTGTTCGAGCCCCAGGTCGCGAAGATCACGCACCTCCTGGACGAGGCCGTCGTCCCACATCCGGTCGACGCGGCGGGCGATGCGCTCGTCCAGCAGGTCGCGCGGTACGTCCACACCCAGGACGCTCACCCGCGGGTAGATGGAGACCGGCGGGGGCATCGTCGCCGTGAACGGCTCCCCCGTGAGCTCACCGACCTCGAGGGCCCGCACGATGCGACGCCCGTTGGTGGGCAGGATCGAGGCGGCGGCAGCGGGGTCGCGCCGGGCCAGCTCGGCATGCAGGGCTTCTGGGCCTTGGTCGTCGAGTGCCTGACTCCACTTCTCACGCAGCGCGGCGTCAGTGCCCGGGAACTCCAGTGGGTCGAGCACCGCCCGCAGGTACAGCGCGGAGCCTCCGACGAGGACGGGTCGGACCGATCGCGCCTGGCAGTCGGCGATCGCGGCCCGGGCGAGCTGCTGGAACTCCGCGACAGTCGCCGTGTCGGTGACGTCGAGGACGTCGAGCAGGTGGTGGGGCACCCCCCGGCGTTCGGCGACGGGCATCTTCGCGGTGCCGACGTCCATCCTGCGGTAGAGCTGCATCGAGTCGGCATTCACGATCTCAGCAGCGCCGAGGCGCTCCGCCAGGGCCACGGCGAGGTCAGATTTGCCTGCGGCAGTAGGACCGATCACCGCGATGATGCTGTCGCCGGGCGCAGACATGGGGGCATTCTCTCAGGTACGCTCGGCTCACATGGGGGCGGTTGCCCGCAACTGAGATGAATGGAGAGAAGCCATGGGTTTCCTCGACATGTTCAAGAAGAAGGCACCTGAGCTCAAGGACAAGGTCGCCGACCTCGCCGCCAGCCAGAACGACAAGATCGACGCTGGCATCGACAAGGCCGCAGACCTCGCGAACAACGCGACCAAGGGCAAGTTCGACGACCAGATCGACGGCGCCGCCGACAAGATCAAGGACGCCGCCGACAAGCTCGCCGAGGGCGACACCAAGTAGCTCAGGCCGTGAAGGCCCAGTCGGCCACCCAGTAGCCGACACCGAAGGGCGCCACGTCACAGCGCAGTCGCGCCGTGAGGTCGGTGCCCTTCGTCATGCTGGCCGATGCCAGGCGACCGAGCAGCGCGAGCGGTCGAGCGCCTGCGGCGAGCAGCTCGTCGGCGAGGTCGAGGTCGAGCGCCGCAAGCGCCGCGGCGTCGCCCGAGGCCAGCGCGGCCGCGATCGACGCGTCGAAGGCCTCGGCCCGCGGGTCGAGGTGGCCCGGGGCCTTCACCGAGCGTCGGGCACTGCCGTCGGCCATCACGAGCACCACCGTGCGTCCGGAGATGTCGGGGTCCGTGGTCGTGTAGGTGCGAGCGCCGTCCCAACCCGCACGATCGAGCAGCCAGGCCCCGATGGTCAGGCCCAGAGGCAGCTCGTCCGACCGGCCACCCGCGTGCACGTCGACGCCGTACCCGTGCAGGCTTCCGCCAGCCGCAGCATCCCAGCTGGCAGGCTCGCCGCCCGCGAGCACCACCACCTGGGTCGGGTCGGCCGCGAGCAGCGCCTCGACCGCTGCGTCACACGCGTCGAGCAGCTCGGCGACCTCGGCGGCCGCGCCGCGTGCGACCTCGGGGACGAGCAGGGGCGGGTGGGGGCACACCGCGGCAGCGACGATCACGTCGTCGAGGTTAGCGGTCGCATGTCCCGGGCGCGCGTGGGTCATGGCACCATGGCTGCGTGAGCCAGCCGCCCGGACTCCCGTCCTACCCCCCGCCGCAGCCGGCCTGGACTCCCCCGCCGCCGCTGCCGGTGCGCCGCGGGTGGCTCTACGTCACGATCATCGCGACCGTCCTCAGCGCGCTGGCGATCGGCGCCCTGGTGACCCTGAACGTCGTGATGTGGTCGAAGGACCAACCGGGCATCATCGACGACCCCGACGTCATCGACGCCATGGACACCGAGTGCTCTCTCATGACCTTCACGGTCGACTCGATCGCGGTATACGGCTCCGCCGACGACCAGGTCGACGCCCTCGCCGACCAGGACGCAGCCGTCCTCTCCATGGTCGACAATCTGCGGGCGCTGCCCGATGCGATGCGGGCCTCCGACGAGCCGCTCGACGCCTGGTTGGACGACTGGGAGGCTCTTGTCGGCGCCCGTCAGGACTACGCCGAGAACCTGCTCGACGGCGAGCGCGGGGTCTTCACGATGCCCCGCGACGACGACGGTGACGAGATCTGGATGCGGATGGACTTCGCCGGCTACTGCGAAGTCCCGGAGTCGCTGCTCTTCCCCTACCCCGGTGGCGTCTCCGACGCCTGAGACACCTTCTCGCCGTTTCCCCATGTGCGGCGGTCGGTTCTGACAGCATCTCCGTATGACGCCTGACGCGCCCGACGGCCCGCCCCCTCCCACGGACACGCCAACGGGCTTTCCGATCGGGCCTCCTCCGCCCTTCGGCGCCTACCCTCCTGGCGCCTACTACGCGCCACGGCCGCCGTCCAACGGACGGGCGCTCGCCTGGACGGCCATCGGGCTGAGCGTCACCGCGCTGCTCTCCGTGGTCGCCCTGATCGGCATCAGCATCGTCATGTGGTGGGGGCCCGCCTACAGCTGGGCCGACGACGAGTACTACGACGGCAGCTACTCAGAGGCCGACGAGGCCTACCAGGACGACTACTACCTCGAGGACAGCTCGCTCGACGAGGCCGTGAGGCAGCCCTGCGCCGACATGTTGACTGCGGCCGGGCAGATCGCCCTGTTCTCCGGCGCCAAGGACGGGTCCACATCCCTCCTGGCGTTCGTCGATGCGGGGCGAGAGGTCGTGGACGCCATCGAGGGCGAGGCCGACGGGCAGGGCGACGTCCTGCGATGGCGCGACGACTGGGTTCTTGTGCTCGACGAGGTCGAGAGGTACGCCAACGACGTGACCGCTGGCGACTCCCCCGAGTTCAAGACGCCGATGCTCGGCGACGAGTACTCCGTCATCGACCGGATGTACCAGGGCTCTCCCGTCGGGTGTGAGGTGCCGACGACCGTCGCCGGCCTCGACCAGACGAGGACGGCCGGCACGTACTGAGACACGCGGCCTGACGGACGTCGGTCAGATCGCGCAGGCCTGAGCCGGCGGCAGCGGCGCCGGCGCACCGAGAGTCGGCATCCCGAGGCCAACGGAACGTACCTCGATGCGGCCCTGTCGCGACTCCCATGCGTCGCCCGCGGAGGTACGGCGCACCGAGAGGGGCGCTCCGTCGCTGACGAGGTGGTGCGGGGCGCCGTGCGTGATGCGCACCTCGACCATGTCGCCCGGCCGGACGTCCTGCTCGCCCGGCGCGAAGTGCACAAGCCGGTTGTCACGCGCGCGGCCGGTGAGCCGGTGCGTGGCCCCGTCCTTCTTGCCCTCGCTGTCGGACACCAGCAGCTCGACGACCGTGCCCTCGAGACGCTGGTTCTCCTGCCAGGCGACCTCGTTGACGAGCTCGACGAGGCGCTCGTAGCGCTCCTGCACGACCTTCTTGGGCACCTGCTCGTCGAGCGTCGCCGCCGGCGTGCCGGGGCGGGCCGAGTACTGGAAGGTGAAGGCACTCGTGAAGCGCGCACGGCGGACGACGTCCATCGTCTCGAGGAAGTCCTCCTCTGTCTCGCCCGGGAACCCCACGATGATGTCGGTCGTGATGGCGGCATGCGGCATGGCCTCGCGGACCCGATCGATGATGCCCAGGTACCTCTCGCGGCGGTACGAACGCCGCATCGCCTTGAGCACCCGGTCAGATCCTGACTGCAGCGGCATGTGCAGCTGCGGCATGACGTTGGGCGTCTCGGCCATCGCGGCGATGACGTCGTCGGTGAAGTCCTTGGGGTGAGGGCTGGTGAAGCGCACCCGCTCGAGGCCCTCGACCTGGCCACAGGCGCGCAGCAGCTTGCCGAACGCGAGCCGGTCGCCGAACTCGACGCCGTAGGAGTTGACGTTCTGGCCCAGCAACGTCACCTCGACCACTCCGTCGGCGACGAGCGCCTCGACCTCGGCCAGCACGTCGCCGGGGCGGCGGTCCTTCTCGGTGCCGCGCAGGCTCGGGACGATGCAGAACGTGCAGGTGTTGTTGCAGCCGACGCTGATCGAGACCCAGGCGGCGAACACCGAGTCGCGCTTGGTGGGCAACGTCGACGGGAAGACCTCAAGCGACTCGAGGATCTCGACCTGGCTCTCCTCGGCGATGCGTGCGCGCTCGAGAAGCACCGGGAGCGAGCCGATGTTGTGGGTGCCGAACACCACGTCGACGTACGGGGCCCGCTTGGTGATGGTGTCGCGGTCCTTCTGGGCGAGGCAGCCGCCGACGGCGATCTGCATGCCGGGGTTCTGCTCCTTGATGCTCGCGATGTGGCCCAGGTTGCCGTAGAGCTTGTTGTCGGCGTTCTCACGCACGGCGCAGGTGTTGAACACGACCAGGTCGGGCGTCGTCCCGCTGTCGGCCGCGGCGTACCCAGCCGTCTCCAGCAGGCCCGACAGCCGCTCGCTGTCGTGCACGTTCATCTGGCAGCCGTAGGTGCGCACTTCGTAGGTCTTCGTCATGACCGCACCAGGATACGTGGAGGTTCATCTGTGACGATCCGGGAACGCTTGTATGCCATTGCCTTCCTCCTGGACCGCATGAGGCTCTTGGACCTTGTCGATCCAGGCGATCGACGATCCGAACACTCGTCGAGTCGCAATCATCATGGCAAAGGACCGTACGGTCGCTGCCTACTTTCACACAGTTCCCAGTACACCTAGTCGGGAACGGGGACGTGCGCTATTGGCTGAGATCCCAGATCGGCGACTCGAAACACCTGGACGACGCGGATGGCCTCTCGCATCGAGTCAGCTTCGTTCTCCTGGAACAGCCGTGCAAGTTCGTCATCTTGACCACCGTCAATAAGTTGCTCGCAACGTTGGCACACGGTCCAGAACGATGGAAGCGTTGAGTTGCCCCGTACGGTCTCAAACTTTGTCTTGCTCTCGTCGAGCGGGTGAACCCACGTTGGCGCCCCGTCGTCGCAGAACGAGCAAGTCTGGTCCTCATTCGTGAGCGGGAGCCCGTCCTGCGTTGGCGGCTCACCGAGGTCAGCCCGGATCGCGTCCTCCAGGTCGCCCGAGTACTCAAAGAATCCTTCGACGCGCATTCCTAGCGACTCGGCAGCACGCTTCAGCAGCTGCGGCTGATAGCTATGCCCCTCCGGGACCGCGAGCGAGACGATCCACGTCCCGACTCCACTCCGGTAGCGGTTGCGCAATCGGAACGGTGACACCCTGGGATCAACTGTCGCCACCTTTGAGCTGACGGCTGACTCGATCTCTTCGGGGTCACTTTCACCGTCAAATATCGAGGGCACAGATCGACTGTACTCACCTGCGGATGCCAAAAGCCGCCTGTGCCGCTCTACTGGATCAAGCAACAGATTGGGCAGCCACATCAGTCGGGATGCCATCGGCGATACGTGAGGTTGACGGCCGCTGGTGCGAAGGAAGGGGCGAGCGTCCTATGAACCGGGGTGTGCCAGCAGCCACGCCAAGACCGCGGAGCCGAGCAGGCTGCCGACGGCCGCAACGAGGACGACCCGGCGAGCCTTCGGGAGACGCTGTGCCACGACGACGAGGAGCAGCAGCGGCACCGTGACGACAATGGCCGCCACCACCGGCCACGGGACACCGGCGTTCGGGTCGAGCCACAGTCCCATCACGAACACCAACGACGACAGCAGCGTCCCGTGCACGAGCCCCGCCAGGACCGCGACGAGCCAGACGAGGGGCGTCGACCGGACGTCGGCGCCAGCTTCTCGTCGGCTCATGGGCTGCACCCTAGCCATCGCGGAGCGCACCGGATGGACAACGGGCATCTGCGGCCCAGGTGGGTTCTACTGGAAGGACGTCCATCGAGGAGATGCCATGTCCAACGGCGATGCCGTCCGCAAGATGTTCGACGCCTACCGCTCGCAGGACCGCGCCGCGGCTGAGGCGTTGATCGCCGACGACCTCGTGTTCACGAGCCCGCAGGACGACCACATCGATCGGGCCACGTACTTCGAGCGGTGCTTCCCTACCGCCGAGCGATTCGTCTCGCAGACGACGCTCGCCCTCGTCGACTTCGGCGCCGACGACGTGTTTGTGCTCTACGAGTACGAGCTGGCCAGCGGCGAGGTGCACCGCAATACCGAGTTCATCACCGTGCGGGAGGGTCAGGTCCACGAGATCCAGGTCTTCTTCGGCGGACGGGTGCGCTGAGCTGGCCTCTGGCGGCGTTACGTTTTGGTGACAACTCAGGACGAAGATCGTCGTGCGGAGGCCGTCAGGGCCGTATGTCGCTAGGTTGAGCGCATGGCTGATGCGACACCCATGGTTTCCATGCACGGCGTGCAGAAGTGGTTCGGCGACCTTCACGTGCTGCAAGACATCGAGCTCGACGTCGCCTCGGGCGAGGTCGTGGTCGTGATCGGGCCGTCGGGCTCGGGCAAATCGACCCTCTGTCGCACGATCAACCGACTCGAGACGATCAACGACGGCTCCATCTCCGTCGACGGCAAGCCACTGCCCGACGAGGGCAAGGCCCTCGCGCAGCTGCGTGCCGACGTCGGCATGGTCTTCCAGTCGTTCAACCTCTTCGCGCACAAGACCGTGCTCGAGAACGTGACGCTCGGGCCCATCAAGGTCCGCAAGCAGTCGAAGGCCGAGGCCAAAGAGCTCGGCATGGAGTTGCTGACCCGTGTCGGGGTGGAGTCACAGGCCAACAAGCTTCCCGCGCAGCTCTCTGGCGGCCAGCAGCAGCGCGTTGCCATCGCGCGGTCACTGGCCATGAGGCCGAAGGTCATGCTCTTCGACGAGCCCACCTCCGCGCTCGACCCCGAGATGATCAAAGAGGTGCTCGACACCATGATCGACCTCGCCAAGGGCGGCATGACGATGATCGTCGTCACACACGAGATGGGCTTCGCCCGCACCGCCGCCCACCGCGTCCTCTTCATGGCCGACGGCCGCATCGTCGAGGAGAACACACCCCAGGAGTTCTTCACCAGCCCGAAGTCCGATCGCGCCAAGGACTTCCTGGGCAAGATCCTCCAGTAGCTGACCACCACCATCACGAATCCATCACCGAAGTTCGATACAGAGGGGTAGGAAACAAGATGAATTTCAGACGCACCACGTGGGCGGCCATCGCGGCCGCCGCACTGTTGGCCGTCTCGGCCTGTGGCAACGCCGGCGAGGACGACGGCGACAAGGGCAGCGACGACACTGCCTCCAGCGACTACGAGGTCGTGTCCAGCCCCTCGTTCGACGCAGGCACCCGCATGGCCGAGATCGCTGACGCGGGCACCGTCAAGATCGGCGTCAAGTTCGACCAGCCCGGCATCGGCTTCAAGGCCGCCGGAGCGGACAGCCCCAGCGGCTTCGACCCCGAGATGGGCAAGATCATCGCCGGTCAGCTCGGCATCGCGCCCGACAAGATCGAGTGGATCGAGACGATCTCCGACAACCGCGAGCCCTTCCTTCAGAAGGGCACGGTCGACTTCGTGCTCGCGTCGTACTCGATCACCGACGAGCGCCGCAAGGTCGTCGGCCAGGCCGGCCCGTACTACGTCACCGGTCAGAGCCTGCTCGTGGCGGCCGACGACGACAGCATCAAGGGCCCTGACGACCTCGCCGGCAAGAAGGTCTGCTCGGTCACCGGGTCGACGTCCATCGCCCTGGTCGAGGACAAGTACGGCGCGACGCCCGCCGGCTTCGACACCTACTCCGAGTGCGTCGACCAGCTCAAGAACGGCTCGGTCGACGCCGTCACCACCGACGGTGCGATCCTGCTCGGCTACGCCTCCGAGGCACCCGATGAGATCAAGGTCGTCGGCGAGCCCTTCTCCGAGGAGCGCTACGGCATCGGCTACAACAAGGACCACCCCGAGCTGTGCGACTTCCTGAACACGACGCTCGAGGACGCCTTCAAGGGCGACGCCTACAAGACGGCGTTCGACAAGACGCTCGGCGAGGCCGGCGTGGACGTTCCGGAGCCGCCGGCTCTGGATCCCTGCGCGTAACCCGCACGACGCGAAGGGATGGGCCGGGCGACCGGCTCATCCCTTCGCGCCCCCGCTCGAGGAGGAGGTGACATGGACGCACTGACCGAGAACTTCGACGCCATTCTCAGCGGCTTCTGGCTGACCCTGAGGCTGCTGGTCGTCTCCGGTGTCGGCGCGCTGATCATCGGCACGCTGTTCGCAGCCCTGCGGATGAGCCCAGTGCCGATCATGCGCTGGGCCGCCAAGACCTACGTCGTCGTCTTCCGCAACACACCGCTTCTGGTCCTCATCATCCTGACCTACTACGGCCTGCCGGAGATCAACATCCGGTTCTCCTTCTTCACCATGGTCTCGATGGCGATGATGATCTACACCGCCACCTTCGTCAGCGAGGCACTTCGCTCGGGTGTCAACGCCATCCCCGTCGGCCAGGCGGAGGCCGCCCGCTCGATCGGGATGCCCTTCGGCCTCACCATGACCCAGGTCGTCCTGCCGCAGGCCTTTCGCGCCGTCGTGCCCCCGATGGCCAGCGTCTTCATCGCCCTGACCAAGAACACCTCGCTGGCAGCCGGCTTCGGCATCGCCGAGGCGACCTTCCGGCTCAAGGGCCTGCTCAACGACTACGCCACGGAGCGCATCACGATCTTCGTCGGCATCGCGATCGGCTACATCATCATCGTCGAGGTCATCTCCTTCGGCGCGGCCCGGCTCGAGCGCCGCTGGAGGGTCTCATGAGCGTCCTGTTCGACACACCCGGACCCAAGGCCGTCCGCCGTCACCGCATCCTCGGCGTCATCACCGTCCTGGTGCTGGCCGCGATCGCGGTCGCCGTCGTCCTGAAGCTCGCCGCTGAAGACCAGTTCACCAGCGACAAGTGGGAGCCGTTCGTCACCCCGAGCATCATCAACATCCTGCTCGAGGGCCTCCGCAACACCGTGCTCGCAGCGGTCATCGCCATCGCCATCTCGATCGTGGCCGGTCTGGTGTTCGGCGTCGGCAAGCTCTCCAACCACCGTGCCGTCCGCTGGCCTGCCTGGCTCGTCGTCGAGTTCTTCCGCGCCGTGCCGCTGCTGATGCTGATCTACTTCATCTTCAGCGTCTGGAGCGAGAACATCGGCTCGCTCTGGTCGCTCATCATCGGCCTCGCGCTCTACAACGGCTCGGTCCTCGCCGAGGTCTTCCGGGCCGGCATCAACGCCGTGCCGAAGGGACAGGCCGAGGCCGCCTACTCCCTGGGCATGCGCAAGACGCAGGTCGTGACGATCGTGCAGCTGCCGCAGGCGACTCGCATCATGCTGCCGGCCATCATCAGCCAGTGCATCGTGGCCCTGAAGGACACCAGCCTCGGCTTCACCATCCTTGCCCCTGGCCTGACCTACGCCGGCCGCGAGATCTGGAACACCTTCCACAACAAGTTCGCCACCGCGCTGGTGCTCATGGCGATCTACATCGTCCTCAACTGCCTCCTCTCACTGCTCGCCTCGTTCGCGGAGAGGAGACTCAGCAGCAGCGAGGGCGCCGCGACCGTCGAGATCGTCGGCGGCCAGGTGCTGACGAAGGCCTGAGCGCGCCATTCCTTGCTGTTCCCGGAGCGGACGACAAAAAATAGTACGATCGGTCGGTGTCCGCGAAGCCTTCAACGACCTCGTACGCCCTGCTCGGCCTGCTCACCTTCGACCAGGCAACGTCCTCGACCGGTCTGACGGGGTCAGAGCTCAAGCAACGCGCCGACTTCACCCTGCGCTTCTACTGGGTCTCCCCCGCCATGAGTCAGATCCAGACCAACCTCGAGAACCTCGTGCGCAACGGTCTCGTGGAGGCACTCGGCGAGCCCGAGGCCGAGCGCACCCATCGTCGCTTCCGCATCACTCCGCTCGGCCGCGAGAAGCTCGATGCCTGGCTGCACACGACCGAGCCGGAGTTCCCGGTGCTGAGGCATCCCGTGGCGTTGCGGCTGATGATGGGATCGCTGTTCGAGCCGCATCAGCTCGGGGCGATGCTCAACGGCTACCGACGTGATCTGCGCGAGCGTCGAGCCGACCTCGAGGCCGTGCGCACCGGTCTCGGCGACAACCCCGAGACCACGTACGCCGCGATGGTCGCAGAGTGGGGCCTGGACTACTACGACGCCGAGGAGGCCGTGCTCGCCGGGCTGGTGGAGAAGATCGCGGCGTCATGGATCAACCGGCCCCAGGAGGACGTGGAGGTTTGAGAAGGCCTCAGAGGCTGTCGAGCGGCTCTGCCTGGGCAGCGAGCTCGGAGCGGACGACCTCGAGAGCCGCCTGCGGCGCATAGCCCTTGCGGGCCAGCATCGCGACCAGTCTGCGGGTCTGGGTGGTCTGATCCAGCGCACCCATCGAGCGCAGCTTCTTCTGGACAAGCCGGTGCGCGGCCTGCACCTCGACCTCGGGGTCGAGCTCGTCGAGCACCTCGCGAGAGATGTCGTCAGCGATGCCCTGACGACGCAGCTCCATCGCGAGCACCGTCGAGGACAGACCACGGCTGCGCTGACGCGACTGCACCCAGGAACGGGCGAAGTCGACGTCGTTGATCAGACCCACCTCTTCGAGCCGGTCGAGCACAGCGCCGGCCACCTCGGCAGGCACGTGCCGCTTGGCCAGTGCCTGCTCGAGGTCGTGCCGACTGCGCTGCTGACTCGTCAGCCGCTGTAGGACCACGTCACGGGCGAAGCCCTCAACCTCAGCCTCGGAGCCGAGGTCGGCAGCGTCGCGGGGCCGACCACGCATCAGAAGTCGATGTCGGTCGGGGGCTCCTCGACGACCTCGACAGGCTGGTCGACCTGCGGGCCCACACCGAGGTGCTCCTTGATGCGCTTCTCGAGCTCATCGGCGAGGTCAGGGTTGTCGCGCAGGAAGGCACGAGCGTTCTCCTTGCCCTGGCCCAGCTGATCGCCGTCGTAGGTGTACCAAGCACCAGCCTTGCGGACGAAGCCGGCCTCGACACCGACGTCGATGAGGCTGCCTTCGCGGCTGATGCCCAGGCCGTACATGATGTCGAACTCGGCCTGCTTGAACGGCGGGGCGAGCTTGTTCTTGACGACCTTGACGCGGGTCCGGTTGCCCACCATGTCGGTGCCGTCCTTGAGCGTCTCGATGCGACGCACGTCAAGGCGCACGGAGGCGTAGAACTTGAGCGCCTTGCCACCCGTGGTGGTCTCGGGCGAGCCGAACATGACACCGATCTTCTCGCGCAGCTGGTTGATGAAGACCGCCGTCGTGCCCGAGCCGTTGATGGCGCCGGTCATCTTGCGCAGCGCCTGGCTCATGAGCCGGGCCTGCAGGCCGACATGGCTGTCGCCCATCTCGCCGTCGATCTCGGCACGGGGCACCAACGCGGCCACCGAGTCGATGACGAGGATGTCGAGGGCACCGGACCGGATGAGCATGTCGGCGATCTCGAGCGCCTGCTCACCGCTGTCGGGCTGGGAGATCAGCAGGGCATCGGTGTCGACACCCAGCTTGCGGGCGTAGTCGGGGTCGAGTGCGTGCTCGGCGTCGATGAACGCCGCGACACCGCCGGCCTTCTGGGCGTTGGCGACCGCATGGAGGGCGACCGTCGTCTTGCCGGAGGACTCCGGACCGTAGATCTCGACGACACGGCCACGGGGAAGGCCGCCGATGCCGAGCGCGATGTCGAGCGACGTGGCGCCGGTCGGGATGACCTCGATGGGTGCTCGGCCGCGCTCACCGAGACGCATGACGGCACCCTTGCCGTAGGAGCGCTCGATCTGGGCCATGGCGTTGTCGAGTGCCTTGCCCTTGTCGGAGGAGACGGGTGTGAGGGTCGGGCTGGAGCTGGACTTGGGGGGCATGAGCGGGTCCTCTGGTTCTCTCGTGGCGGCCGGTCGTCTACGACGCTAGAGGGACCCACAGACATTGTCGGGCCTCTTCGACCCGCCTGTGGAGGACGTCTCTCGCACGTCAACCTTGTGGAGAGAGTAGCCCGAACACGTGTTCGATAGGAGGCGACACGCCGGGGCGAGAGTCTACCGTTCGGAGGGCGGGAGGCCGAGGGTCGCATGCACGACCCGCCAGACCGTCTTGGGCGGCTCGCCGGCATCGAGCGCCTGCGTGACGGTGCGTCCGCCCAGCTCGGACATCACGTGGCTGTCGGCCCACACCCGGGCATAGTGGAAGCCGTCGAGATGCTGCTCCATCCGGAGCCAGAACTCGCTGTGCTTCACGGCACCCGTCAGGCCGCCGAGGCGGAGACGTTGCCCGGCGTGATCGAGGCGATGGAGGCGATCTGGGCGCCGTCGGCCTCTTCGACCTCCATGAGGGCGCTGACGTCGAGCAGCACCTTGGAAAGCGGGACCTCGAGCGCCCCGGCGAGCGCAGCCAGCAGCTCGGAGCTCGGCTCCTTCTGCCCACGCTCGATCTCGGAGATGTAGCCCAGGCTGACCCGTGCCGTCGCGGAGACGTCGCGCAGGGTGAGCCCCCGAGCGATGCGGCGGGCCCGCAGGACCTCACCGACCAGCTGACGCATTGCGGTCATCGAAACACCTCCGCTCTTCACAACCCCACTGTCAACGGGATTCTTCCTTAAGCCTATCGACGAGCCATGACAGCACGTCGGCGACCGTCTCCAGACGGATGGTGTCGCGGTCGCCGGACAGCGACAGCTGACGGGTTCGGACTCCCCCGGGACCTGCCACTGCGACGTGGACGGTGCCGACAGGCTTGCCCTCGCTCGGGTCGGGGCCGGCCACACCTGTGGTGGCGAGACCCCAGTCGGCGTCGAACCGCAGCACTGCCGCGGCCGCCATCGCCCCGGCGACCTCGGCATCAACGGTGCCGCGACGGGCCACCAGCCCCGCGTCGACGCCGAGCACGTCGACCTTCGCACGGGCCGCATAGGCCACGACTCCCCCACGGACGACGTCGGAGGCGCCGGGCACCGCGACCAGCGTCGCGCAGACGAGACCGCCTGTGAGCGACTCGGCGGTGGCGACGCTCTGCCCCGCCTCGCGCAGCAGGGCCACGGCCTCGGCGGCGCTCACGCCCCGGCGCCGTCCTTCTGCTCGCGACGCAGGCGCACGGCGTCACGGACGTACTGCACCGCCGTGTAGAGCGTGATCGCGACCGCGGCGCCCATGACGACGTGTGTCATCCACAGCACCACGGTGCTGACGGGGTTGTCCCAGAGCTCGAGGGGCAGGATGTAGCCCCCGAGCGCGACCGCCTGGAGCGTCGTCTTGATGCGTCCGCCCTGGCTGGCCGGCATGACGCCGTACCTGATGACGACGAAGCGCATCAGCGTGATGCCCCACTCGCGGACGAGCACGACGATCGTGACCCACCACCACAGGACGCCGATGATCGACAGCCCGACGAACGCCATGCCCGTGAGCGCCTTGTCGGCGATCGGGTCGGCGATCTTGCCGAAGTCGGTGACGAGGTTGTGCCGGCGGGCGAGGTCGCCGTCGATGCGATCGGTGACCATCAGCAGGCCGAAGGCCAGCCACGCCCACAGCCGCATGCCCTCGGAGCCGCCGTCGTCGACCAGCAGCAACCAGCCGAACAGCGGCACACCGACGATACGAAGAACCGTCAGCAAGTTGGCGATGTTCAGGTTGCTCGGCTGCGTTGCCGCGTCCATGGCTCCCTCTCGCTGCGTTGACGGTCGGTTCAGTATGGGGCAGCGTCTCGGCGCTGCGCCAACTGCACCTCGGCCTCGCCGGGCGTCACGTTCGTCGCGAAGCCCAGCGGCGCGGTGTAGATGCGGCGCCCGTCGCGGCTCAGCACCTTGACCCGGGGGTCGTGACGGATGCCCTCACGGCGCTCGACGCGGATCTCGCCCATCTCGCTCCAGAGCAGGCCGATCCACTCGTGCCCGACCCGCATCCGCACGCCGTGGTCGTCAGCCACGAAGAGGGGCGTACGTGCGTCCCAGAGGCCCCACGCGTGGATGAGCGCCACGACGACGAGCACCCCGAGGGGCGCCCAGTACAGCGGCTGCTCGCGGTCGACGGCGAGCCAGGCGAACCCGGCCGCCACGAGCGCGGCGCCCAGGCCGATGGCGGCGTAGACGCCGGCACGGCGGCGGATCTCGAACGGTCTGGCCATGTGTCAGCCGACCTGGATCGTGGCGAGGACCTGCTCGAGCTCATCGGCCTTGATGAGCACGTCACGGGCCTTGGAGCCCTCGCTCGGCCCCACGACGCCACGACTCTCCATGATGTCCATGAGGCGGCCCGCCTTCGCGAAGCCGACCCGCAGCTTGCGCTGCAGCATCGAGGTGGAGCCGAACTGGGTCGTGACGACGAGCTCGACGGCCTGCAGGACGAGGTCGAGGTCGTCACCGATGTCGTCGTCGAGCTCACGCTTGCTCTGCGGGGCCACCGTGACGTCCTCGCGGTACGACGGCTGGAGCTGGGTCTTGCAGTGCTCGACCAGGGCGTGGATCTCGTCCTCGGTGATCCAGGCGCCCTGCATGCGCATCGACTTGTTGGCGCCCATCGGCAGAAAGAGCCCGTCGCCCTGGCCGACGAGCTTCTCGGCACCGGGCTGGTCCAGGATGACGCGGCTGTCACTGAGGGACGATGTGGCGAACGCCAGCCGGCTCGGCACGTTGGCCTTGATGAGGCCGGTCACGACATCGACGGAAGGTCTCTGGGTGGCCAAGACCAAATGGATGCCAGCAGCTCTCGCGAGCTGGGTGATCCTGACGATCGAGTCCTCGACATCTCGTGGAGCGACCATCATCAGGTCGGCGAGCTCGTCGACCACCACCAGCAGGTACGGGTACGGCGCGAGCACCCGCTCGCTCAGGGGCGGGAGCTGCACCTGGCCGGCGCGCACCGCCTTGTTGAAGTCGTCGATGTGCCGGAAGCCGAAGTTCGCCAGGTCGTCGTAGCGCATGTCCATCTCGCGCACGACCCACTGGAGCGCCTCGGCCGCCTTCTTGGGATTGGTGATGATCGGGGTGATCAGGTGCGGGATGCCCTCGTACGCCGTCAGCTCGACCCGCTTGGGGTCGACCATGATCATGCGCACCTCTTCGGGCGTCGAGCGCATCAGGATCGAGGCGATCATCGAGTTGACGAAGCTGGACTTGCCGGAGCCGGTGGCGCCCGCGACGAGCAGGTGGGGCATCTTGGCGAGATTGGCGACGACGTAGCCGCCCTCGACGTCCTTGCCGAGGCCGATGACCATCGGGTGGTGGTCGCTGCGTGCCTTCGACGAGCGCAGGACGTCGCCGAGCGACACCATCTCCTTGTCGAGGTTCGGGATCTCGACGCCGATCGCGGACTTGCCCGGGATCGGCGACAGGATGCGCACCTCGTTCGAGGCGACCGCGTACGAGATGTTCTTGCTGAGTGCGGTGACCTTCTCGACCTTGACAGCGGGGCCGAGCTCGACCTCGTACCGGGTGACCGTCGGTCCGCGTGTGTACCCCGTGACCGTGGCGTCGATCTGGAACTGCTCGAGCACTTCAGTGAGGCGTCCGACGACCTCGTCGGACGCAGTGGAGCGGGCCTTGTGCGGCGAGCCCTCTCGCAGCATCGAGCTGTCGGGCAGCGTGTAAAGCACATCGCCGGCGAGCGAGAGCTGCTCGGCACGAGCCGGGATGGGCTCGATGGGCCGAGCCTCCATGAGCGGCTCCTCGTCCACGGGCTCGTCGACGGCCGGCCGCACGGGGACGACCGGCACGGTGTGCTCGTCGTCGGGGCCCTCGATGAGGGGATTGTCATAGGGCTCGTCGACGAGCCGGGTGCCCGGGTGCCGACGCGAGGGCTTGGCCGGCTCAGGGGCGGCCTTCTCGCGGTCGCGGCCAAGCAGGCGGTCACGCAGCTCCGTCAGCCTCGCGGGGACGGCATGCAGAGGCGTATTGGTCAGGATCAGCACACCGAAGGCGATCACCAGGGCCAGCAGCGGCGCCACGACATAGGCGCTCTTGAGCAGGTCGACGGGGATGGCCGAGAACAGGAAGCCGATGGCTCCACCGGCATCACGCATCTCGGGCATGTCGCTCGGACGCGGGACTCCGTGGGCGAGGTGCACCATTCCGAGCACACCGCCAGAGACAGCGGCCCAGCCGATGACCTGCCGCCCGGCCGGTCCGCCCTTGTCAGGGTGCCGCAGGGTGCGCCACGCCAGCACGGCGAACAGGATCGGGACCGCCCACGCGAGCAGGCCCACGCTTCCCGTGGTCATCGTGCGCACAGCACGGCCGACGGCGCCGGGGATCTGCCACCAGACGGAGGCCGCGACGACGATGCCGACCGCGAGCAGGCCGAAGCCGATGCCATCACGGCGGTGGGCGGGGTCGAGATCGCGTGCACCGCTGCCGATGCTGCGCGCTACGGCACCGGTCGCGCCCGCGATGCCGAGCCACACGGCTCGGAACATGCGGACGAGTCCGCCGAGGACGGACGAGAGTGCACCAGGACCGGAGGAACGAGCAGGACGCGCCTTGCCCCGAGTGGGGGGCTTGCGCGCCGCAGGCTTCTTCTTGCGGGCCTGGCTGCCGGACGGCCGCTTGCGCGGCGGGGAAGACGTACGGGTCGCCATGAGGCAAGGCTAAAGGACAACTCGAAGGTTTTCTCGCCCCCACGCCGATTTTCCACTGCAGGGGTCAGGAGCCGGTGAGTCCCTCGTCGAGCGGACCGGGGTGGTGACCGACCGGCAGCCACGACCCTCGTGCCAGCGCGCGGGCGAGCACGAGGCGCACCAGGCGCGAGTCGGGAGCCTGCCCGTCCAGCAGGGGCTCGGTGACGACGTCAGCGCCGCAGTCGGTGATGTGGTCGTGCGCGGTGCCCGGAGCCAGGACGTACGGCGAGACCACGACACGCTGGCCGTAGGCGCGGGCGACGTCGACCGCCTCGGCGAGAGGCGCCTCGTCACTCAGGGTGCCGACGTGCACACGGCCACCCCACACCGCGCTCAGCAGGCGTGCCGCCTTGCCGACGTCGTCAGAGGCACGGTCGCCGACGACGGCGCCCGCGGCGAGCAGGATCGTGTCGTTCGGGCGAGCGCCGGCCTCGAAGAGGCGGCGGACGCCGACCTCGGCGGTGATCCAGTCCGGACCGATCGGTGGTGTCACGGAGACGGAAGGGTCCTGGTGCGAGGCGCGGGCGATGTCGACCGCGACCGACCGGTCGGTGGTGAGCATCAGCGGCACGATCGACCGGGGACCCACGGTCTGGGAGACGACCGTGTCGATGTCGGGCTCCTGGACGTCGACAAACGCGTCGACGACATCGAGGTACGGAGCCTCACGACGCACGGCGTTGACGAACGAGGCAAGCGCTGCCCGGCCGCGATGGGACGTCGATCCGTGGGAGCAGAGGATCAGCGTGCGATTCACCAGTCAGGTCCTCGACCGCAGGGATCGGCCACCCGACACGCCACCGGCAGGAACGGAGGTGCGAGGCTCCGCCGAAGCAGCTCCGGCGGAGCCTCGCACGATGGAGCCGGGACGCCGATCACCATGGGAGTGCGCGGATGCGTGAACCTTGCACTGGTGGCGACGGCCCGGACCATCTGTCGGTACGTGCAGGGAGAGGGCCGTGAATGACCGCGGTTGAAGGAAGGTGGTCGCGATCATGGAGCCTCCTTCCTACGTCGTGCCGGCTTGGTGTGCTGTTTCGGCCCGATTGCCGAAGTCGGCACCCGGTCCCCCGGGTACCGCTCCAGTTTCGTTCCGTCCTGTTTCGAGATGGTTAACGCAAGACCGAGGTTGGGTTACATCTGCGTCGAGCGAGCCATCGCCCGCCGCGGCTGCCAGGTGATGGTCGCCTCGGCGACACGGTCGAGCGCGACGTCGACGAGCCGGACATCGGGCGCCGAGCCGTCAAGGAGGGGCGAGGCCACGATCGCGGCGGACGAGGCGAGCACCCGGTCGTGGAAGAACCCCGGGGCGAGCAAGAACGGCGCTGCGGCGACACGACGGCCGCTGCGCGCGGCATGGCCCAGCGCGACCTCCAACGGCGTGCCCGCTCCGCCGAGGTGGCCGACGGTGACCTCATCGCCCCACACGAGGCTCAGCAGCCGCGCGGACCGTTCGACCGCGTGGCGGGCCCTCGGGTCGGACGAGCCCGATGCGGCGAGCACCACCGCGTCGTCGCGGTCGGCACCGGCCTGCGCAAGTCGCTCGGCCATCAGCTCGGCGATGCGCAGGTCTGGTCCGAGGGTGCGGGCCGAGGTGGCGTGGTGCGACCTGACCGCCCGCGCGACGTCGACGTGCACGTGGAACCCGGGGGCGAGGAGAAGGGGCACGACCACGCAGGGGCGCCCCGTCGCTGCGACCACCTCGGCCACTCTCGGCTGCTGGACGTCTACGAACGCCTCGACGACGTCGAGCGCCGGCAGACGAGCGGCGAGCGCGTCGACGAGCCCTCGCACCGCCGCCCGGCCGGCAACGCTGCGGGTTCCGTGGCTCGTCGCGACGAGCAAGGTGTCGGGGGTCATCGCAGGACCTCCTTCGCCGCGAGGCGATAGCCGCGCTTGACGACCGTCTCGACGACACTGCGGCCCACTGCCTCGCGCAGGCGGGCAACGGCCATCTCGACGGTGTGCGGGTCACGCGAGTCCCCCGGCAGGGTGCGCAGCAACTCCTCGCGCGAGCGCACAACACCCGGAGGCTCCGCCAGCGCGCGCAAGACCAGGAGTCCACCCGGTGACACCGGCAGAACCTCGTGGTCCAGCGTCGCCGCCGTGGCCCGCAACCGCAGCCGCCCGGCCGGCGTCTCCAGGCTCGCAGACTCGTCGCCGAGGAACATGATGAGGGTGCGCACCAGGGCACCGAGGCGTGCGCGTTGGGGGACGACCGGAGCGAGGCCCGCCACCCTCAGGGGCTCGGCCGTGACGTGGCCCACCGCCGCGACGGCGAGCCGGCCGGACTTCTCCAGCCCGACGACGTCGTCTCCGACCCGCTCGGCGCGGACCGCCTCGAGCCAGGCCGATGCCCCGGGTGCGGAGGTGAAGACCACGGCGTCGTAGGAGCCGGCGGCCACGTCGCGGACCGACTGCACCACCGCCGCAGGATCCGGAGGAGCTCCCCAGCGGTAGACCACCAGGCCCGTCGTGCTCGCACCGGCATCGGTGAGGCGCGTTTCGAGCCCGTCGTCGCCGGCACCGTGGTGCTGCACCGCGATCGTGCTGCCGGCGACGCCCTCGGTGCACAAGAAGTCGGCGATCTCGGCGGACGTCTCAGACTCGGCGACCCAGTCGGGCATGAGCCCGGCCGCCTGCAGCGCACCTCGGGCCTTGGGGCCCCGCGCGATGATGCGGGACGAGCCCAGCGACTCCACGAGCTCGTGGCCGAGGCCAGCCGCCTCCGCCACGTCGAGCCAGCCCCGGAAGCCGATGCCTGTGGTGACGATGACGATGTCGGCGGGTGCGGCGATGAGGTGGCGGGTGTGCTCGAGGAGCGCCTGCTCGTCGAGGTGCGACTCGACCCCGAGGGACGCGGCGACGGTGACGCCCGCCCCACGGCGTTGCAGCGCGAGCGCGAGGTCGTCGGCGCGACGCTGCGCTGTGACGAGGATGCGCGTGCCCGCGAGCACCGGTCCGAGTTGGTTCACCTCGTGCCTTCCTGCCTC
>Ga0164243_10004798_pt1 | contig 20961 bp, 19 predicted proteins | sample OricompcompostOP_FD_108781 | JGI IMG/M metagenome (GOLD analysis project Ga0164243, IMG submission 108781) | Organic Plus compost microbial communities from Emeryville, California, USA - Original compost - Organic plus compost (OP) | ecosystem: Engineered > Solid waste > Mixed feedstock >...
CGGGTCCGCGACGGTGCTGTCGGGCGGCAAGGCCGTGACGGGGACGTGGACCAAGAAGTCGACCGGCGCCGTCCTGCGGGTCACCGCGGGCGGCAAGGACATCCTCCTGGCGCCCGGCGAGACCTGGGTCGAGCTCGTGCCCACGGGCACGGGCAGCGTCGCGCTCGGCTGACCGCCGCCCGGCCAGGGCACGGGCCAGGGACTCACCCGGGCGCGCCGACACGGGCGGCTCGGGCGACGATGGGGCCATGTCCGAGAACTCCGCACCGGCCGCGCAGGCCGAGAGCTCCCGTCCCGCCGGCAGCGCCGGCCCCCTCCAGTACGACGTCGTCGTGATCGGCGCCGGGCCCGTCGGCGAGAACGTCGCCGACCGTGCCGGGCGCACCGGCCTGTCGACGGTGATCATCGAGGCCGAGCTGGTCGGCGGCGAGTGCTCCTACTGGGCCTGCATGCCGTCGAAGACGCTCCTGCGGCCCGGGGCGGCGCTCGCCGCCGCGCGCGACGTGCCCGGCCTGACCGTCGAGCCGGCGCTCGACCCCGGACCGGTGCTCGCGTGGCGCGACCAGGTCACGTCCGACTGGGACGACGCCGGCCAGGTCGAGTGGCTCGACAGCGCCGGGATCGCGCTCCTGCGCGGGCACGGCCGGATCGTCGGGCCGCGCCGCGTCGAGGTGACCGACCCGGACGGCCACCGCACGCTCGTCGAGGCCCGGTACGCCGTCGCGGTGGCGACGGGCAGCGTGCCCGTCCTCCCGGAGGTCCCGGGCCTGGCCGAGTCCGCGCCGTGGGGCAGCCGCGAGGCGACGTCGGCCGAGGAGGTGCCGGCGTCCGTGATCGTGGTGGGCGGCGGCGTCGTGGCCTGCGAGATGGCGACGGCGTACTCCGACCTGGGCGCGCACGTCACCCTGCTCGCCCGCCACGGGCTGCTCGGGGCGGCCGAGCCCTTCGCCGGGGAGGCGGTCGCGGCGTCGCTCGCCGAGCTCGGGGCCGACGTGCGGCTCGGGGCGTCGCCCGTGCGTGTCGTGCGTGACGGCGTCGGCGGTGCGGTGACGGTGACCTACCAGGACGACGCGGGCGAGCACGAGGTGACGGCTGCGGAGCTGCTCGTCGCGACCGGCCGGGTCCCGCGCACCCAGGACGTCGGCCTGGACACCGTCGGCCTCACCGACGTGGAGCGCGGGCTCCCGGTCGACGAGTCGATGCGCGTCCGCGGGGTCGACGGCGGCTGGCTGTTCGCGACGGGCGACGTGACGGGCCGGGTCGCCACGACGCACCAGGGCAAGTACCAGGCACGCGTCGCGGGGGACGTGATCGCGGCGACGTTCGGCTCCGCGCCGGACGACGGCGGACGGTCGGGCGACGCCGTGCCCGTCCCGGCGACCGACGAGAACCGGGCGGCCGCGCGCGCCGCCGAGCCGTGGAGCCGCTACGCGGCGACCGCCGACCACGTCGCGCAGACGCAGGTCGTGTTCACCCGGCCGCAGGTCGCCTGGGTCGGGCTGAGCGAGCGCAAGGCCCGCGAGGCGGGGCTGGACGTGCGCGTCGTCGAGTACGACCTGGGCGCGATCGCGGGCGCGCACGTCACGGGGAAGTCGTTCGCGGGCCGGGTGAGCGCCGTCGTCGACGAGGCGCGACGGGTCCTCGTCGGCGTGACGTTCGTCGGTCCCGAGGTGGGGGAGATGCTGCACGCGGCGACCGTCGCGGTGGTCGGGGAGGTGCCGCTCGATCGCCTGTGGCACGCCGTCCCCGCCTACCCGACGGTGAGCGAGGTGTGGCTCCGGCTGCTGGAGACGTACGGCCTCTGAGGCTCCCGACGAATCCCGCAACACCCATTGCGCAATAACTCTTGCGCAATGGGTGTTGCGCAATTAGTGTTGCGAGTGTCGGGCCGCGAGGGGCGCGGGCGACGCTCAGGGAGGGGTCATGATGTTCGGACGACACCACGCACCGCGCAGCACCACGACGTACCGCGCCACCACGCGCGAGGAGGAGACGCGCCGCCACGACGCCGCGCGCGCCCGGCAGCGCGCCGAGCGCGACGCCGACTGGTACCGGGACGTCGCGTCCGTGTGGTGGACGCGCTGAGGAGGGACGAGTGACCGAGACGAAGGGCGGCGGCTCCCCGTCGCAGGACTCGCTCACCACCAGCGACCCCGCGATGCTGCGGGCTCTCGCCCACCCGCTGCGGATCGAGATCCTGTCGATCATCGACGAGGTGGGCGAGGCCACCGCGAGCGAGATCGCGACGCGAACCGGCCAGACCGTCGCCAACTGCTCGTTCCACCTCCGGTCGCTCGAGAAGGCGGGCTACGTCGAGCGGGCTGAGCCGCACGGGCGCGAGAAGCCGTGGCGCTCGGCGCACCGCAAGCGCGTCATCGAGCCCGACCCCGACGACGCGACCGCCGTCCGTCAGTCCGGCCTCATCTCCGCCGGGATCGTCCAGCACGAGGCCGGACGCCTGACCGAGTTCCTGACCGACCCTCGCGCACTGCCGCCCGAGTGGGTGCGCGCGGTCACGGTCACGACCGCGGGACTCTGGGCCACGGCCGACGAGATGGAGCAGCTCACGCACGACGTCCTCGCGCTGCTCGAGCGGTTCGCGGGGCGCCGGGAGAACCCCTCCCTTCGGCCCGAGGGCGCGGTGCGCGGGCGCATGCTGCTGACCGTCAACCCCGACCGCGACGCGATCTGGTCCGGCCGCGCCTGAACCACGCTGCGCCGTCGTCCGCGCTGCGTGGTCCGAGAACCCCGAGGCCCGTCACCCCGGGAGGGGTGACGGGCCTCGGGCGCGCCGGGCGGCGGTCAGCTCGTGGCTGCGAGCTGGCCGTCGGAGCTGAACACCAGGCCGAGCGAGATCTGCCCCTTCTGGAGGGCGGCCTTGGTCAGGGGGCCGCCCGTGTCGAGCTGCTTGAAGCTCGCGAACTGCAGGCCGTAGACCTTCTCGAGCCCGGGCTGGCAGTAGTCGCGCGTGGTGCACTCCGGCGGGCCGCCGAGGATCAGGCCCCCGCACTTGGCGGCGAGGTCCGAGAGCGTCTTGACGCCGTTCTTGTCGGCGAAGGCCGTCGTGACCGCGTACGCGTTCTGGTCCTGCGCGGCGGACGGCTTGCCGAACACGAGCCCGACCTGCTTGCCGAGGTCGGTCAGGGCCGCGACCGTCTTGTCGAGGTCGCCGCTCGCCGGGCTCTTCGCGTCCGCGCCGTTCTGCGCGGCGTTGATGAACGTGGTGAGCGTGCTCGTGTACTCGGGGACGATGGTGAGCTGGCCGTTCTCGAGCGCCTTGAGGTACGTCTCGCGCGAGCCCACGTCGCGGACCGTCGGCGCGTAGCCCGCCGACTTCAGCACGTCCGCGTAGATGTTGGCCAGGGTCGCGGACTCCGAGAAGTTCGCGGCGCCGATCGTGACCTTGGTGCCCTTGCCGGCCGAGGTGTCCTTGGCGGCGAGGTCGTGCTGGTCGACGAAGTCCTTCGCGGCCTGGACCGACGTCTGACGGTCGACGTCGACGGCCTTGTTGAGGGCGATGAGCCCCGGGGTGTCGAGCGCCGCGGAGACCGTGTCGAGCAGCGGGATGATCGCGTCGTCGCCCGCCACGGCCTTGGCGTTGAGCGCGGGGATGACGTTGTCGGCGTTCTGGAGCTTCTTGTCGTCCTCGAGGACGACGAGCTGGTCGCCTGCGACGGGTGCGCACGTCGCGACCGAGGCGTTCGAGCCGTTGGCCGACGACGTCGGGTGGGTACCCGACGATCCGGCCTGGCCGCACGCGGCGAGGACCGACGCGAGCGCGACGGCCGAGAGTCCTGCGGCGAGTGTTCGGGTACGCATTGCCCCATTCGACCGCCCGCCACCCACACGGGCAACCCGTGGCGCGCCGCGGCTAGACCGCGCGTGCCGCCGCGCGCGACTCCGCACGCACCGACGACGGCGTCACGGCCCGCTGCGCGAGCGCGAGGACGCCGTCCACGAGCAGGCACAGCACGGCCACGATCACGCCGCCCGCGAGCACCTGGCCGTACCGCTGCGTCCCGAACCCGAGCGAGATGATCTGCCCGAGACCGCCGCCCCCGGCGAGCGCTGCGAGGGGGATCGTCGCCACGACCTGGACGATCGTCGTCCGGAGCCCCGCCGCGAGGTACGGCACGGCGAGCGGCAGCTCGACGCGTCCGATCACGCGCCCCGCGCCCATGCCCATGCCGCGCGCGGCGTCCGTGATCGCGGGATCGACCCCGCGGACGCCCGTGAACGTCGTCGACAGGAGGACGGGGAACGCGAAGACGGCGGCAGCGATGACCGTCGCGGTGTCCCCGAACAGGCCCGCGGTCGCCAGGATGATGATGATCGCGAGCGTCGGCAGGGCACGCGTCGTGTTCGCGGCCACGATCACGGCCGCGGCGCCCCGGCCCAGCCGGCTGTGGCCGAGCCACACGCCCAGCGGGATCGCGACGACCGACGCGAGCAGCACCGCGGCGAGCGTCATGAGCAGGTGCTCGCGGGTCAGCGCGAAGACTCCGCCCGGGCCCGTCCAGTTGAGGGGGTCGTTGAGCCAGGTGATGGCCTCCTGGACGACGTTCATGCGGCACGCCCCCGCAGCCAGGGCGTCAGGGCGCGGCCGAGCAGCCACAGGAGGACGTCGAGGACCAGCGCGAGCAGCAGGCACAGCACCGTCGCCGTCATGATCTCGGCCCGGTAGAAGCTCTGGAACCCGCGGAACAGCAGGTTGCCCAGGCCTCCGTACCCCACGACGACGCCCACCGTGACGAGGGCGACCGTCGACACCGTGGCCAGGCGGACGCCCGTCAGGATGCCCGGCAGCGCGCTCGGGAGCTCGACCGTCCAGAAGCGTCGGGCCCGGCCGTACCCGAGGCCGCGGGCCGCGTCGAGCACCGCGGGGTCCACCCCCTGGAGCGCCGCCACCGCGGTCCGCACCAGGACGACGAGCGCGTACAGCACCAGCCCGAGCAGCACGGGCGCGCGCCCGATGCCCATGAACGGCGCGAGGATCGCGAACAGCGCGAGCGACGGGATCGTGTACAGCGTCGACGCGAACCCGACGACCGGTGCCGCCAGCCACCGCACCCGCGTCGCGAGCGCCGCCAGCGGCAGCGACACGACGATCGCGATCGCCACCGCCTCGACGGTCAGCGACGCGTGGATGACCAGCGCCTCACGGATCGCGTCCCAGTTCGCGGTGACGTAGTCCCACGAGAACCACGGGTTTCCAGGCACCTGCCCGAACCTACCCGCCGACGGTGACGCTTGCCGCGCCGACGGTGACGCTGTGTTCGCCGATGGTGACGTCCGGTTCGCCGAGGGTGACGCTGGTCGGGTTCGCGGGCGGGTGCGGCGAGCTGGTTCGGGCTGTCGTGCTTCGGCCCTGGGGGCCGTGCGCACTCCTTGACGCCCTTCACCACCTCCCCGCACCCACCCGCTCGACTAGGTCCTCACCGACACGTCGCCTCCCGCCCGCGTCGTGAGCGGTCACGTTCGGCATCCAGTTCGCTCTGACGCTGCAGATCGTGCCGTCTCACCGCCGCCGGCTCGGCTGGCGCACGTCCCGCCCGTCGAGCACCGGGTTGCGCCCCGTATCGCCGAGCATGCGCTCGGGCACCTCGGCCGGTGCCGACCAGGGTGTGGGTCACCACTGAGGTGCCGCGAAGGGGGTCCAACGTCATGGTCGGCGACGCCCCGGGTGGCTGATCGCATGCTCGACCAACAGCGCGTCACCATCAGCGAACACGACGTCACCCCCGGCGAACGCAATGTCACCCTCGACGAACGGGACGTCACCGTCGGCGGACCGGGCGGCGCGGGTCTGGGTGGGCGGGCGAGCGCCTGCGGAGGTGACGGCATCGCGAAGGGTGGGGCGGGAGGGGTGCGCGCGGTCGTGGCGGGTCTGGCGGGAGCCGAGCGAGGGACGAGCGAGGCGGATGGAAGACCGCGCGCACCCCTCCCGCCCCACCCGGACCGGACCACGTCACCGTCGGCGAGCACCGCGTCACCGTCGGCGAGCACCGCGTCACCGTCGGCGAGCACCGCGTCACCGTCGGCGGGCCCGGCGTCGGCGTCGGGGTGGGCGGGTAGGTTCGTTCCATGGCCGACGCCGCGATCGTCTTCGAGCACGTCCGCAAGGAGTACCCCGACGGGACCGTCGCGGTGGACGACCTCTCCCTGGAGGTCGCCGAGCACGAGATCCTCGCGCTCGTGGGCCCGTCGGGCTGCGGCAAGTCCACGACGCTGCGGATGACGAACCGCCTGGTCGAGCCGAGCGGCGGCCGCATCCTGGTGGGCGGCGAGGACGTGCTCGCGGCGGACCCGGTGCGGCTGCGCCGGTCGATGGGCTACGCGATCCAGAACGTCGGGCTGTTCCCGCACCGCACGGTCGCGCAGAACGTCGCGACCGTCCCCGGCCTGCAGCGCTGGGACCGCAAGCGCACCAAGGACCGGGTCGACGAGCTCCTGGAGCTCGTGGGCCTCCCGCCGGAGCGGTACGCGAAGCGGTACCCGCACGAGCTGTCGGGGGGCGAGCAGCAGCGGGTGGGGGTGGCGCGCGCGCTCGCGACCGACCCGCCGGTCCTGCTCATGGACGAGCCGTTCGGCGCGGTCGACCCCGCGGGACGCCGCCGGCTCCAGGCGGAGTTCTGGCGGATCCAGCGGGACCTGGGCACGACGGTCATGTTCGTGACGCACGACATCGACGAGGCGGTGCGCCTGGGCGACCGGGTCGCGGTGTTCTCGCGGGGCGGGCACATCGAGCAGCTCGCGGACCCGGTGGAGATCCTCGCGCGGCCAGCGTCGGACGCGGTGCGCGCGCTGGTCGGTGACGGCGCTCCGGTGCGGCTGCTGGGGATCACGCACGTGGAGCGCGCGGACGTCGCGCCCGGTGCGCCCGGGGAGGGGCTGCCGACGATCGAGCTCGGGGCGTCGCTCGCGCACGCGCTGGAGGCGGTGGCGCAGTCGCCGTCGGGCGTGGTGGGGGTGACGGCCGACGACGGCGGGGCGGTCGGGACGATCGACGCGTCGGGCGTGCTCGCGGCGCTGCGCCGGGCGGTCGACGGCGGGCTCACTCCGACGGGTGCAGGCTCCGCTGGTACAGCGTGACCGAGACCCAGCGACCGTGCTTGCGGCCGACGTCCTCGAGGCGCCCGGCCACGTGGAACCCGTGCCGCTCGTGGAGCACGCCCGACGGCGTCCGCGCGACGGTGCCGGCGGGGTCGTCCGGGTCGGGGGCGTCGGCGATCACCGCGATCGCCTCGCGCGCCCCGGCCGCCCGGGCGGCGTCGAGCACCGCCGTGAGCAGCACGCTGCCGAGGCCGCGGCCGGTTGCGGCGGGGTCGAGGTAGATCGTCTCCTCGACCGTGTGCCGGTACGCGGCCTTCGGCCGGTAGGGCGCGGTGTAGGCGAAGCCCAGGACGACGGGCGCGGCGTAGTCCGGCCCGTCCGGCAGCGTGCCCGTCGCGACGAGGAACGGCCAGCCGGCGGCCCGGGTCGCGGCGAGCTTGTCGCGCCAGCTCGCGAGCGCCGGGGCCTCGGTGTCGAAGGTCGCGAGCGAGTGCTCGACGTAGTGCGCGTAGATGCGAGCGACGTCGGGCAGGTCCTCGGGCGTGGCGGGGCGGAGCGTGGGCGCGGTCGGCACGGCTCCGATCCTGGCATGCCGAACCCGTTGAGCGGGCGTCCCGGGCCACGACGGGCGCGGCCCGGGACGCTCGCGCTCAGTCGGTGTAGTAGCCCGCCTCGAGGTCCTCGAGCAGCGTCGGCCCGGTCGGCGTCCACCCGAGCAGGTCGCGCGTGTGCTGCGACGAGGCCGGCTGGTCGCCGCCGAGCAGCGTGCCGAAGACTCCGAGAGCGTCCGGGTCGACGGGTCCGGCGGGCAGCCCGGTCCGGGCGGCGACGGCGTCGGCGACCGCGCGCATCGGCACGCCCTCCTCGCCCACGGCGTGCAGCACCGAGCCCGCGGGCGCGTGCTCGAGCGCGAGCCGGAAGAGGCGGCCCGCGTCGCTGATGTGGACCGCGGGCCACCGGTTCGCGCCGTCGCCCACGTACGCCGCGGTGCCGAGCTGCCGGTCCAGGGCGACGAGCGAGGCGATCAGCCCGTTGCGGTCGCCCTCGCCGTGCACGGACCTCGGCATCCGGACGAGGCCCGAGCGGATGCCCCGCTCCGCGAGGCCGAGGACGGCGTCGGCCGTCCGGGCGCGGGTCCCGGCTGGCCCCTCGGGCAGGAGGAAGTCCGTCTCGGTCGCGACCTTCCCCTCGAGGATCGGTGTGCCCGAGGCTGCGAACACGGCCTTCCCGCTGCCCTCGAGGGCGCGCCCGAGCCGCTCGACGAGCGCGAGCTCGTTGTCGACGGTGCGCTCGAACTCGTCGAAGTCGAGCGTGAAGGCGAGGTGCGCCGTCGCGTCGGCCTGCGCGGCCTGCTCGACGATCAGCTCGTGGTCGGCGATGTCGCCCCGCACGGCGGTGGCGCCGCGGGCTGTGATGGTCGCGGCGGACCGGTCGGACCGTGCCAGCCCGACGACGTCGTGCCCGGCCTCGACGAGCTCGGCCGTGAGGGCCCTCCCGATCCAGCCGGAGGCGCCGGTGATGAAGACGCGCATGGCGTTCGTTCCTTTCGCGTGGCGACGCGCGGGACGGGCCCCGCACGTCATGTGACTTGGTCTCATCGCTGTAGATCATGATGAGACTAAGTCGCATCACCTAGGATGGCGCCCATGGGCAGATGGAAACCCGACGCGCGCGGACGCCTGCTGCAGGCAGCGATCGACCTCTTCGGCGAGCAGGGGTACGAGGAGACCACCGTGGCGCAGATCGCCGAGCGCGCCGGCCTGACCAAGGCCACGCTCTTCCGCCACTTCTCCGACAAGCGGGAGATCCTCTTCCAGGGGCAGGGCGCGCTCGTCGAGGCGGCGACCGCCGCCGTCGGGGGCGCGCCCGACGACGCCGCGCCCTTCGAGCTCGTCGCTGCCGGCGTGACGGCCCTGTGCGCCGTGCACCGCGAGGACGACCGGGGCCTCGGGCGCCGCCTGGGTGCGATCACCGCGTCGAGCGCGGAGCTGCAGGAACGTGCCGCGCTCAAGCGGTCGATCGTCACCGACGCGCTGTTCCGGGCGCTCGCGGACCGGCTCGACGACGTCCACCTCGCGGGCGTCCTCGCCGATGCGGGGATCCGCGCGTACTACGACGGCTACGCCGCCTGGGTCGCCGACGCCGACGGCGGCGCCACGCTGCGGGAGACCGCGGCGGCGGAGCTGCGAGCCTACGAGGCGCTCATCCGTCCCTGACCGGGCCGGGCGGTGGACCGGTCCCGGCGGTGCCGTCCGCCGCGCCGTCGCCGTCGACGAGCCCGGACTGCGGCGGCGCGGCGAGGAAGCGGGCACGCAGCCCCGGGTCGGCGATCTGCCCGGCGCGGGCGAGGACCTCCGCGGCGGCCGCGGACCGGACCGCGCCCGCGCGCGGGTCGCCGGTCGCCCCCAGCACGCGGACGACGCACGCCAGCGCGGTCGCGGGGCTCTCCGCGCCGTCGAGCACGCCCGCGCCGGCGGACCCGGTGGGAGCGGCGACCAGCGCCGCGACGAGGGGCTCGGCGGCAGCCCCGGCCTCGGCGGCGAGCCCACCGGCGAGGAGCGCGGCCGCGAGCCCTGCCCTGCCCTCGTGCACGCGCCCGGCGACGCCCAGCGTCGAGAGCCGCGGTCCCGCCGCCCGGAACGCCTCGACCGCCCCGGTGACGTCGCCCGCCGCGAGCCGCGCGTGCCCCAGCCCGAGCCAGGCGGTCGCCTCCTCGTGGGTCCCCGGGGCGCGCGCCCCGGCGTCGACGGCGTCCCGTCCGTGCCGGACCGCGGTCGTGGCGTCGCCGCCGAGCCGTGCGACGACCGAGAGCCGGTAGTGCGCGTCGCAGCACTGCAGGTCGGACCCGACGTCGGTGGCGATCCCGAGCGCCTCGGTGGCGTGCGCGGCGGCGTCCGCGAGCCGCCCGAGCGCGACGTCCACGCGCGTGAGGACCAGGAGGGCGACGGCCACGCCCTCCTGGTCCTCGACGTCCCGCATCGTGGCGAGCGCGTCGTCGAGGAGCGCGGCGGCGGCGTCGAGCGCGCCCAGCTCGACCACCAGCTCCGCCAGGGCGTTCCGGGCCACCGCGGCCCGGTAGCGGTGCCCCGACTCGTCGAACGTGCGGAGCGCACCCTCCAGCGCCTCGCGCGCCTCGGCGCCACGCCCGAGGTTCGAGCCGACCGTGCCGAGCTGGAAGAGCGCGGCCGCCTCGCCGTCCGAGTCGCCCGCCTCGGCGAACAGCCCGCGTGCGCGTGCCGCCAGGTCGTACGCGTCCGCGTAGCGGCCGCCGTCCTCCGCGAGGATGCCGAGGTGCCGGAGCGCCTCGCCCGCCGCCGCGGGCAGGCCGGCGGCGAGCGCCAGGTCGTAGGCGCGCTCGAGCTCGGCCGACGCCTCGGCTCCGCCGACGCTCCAGGTCAGGGCGCGTCCGGCCCACAGCGCGGCCTCCGCGCGCACGGCGGGGAGCCCGGCGGTCCGGGCGCGCTCCTCGACGACCCGCGCGCCGCGCAGCGCTGCGCCGTACCGGCTGGCCTCGTGGTCGCGGCGCACCCGCGCGAGCAGCGCGTCGAGGCGCGCGGTGCGGTCCACGACGTCGGTCGCGCCCGCCGACTCGCGCGCGTCCTCCGCGGCGACGAGCTGCGCGAGCGACTCCAGGTCGACGTCCTGGGCGGCGCGGTCGCCGCGCCGGTCGAGCACGGCTTCCCGGGCGAGCAGGGCGTCGAGGCGGGTGGCCGGGTCGTCCGCGAGACCGACCGCCCGGTCGAGCAGGCTCAGCGCCTCGTCGAGCGCGTACACGCGCGCCGCCTGCCGGCCCGCCCGCAGGTACCAGGCCGCGGCCCCGGCGTCGCCCGTGTGGTCGAGGTGACGGGCGACGAGCGCGGCGTGCTGGTCGGCGCGGCCCGACGCCTCCGCGGTGCGCGAGAGCCAGGCGGCGGCCCGGCGGTGGTAGGTGCGACGGCGCTCGCGCAGCAGGGTCGCGTACGCGACGTCGCGCAGGAGCGCGTGGTGGAACGCGAGCTCGCGGGTCCCCGCGAACATGGACGGCTCCTGCTCGACGACGAGCCCGCGGCCCAGCAGGGCGTCGAGCGGTCCGGGGCCGCTCGGACCGCCGGGCCCGCCGTCGTCGGGGCGCTCGCCAGGGTCCGCGAGCGCGTCGACCGCGGAGTCCCAGAACACCCGCCCGACGACGGCCGCGCGCTCGAGGCTCGCGCGCTCGGCCGGGGCGAGGGCGTCGAGCCGCGCCTGGAGCAGGGCGCGCAGCGTCGTCGGGACGTTTCCCGAGACCGCGGCCAGGCGTTCGGGCCGTACCCGCCACGGGGGTGCGCCGCCGTCGACGACCCCCTGCTCGACGAGCCAGGCGACGAGCTCCTCGGCGACGTAGGGGTTGCCCTCGCTCGTCCCCGCGACGAGCCCGAGCACCTCGTCCGGCAGCGGCTGCGCGACCGGCGCGAGGAGCGCGCGCACGAGGACGTCCGTCGCGGCGTCGTCGAGAGGGAGCAGCGGCAGGACGAGCGGTGCGTGCGGGCCGCGGGCCGGGTCCGTCCAGCCGGGGTGCTCGTCGAGGAACACCGGGCGTGCGGTCGCGACGACCAGGACCCGGGAGGTCGCGATCGCCTCGGCCGCCCGTCCGAGCCAGTCCAGCGAGGCGGCGTCCGCCCAGTGGAGGTCCTCGAGGAGCACGACGACCGGCGCGGCCTGGGCGAGCGCGCGCAGGTAGCGGGTGAGGGTCCGCTCGGCGTCGTCGCGCAGGGTCTGCGGCTCGACGGGCAGCGGCGGCCCGAGCCCGAGCCAGGCGGCGAGCCGGTCGGCGTCGACGTCGCTCAGCGGTGCATCGCCGTCGGCGGGGGAGACCGCGGCGAGGCCCCCGCGGACGGCGTCCCGCGCGACGCCGGCCGGGTCCGACTCGCGCACGCCGAGGCGGGTGGCGAGCACGTCGCGCAGCAGGGCGCCGGCCCGGTCGCGCGACGACGCCCACGCCCGGCCGCGGAACCACCACACGTCGTCGGTGCGCTCGCCGAGCCAGGTGTCGAGCTCGCGCAGGAGCCGCGTCTTGCCCACCCCGGCCTCGCCGACCACGGCGACGAGCCGCCCGCCCGCGCCCGCGCCGACCTCCTCGACGTGCCGGCGCAGGACGCCGAGCTCGGCGTCGCGCCCCACGGTCGGCGTGACCACGCCCTCGACGCCGCGCGCCGCGTCGAGCCGGAAGGCCCGGGGTCGCGCCGTGAGGACGAGGAACGCGTCGACCAGGTCGGCGAAGCCCTTGAGCGCGAGGCCCGGGCGTGGCTCGAGCACGAACACCCCGCGCACGTGGCGCCGCGTCGCCGCGGACACGAGCACGCCGTCCGGCGGGGCGGCGGTCTGCAGGCGGGCGGCACGGTTGACGGTGTCCCCGACCACGACGAGGTCGTCGAGCCCGCGCTCGCCGAGCGTCCCGACGACGACCTCGCCCGTGTCGAGGCCGACCCGCATCCGCAGGGCGGGCGGGGGAGCGGACCCTCCGGCCGTGCCGTCGTCGTGCTCGTTCAGCGCGGCGAGCTCGCCGCGCATGGCGAGCGCCGCGCGGACGGCGCGCTCGGCGTCGTCCTCGGCGGACCGGCCCAGCCCGAACACGGCCATGACGGCGTCGCCGATGAACTTCTCGACGGTTCCGCCCTCGGCCTCGACGCACGCGCGCCACCGGGCGAAGTAGCGGTGGACGAGCCCGCGCACGTCCTCGGGGTCGAGTGCCGCGGACGTCGCCGTGAAGTCGACGAGGTCGGCGAACAGCACGGTGACCACCTTGCGCTGCTCCCCGGACGCGGCCGCGCCGAGCCGGAGGCGGTGCGCACGCAGCGGGGCGAGGGCGGCGTCGACCACCGCGTCGCCGAGGGTGGCGCGCTGCTGCTCGAGCGCGGCGACGGCCCGGTCGAGGGACGCGAGGTCGTCGGGGAGCGGGGAGGCCCCGGACGCGGCGTCGCGCCGGGGTTCCGGGCCGGTGCCCATACCGGAAGGGTAGGCGCGGCCGGCGCTGCTGATACGGCTGAACCCCGGCGGGGCGGTTCACCCGACGAGACGCCGGCCGACCGTGGCCGCCACCGGGACGCAGCGGTTCAATGGAGGGATGCGCGTCGAGGCGGTCGCCGCATCGCTCTCGTGGATCCCCAGCGCGTCGGTCGCCGGGCTGCTCCGCCGTGGGTCGACCTGCGCCTGTCCCACTACGACGACCCGCCTCCCGACGTCCTCGCCGACGTCGCCGACGTGCTCGCGCTGCGTGACGCGGACGGCTTCCGGTTCGCGAACGTCCTCGCCGCGTGGGCCGAGTTCGACGACGCGGGCCGCGCGACGAGCGCGGGCTACCTGCCCGTCTCGGGCCTCGTCATGGGCTCGACGACGGTGCGCCTCGGCCCCCTCGGCGTGACGTTCCGTGCGACGTCGCTGCCGACGCTGCGCCCGGACCCGGAGCTGGGCGGCGACGCGGTGCGGGTCGTCCAGACGGTCGGGGGCCGCACAGGCGTCCCGATCCCGCGGCCCGTGCCCGAGCCCCCGTACGTCCAGTGGGCGGCGCCCACCGTGTGGACGACGCTCGCGGTCACGTTCCGCGCCGACGGGACGACGGCCGTCGAGCTCCCGGGCGCCAGCGCGTTCCCGCGCCACTGGGTGTACGGCACCGACGGCCGTCTCACGCTCAAGAGCGGGATGACGGACCAGGACGACTGGGAGGCGCACTCGTTCGGGGCACGGACGCCGTGGGGCGCCCACGACTCGCCCACGCTCGTCGTCGCGGCCGAGACCGCGCTCGAGCGCGAGATGTCGACGCGCGTCATGCGCGGCGGCGCCTGCCCGGCGATCCAGCGGCTCGCGGCGGGCGAGGTGCTCGTCCGGCAGGGCGAGGCGGGCACCGCGCTGTTCGTCCTGCTCGACGGCGTCGTCGCCGTGGACGTCGACGGCACGGTCGTCGCCGAGCTCGGCCCGGGCGCGGTGGTGGGCGAGCGCGCGGTGCTCGAGGGCGGGCGGCGCACGTCGACCCTCGTCGCGCGCACGCCGGTCCGGGTGGCCGTCGCGGCGAGCGACGCGCTCGATCTCGACCGGCTGCGCGAGCTCGCCGAGGGCCACCGCCGCGAGGTCACCGGATGACGGTCGTCCGTCGAGCCGTCACTTCATGTGGTGCTGGATGCCCTGGTCGAGCTCGCCCAGGTCGGGGCGCGGGTCGACCGCGACGCCGTGCCGACCGGGCTTCGTCGCCTCGGGCAGGTGGTCGGCGCACACCGCGGTGCCGTCGACGATGGTGACGGCCGGGGCCTTGGTCCCGGCGCGCAGGCACGTGGCGCACAGCCAGCTCTTGTCGGCCATGAGCGGAACATAGACCCGGCGCGGGGTGCGCGCGCGCCGGACGGTCAGTCGCCCGGCGGCAGCGGGCTCGCGGGGACCTCGGTGCTCGTCGGCTCGGGCCACGGCGTGCGCTCGGAGACGGTCGCGACGCCCTTCTTCGTGACGGACACGAGCTGCCAGTCGACGAACCGGTGGGTCGTCCGGTCGAAGCGCAGGACCGTCATCTCCGCGGTGCCGTGCAGCGGCCCGACCGTGGGCTGGCCGAGCGTGGCCCCCGCGGTCGACGAGTTGACGTACCGGATCCCGAGGCCGATCTGCGTCGGGTCGATGCGCCGGTGCAGGTGCCCGGAGACCTGCGCGGGGACGCAGCCCGTCTGCAGCGGCACCGTCCCGATGCTCGGGTCGTGGATGAGCAGCAGGTCGACGCCCGGCACGCCGTCCTTCTCCGCGTCGCACGCGGCGCCGGCGAGCGCCTCGGCCTGCTGGTCGGGGCTGACGTCGCCGGACTGGTGGGACGCAACGCCGATCCGGGTCTGCAGGACGTCGTGGTCGCCGAGGATGCGCAGCCCCTTGACGTCGACCACCGAGCCGTCGAGCACCGTCCAGCCGGCGTCGCGCGCGAACTTCGCGACCAGCGGGCTGTCGTGGTTGCCGTTCGCCATCACGGTGGGGATCTTCTTGGGGATCGCGCTCGCGAAGCTGTCGACGCACACCTGCTCGACCGCGGTCCCGTTGATCGTGGTGTCCCCGGCGTTGAGCACGACCTGCGCCCCGGACCGTTCGACCGCGGTGTGGATGAGCGGCGACATCCCCGTGTTGCAGTGCAGGTCGGAGATGACGAGGACGGTGAGGAGGTCCGGCTCGGCGGTCGGGCTGGGGGTCGGGGTGCCGGTCTCGCCGGCGGGCGTCGTGGGCGGCGTCGTCGGGGTCGCGCCCGCGCCCGCCTGGGCGAGCGCGTCCTCGGCGGACTGCGCGGCGTCGCGCGTGTCCCACGCGGCCTCGAGGTTCCGGTTCGCGGCGGCGTAGAAGTCCTCCGAGCTCTGGTACGCGGAGACCAGCTGCTCGCCGTAGGTGTTGACGACGCCCGCGAGGCGCCCGGTGATGCGGGCGCCCGCGAGCGGCGTGCCCGCGAACAGGGGGCTGCCGGTCTCGGCGGTCGTCGACGACGCGCCGGGCTCGGACGAGCTCAGCGTGAGCGTCGTCGCGAGGACCACCACCAGGCCCGCCGCGAGCTCCCAGGTGTGCCGGCCCGCCATGGCGGAGAGCTCGCGTCGTCGGGTGCGGCCGACGAGCAGGGCGAGCGCCGTCACGGAGGCCGCGATCACCGCGAGGGCGGCGAGCGAGCGCCACAGGGCGTCGACGGCGAGCGCCCGCACGGCGCGGTGCACGGTGATGTCGGGCGTCGCGAAGAACTGCAGGTACGACTGGACGTCGGCACCGAGCGCGTCGAGGTTCTGGGCGGGCGTGATCGACGTCAGCTCGGCGGGGATCTCCTGGACCACGACGCGCACCCCGAGCCCGAGCGGCGCGGGCGAGTCGAGCTGCAGCGTGCCGAGCGGGCCGAGGTCGACGACGACGAGACCGTTCGTCGTGACCTCGTAGCGGGCCTCGTGCGGACCGAGGCTGAGGTCGGCGCTGGCGGTGGTCACGCCCCAGGCGACGCTCGCGAGGACGGCGAGGACGACCCCCACCGTCCAGCGCAGCCACCGCGGCGGGACCCAGGAGCGCGGGTGCGAAGCGGTCGTGTCGGGCATCGCACCCACCTTTTCACCTGCGCGGGACATGCGCACCCGAGCCTCCCGGCGCGCGCCCGGCCGACGGTGCGAGACTGGCCGGGTGCCGTCACCGAGGACCGGGCGCGACTACTCGTTCGTCTCGCGCTGGACGGTCGCCGCTCCGCGCGAGGCCTGCTGGGCCGTGCTCGCCGACCCCGAGCTGTCCTGGCCGCGCTGGTGGCCGGGCCTGAGCGGCCGCGTCCTCGCGCTCTCCGCCGACGACGCCCGGCAGGGTTCACGCGCCGCGCTCGCCTTCCGGACGCCGTTCGTCCGGCGGCTGCGCCTCGAGCTCACCGCGACGCACGTCGAGCCGCCCTCGAGCGCGCGCTTCGCGGTGACGGGCGACCTCGTGGGCACGGGCGTCGTGACCCTGGCGGGCGGTGCCGGCTCGACCCTCGTCACCGTGCTCTGGGACGTGCGGACCGCGAGCCGGTGGCTCGACCCGGTCGGTCCGCTGTCGCGCCCGCTCGCCCGCTGGTCGCACGCGCGCGTCATGCGCACGGGCGGCCGCGGGCTGGCCGCCGAGCTGGGGGCCGGGCGCCCGCGCGACCGTCAGAACGCGTAGGGGAAGCGTGACCAGTCGGGGTCCCGGCGCTCGAGGAACGCGTCGCGGCCCTCGACGGCCTCGTCGGTGAGATAAGCGAGCCGCGTCGCCTCCCCGGCGAAGACCTGCTGGCCCATGAGGCCGTCGTCGGCGAGGTTGAAGGCGAACTTGAGCATGCGGATCGCCTGCGGCGACTTGGTCGCGATGGTCCGTGCGTACTCGAGGGCGAGGTCCTCGAGGTCGGCGTGGTCGGCGACCTCGTTGACGGCGCCCCACGCGTAGGCGTCCTCGGCCGAGTACTCCCGGGCGAGGAAGAAGATCTCGCGGGCGCGCTTCTGCCCGACCTGGCGCGCCAGGTACGCGGAGCCGTAGCCGCCGTCGAACGAGCCGACGTTCGCGTCGGTCTGCTTGAAGCGGGCGTGCTCGCGGCTCGCGATCGACAGGTCGGCCACGACGTGCAGCGAGTGGCCGCCGCCCGCGGCCCACCCGTTGACGACGGCGACCACGACCTTGGGCATGGTCCGGATGAGCCGCTGCACCTCGAGGATGTGCAGGCGCCCGGCGCGCGCGGGATCGACGGCGTCCCGCGTGTGGACGTCGCCTCCTCCGTCGGGGGCGGTCGTGTACTGGTAGCCCGAGCGGCCGCGGATGCGCTGGTCGCCGCCCGAGCAGAACGCCCAGCCGCCGTCCTTGGGCGACGGGCCGTTGCCGGTGAGGAGGACGGTCCCGACGTCGGAGGTCATGCGGGCGTGGTCGAGGACCCGGTACAGCTCGTCGACGGTGTGCGGGCGGAACGCGTTGCGGACCTCGGGGCGGTCGAACGCGACCCGCACGACGGGCAGGTCCCGCACGACGGCCCCGTCGTCGGAGCGCTCGACGCCGCGGTGGTAGGTGAGGTCGGTGAGGTCCTCGAAGCCGGCCACGGTGCGCCACCGGCGCGGGTCGAACGTCTCGGACACCTGCTCCGGGAGGCCGGGCAGGGGGGTGGGGGCGGCGTCGTCGGTCACGGCCTCCATGCTAGTGAGGGGGCCGAGGGCCCCCTCCCCGGCAGGCCCTGTTGTGGTACGGTAGTACCACTTCGTGCGGCCCGACGGCGGACCTGTCACCCGGGGTCGCGCGTCGTCACCAACGGAGGCGAACGTGAACGCCATCTCCACCACCCCGACCCTGGCCTGGGTCGTGCTCATCGTGTCCGGCGGCCTCGAGGCCGGGTGGGCGCTCTGTCTCAAGGCCTCCGAAGGCTTCAGCAGGCTCTGGCCCAGCGTCGGGTTCTTCGTCCTGCTCGCCGGCTCGATGGTCGGCCTGTCCTTCGCGCTACGCTCCCTGCCCGTCGGCGTCGCGTACGGCGTGTGGGTCGGGATCGGCGCGACGGCCACGGCCCTGTTGGCGATCCCGCTCTTCGGGGAGACTGTCACGGTGCTCAAGCTCGTCTGTCTCGCGCTCATCGTCGCGGGCGTCGTCGGGCTCAATCTCGCAGGGGGAGGACACGCATGACCCAAGGCGACCCGGACCGGCCGACCCGGCCCGCGCAGACCGGCCGACCCGCACCGCGGGTGGCCGGGGCGCGGGCGCCGCGCGCGCCCCGGGCGCCGCGGCGGCAGAGCCGCGGCGCGCAGCGGCGCGACGCCATCGTCCGCGCCGCCGCCGAGCTGATCCTGTCCGAGGGGCCCACCGGGGTCACCCACCGGACGGTCGCGGCCCGGGCCGACGTGCCGCTCGCGGCCACGACCTACTACTTCTCGGGTCTCGACGAGCTCGTCGAGACCGCGGGCCGGCTCCTCGTCGAGCGGTGGACCGCGCACACCCGCGAGGTCGTCGAGCGCGAGGACGTCCCCACGGACGCCGCGGGCAAGGCCGAGCGCATCGTCGACGCCATCGGGCCGAGCGGCGACGACGCCGCGGTCCGCGGGTTCTACGAGCACCTCGTGGCCGCCGGCCGGTCGGCGGCGCTCGGCCGTGCGTACGCCGAGACGCGCGACGGCCTCGACGACGCCGTCTCCGAGCTCCTCGCCAAGCTCCACCTCGACATCTCGCCCCAGCTCATCGTCGCGATCGTCGACGGCGCGGCCCTCACCGCGCTGTCCGAGGGGCGGTCGGTCCGGCCCGTCGCGCTCCAGCTCACCCGCGAGGTCGTCGAGCGGACCGAGCGCCACCAGAGGGGCGAGTGGTGAGCGCGTCCGGGGGCGGCGGCGAGCCCGTCGTCGTCTGGTCGACGCCCCTGCGGACGCGGTTCCGCGGGCTCGACGTGCGCGACGGGCTCCTCGTGCGCGGCCCGGCGGGCTGGGCCGAGTTCTCGCCGTTCTGGGACTACGACGACGCCGAGTCGCTCGCGTGGTGGCGCGCCGCCGAGGAGGCAGCGACGGTCGGGTGGCCCGAGCCGCGGCGCAGCGCGGTCCCCGTCAACGTCACCGTGCCCGCCACCACGCCCGAGCGCGCCCGCGCGATCGTGCTCGCCTCGGGCGGCTGCCGGACCGCCAAGGTCAAGGTCGCCGAGCGCCCGCTGCTGCCCGACGGCACCCGGGGCGCGCCCGAGCCGGTCGACGTCGAGATCGCCCGCCTCGAGGCCGTGCGCGACGCGCTCGGCCCCGGCGGACGGATCCGGGTCGACGCCAACGGCGGGTGGTCGGTCGAGGAGGCGGTCCGGCGCCTGCCGCTGCTCGACCGTGCCGCCGGCGGGCTCGAGTACGTCGAGCAGCCGTGCGCCACCGTGCCCGAGCTCGCGGCCGTCCGGCGGGTCGTCGCCGTGCCCGTCGCCGCCGACGAGTCGATCCGGCGCGCCGAGGACCCGTTCGCCGTCGTGCGGGCGGACGCCGCGGACGTCGTCGTGCTCAAGGTCCAGCCGCTCGGCGGCGTGCGGGCGTGCCTCGACCTCGCCGAGCAGGTCGGGCTTCCCGTCGTGGTCTCCTCGGCGCTCGAGTCGTCCGTCGGGCTGGCCGCCGGCCTCGCGCTCGCCGCCGCCCTGCCCGAGCTGCCGTACGCCTGCGGGCTCGCGACCGCGCAGCTCTTCGAGCGCGACGTCGCGCCGTCTCTCCTGCCCGTGGGCGGGGCGATCCCCGTGCCGCGCGGCCCCGGGCACCGGCCCACCCCGGACGTCGAGCGGCTCACCGCCATGACCCCGCCCGACGACGTCCGCGTCGCCTGGCTCGACCGCCTCGCCCGGGTCCGGGCGCTCGCGGGCGAACGGCTCGCCCCCGGCACGGTCGAGTAGACCGGGCACGCCGGAGGCGTGGTGAGACTCCGGAACCTGCCGTCCGGAGCGGCGCGACGCAGCACGTTACGGAGACTCGCGGCACAGGGCGGCGGAGCGCCGCCGGGCGGAGGCCGCGCGCACGAGCCGATAGCCTCGAGGCGTGAACCCCGCGGACGCCCTGCCCGGCGACCCACCCGCCGTCACCGCCGCCCGGCGCCTGCTCGACGCGCTCGTCGCGCTGGGGGTGCGCGACGTCGTCGTCGCCCCCGGGTCGCGCAGCGCGCCGCTCGCGTACGCGGCGAGCGACCTCGCCGACGCCGGGCTCCTCGACCTGCACGTGCGCGTCGACGAGCGCGACGCGGGCTTCCTCGCGCTCGGCCTCGCCCGCGGGAGCGGGCTCGGGGGAGCGGAGCCGGTCCCCGCGGCGGTCGTGACGACGTCGGGCACCGCGGTCGCGAACCTGCACCCCGCCGTGCTCGAGGCGCACCACGCGGGGGTCCCGCTGCTGCTCCTCACCGCCGACCGCCCGCACGAGCTGCGCGGCACCCGGGCCAACCAGACGACCGACCAGGTCGGGATCTTCGCCGGCGCGACGCGGCTGACCGTCGACGTCCCCGCGCCGTCCGGGCTCCCGGCCGAGCTGCGCGACCTCGACCACCTCGCCGCGCGGGCCGTCGCCGCCGCGCGCGGCACCCGCAGCGGGCACCCGGGGCCGGTGCACCTCGACCTTGCGTACCGCGAGCCGCTCGTCCCCGCGTCGCAGCCCGAGGGCGGCCCGGCACCGGCGGCGGACGTGCCGTCGTCGGCGACGGCGTCCCCCTCGGCCGTGGTGGCGTCCCCGCTCGCGGTCCTGCCCGCCGCCGCCGTGCCCGTCGCGCTGGCGACGCCGGTCGCGGAGACCGTCGTCGTCGCGGGCGACGGCGCGGGACCGGTCGCGCGCCGACTCGCCGAGGCCCGGGGGTGGCCGCTGCTCGCCGAGCCGTCGTCGGGGGCGTGGGGCGGCCCGCAGGCGGTCGCCGCGCACCGTCTCGTGCTCGGCGTGCTGGGGGCCGACGTGCGCCGGGTCGTCGTCCTCGGGAACCCGACGCTGTCGCGTCCCGTCCAGCGGCTGC
>Ga0164243_10004799_pt1 | contig 20961 bp, 17 predicted proteins | sample OricompcompostOP_FD_108781 | JGI IMG/M metagenome (GOLD analysis project Ga0164243, IMG submission 108781) | Organic Plus compost microbial communities from Emeryville, California, USA - Original compost - Organic plus compost (OP) | ecosystem: Engineered > Solid waste > Mixed feedstock >...
CAGATCATGGAAATGCCAGTCGCCATGCGCGCCAATGTGCTTGCTACCGCTTGGATGACCGCGCCTTTTACCGGGAATCAGCAGGTTTCCTCCATAAAAAATCAGCTTCTATCAATGGATGACGTTCCTGCCGGATTGCAGCAGCTTCTTCATGGGCTGGCCGAACGGGGGGAGGCGGACGATCAGGCGACCTTGTTTCGATTGTATCAAAAGGTAAGCGATGTCGATAGACCCACGTACGATCCGGATATCCATGCAACTGCCGCCTATGCGGTATTGAAAGTGACAGGCAGGTTCGCTAAGGAGGAGGCAGATGATCAGTAAACGAGCGTATTACCCTTGGCTATTGGTCGGGTTGTTGTGCATTGTCGGATGCCTCAATTACCTCGACCGGATGACCATCACCACGATGCGGACGAGCATCATCGAAGTCATTCCCATGACCGATGCGGAGTTTGGGTTGTTGACATCTGTCTTTCTTTGGGTATATGGGCTGGCAAGTCCGCTAGCCGGTTATCTGGCCGATCGCTTTAACCGCAGCAAGGTCATCATAGGCAGTTTATTCGTTTGGTCGTTGGTCACTTGGTTGACGTCTTTGGCCACCTCCTTTGAACAACTGCTGGCCGCAAGGGCGTTGATGGGCATCAGTGAAGCATGTTACATGCCCGCTGCAATGGCGTTGATCATGGATTGGCACACGGGGAAGACGAGGTCTACGGCGACGGGCGTTCATGTGGCCGGCGTCATGGTAGGGCAAAGCCTGGGTTTCATTGGTGGCTGGTTGGCCGAAACCCACAGCTGGCATTATGCGTTCAGTATTTTTGGAATTGTCGGAATCGGGTACGCCGCGATATTGGTGTTTCTCCTGCACGACCGGAAAGCCGTCATCGAGGAGGCAACGTTCGGCAGCGCACCCGTTGCGCCGCAAAAAAGCCAGACGGACCTGAAGGTGGCGCTGAAGCAGTTGTTTGGGAACCCTTCGTTTATTACGGTCCTGCTTATCTGGGGAATATCCGGTGCGATCAGTTGGATGGTGAACGGCTGGCTGCCAACTTTTTACAAAGAAAGGTTTGATTTATCTCAAACCGAAGCGGGCGTGTATTCCACGGCCTATTTTTTTCCGGCTATGTTGGTTGGCGTTATCGGCGGGGGTGCGCTGGCCGATTGGTGGTCCAGAACGAACGTCCGGGCCCGGATGTGGCTGCCTGCGATCGGCTTTCTCATCGCAGTACCGGCCGTTTTTATCGCGAGTTATACCCTGCTGTTATGGGCAACGGTTGCCGGCTTCCTGGTATATGCATTGACGCGGCCATTTATCGACGCCAACATGATGCCCATTTTAGGCATGATTGCGGATAAACGCTACCTTGCAACAGGTTATGGTTTTTTAAATCTGTGCAGCTGCGTCATCGGTGGAATCGGAATTTATATAGCAGGGGCTTTACGGGACAAACACGTAGATCTTACGTTGATCTTCCAGCTAGCCGCCCTGAGCATGGTGGTTTGCGCCCTGCTGCTGTTCCGGCTGAAGCCGAACGCGAGACCGGCCGATGAATAAGGTTAGGTTTATTAACGAAAGAGAAAAATTTAGGCTCATAAATAATAAGTTAAGTAGATGAGAAGAAGCAGGGTACTGAATAAATTACGGGCGGGTGACACCGCCAGTTGCTTTAAGGTGAATCTGAAGGATGCCCAGGTTTCCGAAATCGCCGCGATCGCAGGCTTTGACTGCGTATGGGTAGATTTGGAACACATCGGTCAAGATTGGTCGGTGATCGCTTCGCACGTTTGGGCGACCAAATCCCATGATACCGATTTGATGGTTCGTGTGCCCAGAGGCGCATACAGCGATTACGTGAAACCCTTGGAAATGGATGCAACGGGTATCCTTGTGCCGCACGTCATGGGCGTAGAAGACGCCAGAAAAGTGATTCACATGACCCGTTTTCATCCCATTGGGAGGCGGCCGATAGACGGGGGCAACGCCGACGGAGCTTATACCGCGCTGGATTTCAACGCGTATTTGGAATCTGCCAATCGGGAACGGTTTGTAGTCCTGCAAATTGAAGATCCGGAGCCGTTGGATGAGCTGGAGGAAATCGCCCAATTGGAGGGATTCGATATGCTGTTTTTTGGACCGGGGGATTTCAGTCAGGGAATCGGCGCCCCCGGGCAATGGGATCATCCGTTACTGATTGAAACCCGGAGGCGGGTAGCGGAAGTAGCCAATCGGTACGGAAAATACGCTGCCACCGTCGGCACGTCGGCCAATTTGGGGGAGTTGGTGGATATGGGGTATCACTTTGTAAGTGTCGGTGCCGATGTCGTCGGACTAAAAAATTACTGCCAGGACATCGCGACTGCGTTTGGTCAAAACGGAAGGCAGGGAAAGTCATACCTGGAACACTAGACAACGTCGTCATGCGGAAACGAGCATTGGGTAATACGAATATTCAGATTTCCGAAATCGCCTTTGGTGGCGTGGAAATCGGGATGCCTTATGGGATGGGCGTAAAAAGCGAGGCGGATATGCTAAGTGAGCGTGAAGCGGTCCGGCTGTTATGGGACGCGCTGGACCAAGGGATTAATTTTTTTGATACCGCGAGGCTTTATGGCGAAAGCGAGCGCATTATGGGTAGCGCCTTTTACGGTAAAAGAGAACACGTCGTGTTTGCCACAAAATGCCGGCATTTGAAACAACCGGACGGATGGATTCCCGCCTATGCAGCGCTGAATGACCTAGTGCGGACGTCACTCACGGAAAGCTTGCAAGCACTGCGTACCGATTACATCGATCTGTATATGGTTCATTATGCCGACCTGGATTTACTGGCGAATGAAGACCTGCTGCGCGTATTTACAAAATTACGCGAAGAGGGCACAGTTAGGGCCATCGGGGTGTCGGTATATAAAACCGAGGAAACCAGGCTGGCGATCCATTGTAAGGAGTGGAACGCCGTGCAGTTGCCCTTCAATCTGATGGATCAAAGCCACGGTACCTACTTTACGGATGCGGCCCGCGAAGGAATCGGTATCATTGTCCGGTCTGTACTGATGCGGGGCATGTTAAGCGACCGGACGCCCAAACTGCATCCGGCGCTCAAGGATGTGGAGGCACACCTCGGTAAATACCGGCGCCTGTTACGCGCTGGTTTCGCGCATTTGCCTCAATTGGCGACCCAATTTGCGCTGTCTCATCCCGAAGTATCCGCTGTTTTGGTGGGCATCGACAAAAAGGAATATTTGGAAGACGCATTGGACGCAGTGAGCGGCCCCGACATGGACGAGGCGCTGTTGAAGGAAGCCCGGGCCCTGGCGTATCCGGATCCCGCATTCCTGAATTTAGCAGAATGGGATAAAAAAGGTTGGTTATGATTCGCATCGGTATTATTGGGATGAGTGCGGGGAACGCGCACCCCTATTCTTGGTCCTCGATCATCAATGGACGTTTCGATGGATCGGAAATCAGCCGGGTGGGATACCCGGCGGTGGCTGCTTATTTAACAGCGAATAGGGACACGCTCGGCATTCCCGGTGCCACCGTGACGCATGTGTGGTGTCAGGAGCGTGCCATTTCTGAAAGCATTGCACAGTCATCGGGTATTGCCACCATCGTAGAGCGGTTGGAAGACATGGTCGGTCAGGTAGATGCCGTGATCTTGGGGCGGGACGATCCGGAAAACCACGTGGCGATGGCGAAACCATTTATCGACGCAGGGATTCCCATTTTTATCGATAAGCCCTTGGCCTATTCCCGCGAAGACCTGGCATGGTTTGCGGATCAGGTTCAAAAGGGCCGGTTTGTCATGTCGTGCTCATCGATGCGATACGCCAATGAATGCCGCGTTGCCAAACAGGAGTTGGCCGCGTTAGGCGAGATTGAGCTGATTACGGCGGTAGGGAAGAAGGATTGGAAAAAGTATGGTATTCATTTGTTAGAGGCCGTGTTTGCCGTAATGGGCGACGTAAAACCGTTAAGCGTACAGCACATCGGTGCCTTAGATCGAGAAATCGTCCATGTGCAGACGGTGGGAGGGCCGGATATTATGCTTCACCTATTTAATTCCATTTCCGGAACCTTTCAGGTGTCTTTTTTTGGCAGTAACCATTGGAAACTCGTAGACATCCGGAATTCCTATTCGATGTTCCGCGACAACCTCATCGAATTTGTCCGATCCGTGAAAGACGGCGCACCGCGTCTACGTTTTGAAGACACCTATTCGCTCATAAACGTCATCATTGCGGCCAACGAAAGTCGTTTGCAAGACGGAAAACGTATGTTACTATCCTAAAGCGTATGTTACTATCCTAAGGAAATGTCATGAATGTTAAAGAACTGTTGAGTTTAACGCACAAAGTAATTGTCGTCACCGGCGGCTCGGGCAATTACGGAAAGTGCATAGTAGAAGGGCTTGCCGAAGCCGATGCGACCGTGATTACAACCTCCCGGGATCTGCAACGAGCAGAAAACACCGCCGATGGACTGCGCCGGATGGGCTATGACGTGCACGCGATGTCCGTCGATCAAGCCATCCCCGAAACCGTGGATGCGTTAAAACAGCAAATCACGGCGAGGTTCGGAAGGTTGGACGGATTTGTAAACAATGCCGTGTCACGCCCGATGAAAGGGTATCGGGCACCTTTGGAGCAATTTGAAGTTTCCATGCGGGATAACGCAACCGGAATGTTTTACCTGCTGCGGGAAATGACGGATCTGATTGTTCAATCGGGGGGCGGCAGCGTCATTAACATCGCCTCCATGATGGGGATGAAAGGTCCCGATTTATCCAATTACGAAGGTACTGACATGGGCGATCTTCCACCCGATTATTTCTTTCATAATGCAGGTTTGATCAATCTGACCCGATACATGGCCAAAATGCACGCAGGCAGAAACATCCGTTTCAATTGCATTAGCCCTGGCGGATTGTTTAATAATCAGCCGGAACAATTTCTGGAGAACTATTGCAAAAAGGTCCCCTTGGGCCGGATGGCCAACCCGGATGATATCAAGGGACTGGTCGTACTTTTGGCTTCAGATGCCGGAACGTATATCAACGGCGAGAATATTTTGATGGATGGCGGACTCAATGCGTGATTTGCTGAACGATGAGTAGCAGGATAGCGATCATTACCGGCGGAGCAAGTGGCATCGGACTTGAGCTTGGAAAAACCCTGGCCGCGGCCGGGTATGCGGTGGGCCTTGTCGACCGGGACGAATCGGCGGTTGCGGCGCAGGCAGCCGCGTTGGCGGGACAGGGTTATCAGGCAACCGGATTCGGATGCGATGTAACCAATGAACGCCAATTGACATCCGTTATCAGGCGCGTAACGGATGTGTACGGCCGACTGGATGTGCTGATTAATAATGCGGGTATGCAGCATGTAGCGTCGCTGGAGGATTTCCCTTCCGACCGGTTTGAACAGTTGATAAAGGTGATGCTAACCGCACCGTTCTATGCCATCAAATGTGTTTTCCCCATTATGAAGGCGCAGAGACACGGTCGGATCATTAACATGGCATCCATTAATGGGTTGGTAGGATTTGCAGGCAAGGCAGCTTATAACAGTGCGAAGCACGGCGTGATCGGATTGACGAAGGTGGCGGCTTTGGAAGGTGCATCACACGGCATAACCGTGAATGCCGTCTGTCCCGGATATGTGGATACCCCGTTGGTTCGAAATCAATTGGGCGATATCGCCAAGCAACGGAATGTGGACCTTGAGCGTGTCTTGGAAGAAGTTATTTACCCACTGGTGCCGCAACGGCGATTGCTTGATGTCCGTGAAATAGCGGATTATGTGGCCTTTTTAGTCAGCGATCAGGCAAAGGGAATCACCGGTCAGGCCGTCGTGATTGACGGCGGATATACGGCGCAGTAGAAAAATAGGGCGGGGGGTTCGTGGGTGATTCATCAGAAAAGTAGTAGTATTGTGCTACCAACGGATGAATTATGAAGATCATCGAACAGCGATTGCCCCAGGATTATGATAAATCTTTCATCGTTTTTCAGGAAAAGGGACCCTTTTTTCCCAACCAATGGCACTATCATCCCGAATATGAACTGGTGCTGGTTACGCAGAGTACGGGCAGGCGGATGGTAGGTGACCACATCGGACATTTCAGCGAGGGAGATCTTGTCTTTATGGGGCCTTGCCTGCCACATGTCTGGGTTAACGATGAAATCTATATAAAGGGTGCAGCGCCGCAACAGGCAAACGCGATCGTCATTCAATTTGAACGTGACTTTCTGGGAGATCAATTTTTTCGGATACCCGAAATGGAGGGAGTAAGGCAGGTACTCGGTTCATCGAATCGGGGCTTGCACATTCGAGGCAAGGCAAGGGATCGGATCGCCCCCCTTATGGAACAGATGCTGGAAATGAACGGTATTCAACGGCTGGCAAATTTATTCCGTATCTTCGATATACTCGTGCAAACATCTGATTACGAGGTACTTTCAAGTCCAGGCTATGTCCAACGTACCCAGTTGGATCATTCAAACCGGATCGACCGGGTTACGGAATACATGCTAAGGAACTTCGATCGTGAAATCTCCTTGAAAGAAATCGCTTCGGTTGCGAACATGGCCGTGGCAACCTTTTGTATTTTTTTTAAAGATCATTACCGGATGACGTTCATAGAATACGTAAACACCGTTAGGATCGGCTATGCTTGTAAGCTTTTAACCGAATCTAGCCGCAACATCATGGAAGTGGCCTACCGCAGTGGATTCAACAACCTGGGAAATTTCAACAGAAGGTTCAAGGCGATCAAAGGGATGACACCCAGCGAATACAGAAAGCTGATCGAGGTGGCTTCCGAAGCGAAAGCCATGTAATCAAACGTCGCCTTCTTGGCAGACGTGTCGGTCCTTAGTACGGACAGGTTAATAATATTGTACCAGCAATCTGTAAAAAAGTATTGCAAGGTAACCTTTCGCAAAACTTACTTTTACCTAAGTTAGTTTCAGATACAAGCCAACTATTCATACCTAATTAAAACCGGGAGGTTTTTCGCCCGATGTGTTTCGGCCGGCATTTATTTCAAGAAGTCCGAAAAAATAGCACAGTTTAATTCATTTCGTTACACATAACTATTTAATTATGATGGGAAACAAGCAAATAAATTTGCGAAGGCTCCTGCTTGTAGTGCCGATTATGGTACTCTGCACGCCCCTGTTGGCGCAGAAGAAGGTAACTGGGGTTGTCACTTCTGCGGAAAATGGCCAACCATTGGCCGGGGTGAATGTTTTCGTATCCGGGACTAAAGACGGTACTGCAACGAATGATGCGGGTCAATATTCGATTGATGTACCCTCGTCATCGGATAGTCTTGTATTTGAATTTATTGGCTACCGATCGCAAACCATCGCGGTGGGTAACCAAACGACGGTCAATGCGTCCCTGTCATTAGCGAGTACGGACCTGGGAGAAGTGGTGGTAACCGCACTGGGAATTGAGCGGCAGGAAAAGTCGCTTACCTACTCTGCGCAGGTACTTGGCGGAGACCATATGAATGAAGCGAAGGAAACCAATGTGATCAATTCCCTCCAGGGAAAAGTTGCCGGCGTTACCATATCGAAAAGTGCGACGGGCCCGGGAGGTTCGTCTAAGGTTGTACTGCGGGGAAACCGCTCGATTACGGGCGGGAACCAGCCGCTATACGTTATCGACGGGGTGCCTATGAACACGGGCAGCCGCGCGGCAGGCGGCGGGAGTTTCGGCGGTCGTGACGGTGGTGGCGGGATTTCGATGATCAACCCCGACAACATTGAGAGCATGACTGTATTGAAAGGCGCTTCGGCGGCGGCCCTCTATGGAAGTGCTGGGCAAAACGGCGCGATTGTGATTACCACCAAAAGTGGTAAATCCGGAAAACTGAGTGTGGAATACAACGGCGGGGTAACTTTTGATGAAGCCATTTCCCTGCCAGAATACCAAAACCAATACGGCCAGGGGGATGGGGGTGAATTTATTGCCAATTCCGAACACAGTTGGGGACCAAAGCTGGACGGGCAGGAAGTAACCTTATGGAATGGCAATAAAGTACCGTATGCAGCGCATGTGGATAATGTCAAGAATTTCTTCCGGGTAGCAAGTACCGTCAATAACTCCATCAGCGTTAGCGGTGGCAATGAAAAAATGCGTACCTTTTTTTCCTATGGAAATGTCGCTGCGCAAGGGATTGTCCGCAATAACGACATGGTGCGGCACAACGTGGATTTGAAGATTGACAACAGCATATCGGACAAGTTGTCGACAACCGCCAAGATCAGCTACATCTATCAGGATATTAATAATATGCCGCAGACCGGTGAAGCCGGTCGTGCCGTACAATCCATGTTCCGATCGCCGGTATCGATTCCATTGGACCAAATGAAACAATTCAATTACTACAACGAGGCCGGCTTGGAAATGCAAAATTACTGGAATCCCGGTTCATCGATCTTGGCCAACCCCTATTGGCAGTTAAACCGGGAACTTTTTTACGAAAAGAAAGACCGCGTATTGGGCTTGTTCCAGGTGAAATATGCCTTCACCGAATGGTTGGATTTCCAGGTACGGGGAAGCATTGACAAAACCATCGAGCATACGGATAACCGGGTTTACAACGATACCTATTACTTCAAGGGCTTGGGATCCACCTATCTCACGGGTGATTATAGGCGTCAGAGTACGAACCTGGATGCGCTTCTTTCCCTTCGGCGTGACCTCAGCGAAAAGTTCAATCTGTCCGCTTACATAGGCGGATCCCTTCAGCAGGGACAAGCATATACCCTCACTGTGGATGCAAACGGCTTGAACAAGATCAACTTTTTTGATATGATGAATGCGAAGAATCCCTTGACGGACGACTCGTTTACGCAAGATCCGCAGGTTCAGTCGCTCTACGGGTCGGCAACATTGGGATATAACGATTACCTGTTTCTGGACGTCACAGCCCGTAACGACTGGTCGTCAGCGCTCCCCCGCGACAGTTGGTCTTACTTTTATCCATCGATTGGTTTAACCGGTATTATTTCGGAAATGACCACACTTCCTTCGTGGATAAATTACGGAAAGTTAAGGGTATCCATGGCCTATTCCGGTTCAGGCGGTTCGGCGTATCGCGACCGTAACTATTTTACGGTAGGCAGAGGTGGTTCGGTCGGGACGCCAACGACCCGTTCATTACCCACGTACAAACCTGAAATTACCAAGGCTTTCGAAGTGGGTGCCGAATGGCGCTTCTTTGACAACCGCTTCGGTTTCGATGTCACCTATTATAACACCGATACCAAGAATCAACTGATTACGCTGGCGATGCCGGCCGCTTCCCTATTCAGTAATCAATACATCAACGCCGGCTTGATCAATAACAGCGGTGTGGAAGCCATGGTGGATGTAACACCAGTGCGTACCGAAAACTTTACCTGGGATGCAAGTTTTAATTTTGCGAAAAATATCAACAAGGTAATCCGCCTGACGGATGAGGTTGAACGTGCAATCATCGTGGACGATCGCCAAGTGTTGGAGGTGGTGGATGTAGGTGGAAGTTACGGCGATATGTACGGCATCGGCTGGCAACGCGATGCGCAGGGAAGGCCGTTGGTGAGTGATACCGGAGCCCCACTCCTGACAAGCGGCAAGACCGTCTACATGGGAAATTATAACCCCAATTACACCCTGGGCTTTAACAATACGCTAACTTACAAAGGTATATCCCTAAGTTTCTTGTTGGACTACCGGAACGGGGGCACTGTGATCGCCGGTACACAGGCGCTGTTGGATTCTGATGGTCACTCAAAGGCATCTTTGCGGGGGCGTGAAGAAGGTATTGTATTAGATGCCTATACGGTGGACGGCCAAAAGAATACAACGGCCATTCCGGCACAGAAGTATTTTGGGGCCATCGGTGAACGATACCCGGCTTCCGAATTCTATGCACGTTCCGCAACCAATCTGCGGTTACGTGAGCTGGTACTGGGCTATAGCTTTTCGCCATCGATCTTGGGTGAAAATGGCTTTATCCGGGGTGCGAGGATCTCACTGGTAGGAAGAAACCTGTTCTTCCTGCATAAGGAAGCCCCATTTGATCCAGAAGTGGTTACCGGTACCGGTAATTACCAAGGCATTGAATACAACTCCTTGCCGAGTACGCGAAACATCGGTTTGAACCTTAAATTAATGTTTTAAAAATTAAAGCATACGATTATTATGAAATACCCTAGGATAACATCGATACGGATATTTGCCGGCACTGCATTATTTCTTCTTGTCCTATGCTGGACCGGGTGTACCAAGAATTTCGAAGAACGGAACACGGACCCGTCGGGCTTGGAAACCTTGACCACGGAAGATATGAAGGCGTTGTTCCCAACGGCGGTGTACAACGGTTGGAACGTTGCGTACCAGACGAGTCAGAACCTATTGGCCGGAATGTATAGCCAATATTACTTTTGTACGCAGCCTGCCTTCGCTACCCATCGGTATGTAATGAATCAGCAATGGCTGACAAGTTTATGGACCGGAGTTTATGTTTCGGCAATGCCGTCGTTGGTAAACATTATCAAGCAATCCAACGAATATCCGGCTATTAATGCGATTGCACGGATCTGGAAGGTATGGTTGATACACCGTTATACCGACTACTTTGGTCCGATACCCTATTCGCAGATCGGTAACTATGTCGAAGGCGAAGGAGTGGCATACGATGCGCAGAAGGATATCTATTATGATTTATTTAAAGAATTGGATGAGGCTACGGCTATATTGGAAGAAAACCTGGATGCGGCCGTTTCCTTTGGTCAACAAGACTGGATTTATCGTGGCGACAATGCGAAATGGCTAAAGTTCGCCAATACGCTACGCCTGAGGTTAGCCTTACGGATTTCGTTTGTTGAACCCGATAAAGCAAAGACCGAGGCCGAGGCTGCAATAGCCGGTGGCGTGATGGAGGAAAATACGGATAATGCGTTTATACCGGCTAATCCTGCGCAATACAATAGTTTGAACCGTATTTCAGGATGGAACGAGTTCCGTATGAGCGCCAATTTTGAAAGCCTGTTTAAGGGGTATAATGATCCGCGGATGCCGATTTTCTTTGAACCGGCCGCTAGGGATGGTGAGTTCCGTGGTGGCCGGTCGGGTCTCACCCAGGAAGATCAGGCCAAAGGGTACAACACCTATAGCAGCACGTCAAACGTAGCACCAAGATTCCAACCGAATACACAAGGAACGGAGCCGATGTGGGTGATGTACGCCGCGGAGGCCTGCTTCCTCCGCGCGGAGGGGGTGTTGAACGGCTGGGATGTAGGGGGCGGAATGACCGCCGAGCAATTGTATAACAAGGGAATTGAATTGTCCCTGAAACAATGGGATATTACGGATCAATCCGTCATCGATACCTATATCAATGGCACCAGCCTGCCGATCGCCCCGGCACCTGAAAATGGTTGGGATACCCCGCCCTTGACGGATATTCCCGTTAAATTTTCTACGGACCCGGAGAAACAACGTGAGCAGATCGGAACACAGAAGTGGATTGCTTTATTCCCGGGGGATATGGAAGCTTGGGCAGAAATGCGGCGTACCGGTTATCCGAAAATGTACCCATTGATCCAGTCCGATAATCCGGATATGCCGAAGGACCAGATGATCCGCCGGATCCTATTTGTTGATATAGACAGGCAATCGAATGGAAAAGCTGTGGCGGCTGCGGAAGCTTTATTGGGGCCTGGAGGTGATAAAGTGAGCACCCGGCTCTGGTGGGACGTGAAGGAGTAGAAGATAGTGTTATCATTCAATAGAAAAGTGGCATATTTGCTTCCGGTGACGTGCTTATCTTTGTCTATGCACAATATCATATGACCCAGTTTTCTGATCAGGTAGCGATTATTACGGGAGCCGCCTCTGGCATAGGAAATGCAATTGCCCGGCAATTGTTTGCGGCGGGTGTTCGTCTGGCGCTGATCGACCGGCAACCGGGGAGGCTTGACGGTGAAGATCCATCATCCGACCGGGTGACTTGGCTTTTGGGAGACATTACTGCAGAAGCAACGGTTGAAGCCATGGTCAACCAGGTGGCCGATCGGTATGGACGGATTGATATCCTGGTAAACAGTGCCGGCATCACCGGAAAAACAAACATCCAAAGCCATCAAGTCGAATCGGACGATCTCCATAACGTATTTAACGTTAATTTTTTCGGCAGTTTCCTGATGGCTAAGTACGTGCTTCCTCAAATGCTGAAACATGGCTATGGCCGTGTCTTGCATATCGCGTCAATCGCGGGCAAAGAGGGTAATGCAGGCATGTTGGCCTATTCTGCGTCGAAGGCAGCGGTAATCGGCATGACCAAAGTGCAGGGCAAAGAGTATGCGGAAACGGGAATTACCGTTAATTGCCTGGCCCCGGCGGTCATCCGGACGGCTTTGGTAGATGGCATGCCCGACGAACAAGTGCGTTATATGACGGACAAAATTCCTATGAAACGTTGTGGAACGTTACAGGAAGCGGCAAACCTGGCTATGTACATCGTTTCTCCGGAAAACAGCTTTACGACCGGTTTTGCCTTCGATTTATCCGGCGGACGAGCTACCTACTAAAGTTACCACCTTATGAACACAAGCGAAATAGAAGTTGGCGTCGTTGGATTGGGGTTGATGGGTACAAGCATCTCGGCATGTCTGCTGATGGCGGGACATCCGGTAAAAGCAATAGCGCCCATTTCATCGGATCTGGATAATGCTGAAAAACGGATCAAAAAGCATCTCGAACGGTCTTATCAGGAAGGCATTTGTAACGAAAAGGCGGAGGTATACCTAAAAAACCTGATCATCACTGAGGATTATCGGCTGTTGGAGGGGGGGCGACTGGTAATTGAATGTACCTTGGAAAATGAAGCCATTAAACGAAGTGTCTACGAAAAAGTTGAGCAGCATATTTCCGGGGATGCCATCCTGGCCAGTAATACATCGGCCATTCCCATCAGCGATCTGCAAAAGCTGACGAAAATGCCGCAGCGTTTTTTAGGTTTGCATTGGGCTGAACCCTCACATACAACCCGCTTTCTGGAAATCATTTGCGGTGATGAGAGTGATGTATCTCAGGGCGAATACCTTTATGCGCTGGCACACTTTTGGAACAAAGAGCCAACCTTGGTTCGGAAAGACATCCGTGGATTCATCACGAATCGACTGATGTACGCGATGTATCGCGAGGCTTTTTATCTCGTCGAAAACGGCTACGCAACCATTGAGGATGTGGACCGGGCGTGCCGCAATAATCCCGGATATTGGATGACGTTGGTAGGCGTATTTCGATGGATGGATCTCACCGGCGTGGACGCCTATGGGAACGTCATGAAGGATTTATTTCCGACGCTTAATAACCGTACGGAGGTGCCAGAATTGATGAAGGAACTCATGAAAAAAGGAAGCAAGGGCGTCGCGAACGGAAAAGGTTTTTACGACTATACGCCAGAAGAAGCCCGGATGTGGGAGGAAACATTCACCGCTTTCAGCTACGAAATACGGGAGCTGGCACTGAAATACCCGGTTGACATCGTAAAAAAGAAGTTAGCCTCTGAAAAAAAATAATTGTCATGTTATTGGTCGACGCCCATCTGGATTTAGCCATGAATGCCCTTGAGTGGAATAGGGATCTGAGGAAACCTGTACAGGCCATCCGGCAACGCGAAGCAGCGCTCAACGACAAGCCCGATCGCGGAAAGGGTACGGTATCGCTGCCGGAATTGAGAAAAGGAGAAATCGGGCTGGTGGTTGCCACTCAAATTGCTCGATACGTTGCGCCCGGAAGTCCGCTGAATGGATGGAACTCGCCGGAGCAAGCTTGGGCACAAACGCAGGGTCAATTAGCTTGGTACCGCGCCATGGAAGCAGCGGGCGAAATGGTGCAGATTACGAACGTGGCTGAACTTGATGCCCATATGTCGTTATGGAGCGATAAAACGAGGGCAAATGACGATAAGCCTGTCGGGTATATCCTGAGTTTAGAAGGGGCGGATTCGCTGATCGATCTCTCGTATTTGGAAACGGCTTACGCCTATGGACTGCGGGCGGTCGGGCCTGCGCATTATGGCGACGGGCGATACGCACCCGGTACGGGGATGTCTGGGCCGCTCAAACCGGCCGGAAAGGAATTGCTTCGCGAAATGGATCGGTTAAACATGATCCTGGACGTGACTCACCTGACCGATGAGGGATTTCGGGAGGCACTCGATATTTTTCAGGGTCCTGTCTGGGCGAGCCACCATAATTGCCGGGCGCTCGTCTCACATCAACGACAACTCACAGACGATCAAATCCGTGAACTTATTCGTCGAGATGCGGTCATTGGCGGTGTTTTTGATGCGTGGATGCTACATAATCATTGGGAAAGGGGCGTTTCGGACCCCCGGGCAACCGGTGTCCGACTGGCCCATGTTGTCGATCATTTTGACCACATCTGTGATCTTGCCGGCAATGCCCATCACATTGCGATCGGCAGCGACCTGGATGGCGGATATGGCACGGAGCAATCTCCCTATGACCTTGACGACATTACCGGGCTGCAGCGACTAACCGATATTTTAGCGGATCGTGGTTATTCCGAGGCCGATATTGAACGGATTTTTCACGGCAACTGGCTGAGGTTTCTGCGCAAGAACCTGCCGGCCTAACCGGTTAGGGCCTTGCCCCGATGCGTTCCTCCTGGAGTTTTCGCTGATAAGCGGCTTTTGCTTCCACATCTTCTTTGGCAGACACCCCGAAATAAATTAAACCCAATGCTTTCCGGGAACGTGTTGTGCTGTTGTTTCTCCCCGCCGTGTGAATGGTTAGCGAATGATGGATCAGCAGGTCACCTGGCTTTGCCCGGATCGGGATTTCTTTATCAACATCTGCCGATCCGTAATCCAGGATCTGTTGGGAAAAGCCTAACGTCGTCGTTCGTCCATGCGGCCGCATGCCGGTAAGGTGCGATCCTTTGATGTATCTTACGCACCCGTTTTCTTCGTCTGCCGGTTCAAGGGCCATCCACATGGTAACCGCAACCGAAGGTTTCAGCATAAAGTAATAACCGTCTTGATGGGGAGGCGTGGGTTTTCCAATCCGTGGGGGCTTATTAAAGTACTCGAGTGTTTTACCTATTACGTCGTCTGCTAACAAAAAGCCCGCAATATCTTTAAACTTGCCCTTATTCAGAATGTCGTTAAAGAACGGGTCATACCGATCGATATCGATTAGTTGCTTTAATGTCGAAGGGTCGGTTTCATCTTCGAAAAATACCTTTTCACGGGGCATGTTAGGCGTGACATGCGCTATAACCCGCTCGAAATTCTGGATGATTTCGGTGACTTCGTCGGTATCCAGAAACCCCGGGATCAGCACGTAACCATCGCGCTCGAACGTTTCTTTGATTATCTTTGTGTCCATACTGGATGCTGTTTTGATCAAATTTACCAAGGTTAAACAGCGCCTGCTACGCCGACTTCAATTCCAGCATTCGCCGGTACTCGCTTGGAGACATTCCTTTCAGTCGTTTGAATTGCCTATTGAAATTGGCTAAATTATTGAACCCGCATTCATACGCAATATTTACTACGTTTTCGTCGCTGTCCGCCAATAACTTACATACATGCCCGATGCGGATGGTGTTGAGGTATTCGATAAAGGTCATCCGATAGTGCTCTTTGAAGAAATTGCAGAATGTGGTGGTAGCCATGCTGGCCTCGGAGGCTACTTCATTGAGCGTGATTTCGCGATGGAAATTGCGCAGGATATAATCCGTGATTTTGCTGTACCGATCCGAATAATAACCCTTGGTGTGCTGCATATAATTCGGGCTGGCAAGCGGTTCGTAATCGATACTATGGGCAAGGATGTCGAAGATCGCAAAAAGCGAAGATAAGCGTTTCAGTCCGCTTTCACCGATCATCCCATTCATTAAGCGATTGATTTGTAACCTGGTTCTGCCGTGAATAACCAGTCCGCGTTTGGATAGATCCAGCACTTTTTTCAGTGGCTCCATCTCAGGCAGACAGAGAAAATTTTCACCGAGAAAGTCTTCTACAAAATGTACGACCACTGCGTTGGCTTCCTGCTTGGTCTGTCGTTGTACGTATGCAGCGTCGTTTACCCATACATGGGGCAACGCAGGTCCCATAAAGACCAGATCCCCTTCGTCGAAATGCCCAATATGATCGCCAACCATGCGTCTACCTGTGCTTTTGTTTACCAAAACAAATTCATATTCCGGATGATAATGCCAGGGACAAGGGAAAAAAGGTCCCTTTTCTGTGAATACGATAAATGACTTATCAAACTCCTTGGGCAAACGGTATTCTACAGCTTTCATAATGCGGGCCAGTAATGTTAGTGATGCTAATTTACTTTTTTCCCATCATGAAAGCAATGGCTGGTCAGTATAATCGCAAAATAGTATTAGGATTCGAAAATATTGTAACGTGTACATTATCTCCGCTTTTTGCGGATCCAGGGCAGTCCAAATAAAGGCCGCAGGAACCCCACACGCCGGATCAGCTCATACGATAATAGGCATCCTGCTACGGTAAGCAACAAAACCCCTGTAAATTGAACGGGTGCCGCCATACGAAGCGGGAAGATCAGCAATGACCCTAAATATAGGAAAACCATGTGCAGTATATAGATCGGATAGGCAGCCTTACTTAAGTACCCCAAGGTCTTGCTGGGGTAATTGAGATAGCGATAGCCAAAGGCGAAAATGCTCAGAACCCAGCAGTTGGACTCAATGGATAGCAAATAGTTGGGAGTTAACGGCTGGAAAAGTACCAGCCGCACAGCGAAAAGTCCGCAGGCGGCGGTCAGGAATACCCACCGCCACCGAAGCAGCATATCCCAAAACGAAGGACCGCACCACACAAAAAAGAAACCAAAGAAAAATGCGAGCAGTCCAAGGAAAAATCCGTGCCAGGTCATGGCATACATCTCAAACGGGACGGGGCGTAGCGTAAGTACTTCGCCAATGAATAATGCGAACACCGGAAGCAACGCCAACGGCGTTCGCATGATCCTTTCCGCCCAATGTGCCAACCGTCGGCCTTCCTGTAATTTCAGGTAATAAAAGGCGGGTGATAAGATGAGGACATAGCTAAATAAATTGCCCAGAAACCAAAGGTGTCCGGGCCCCGGCATGTAACTCGTGGCGAAGTGATAGTGACGCTGCCAGAGGTAAACATGCAAGGGCACGATCGCTACGATACCAAACAGGAACGGGAGCAAGATCCGCTTGGCACGTTCCTGCACGAGTTGGCCCCAGGTCCGTTTTCGAAGCGCGAAGTAGACACCCATGCCGGATACAAAGAACAACAAAGGAATCCGCCAGACATTCAGCAGCGTCATCGGCATCCACAGCGATTGCCAGGGCTGGTCGTTGCTGATAAACCCGATCATCATACCCCAGGTTTGGAATCCGATGGCCACATGGTACACGATAAGGAGTCCGATGGCGATGACCCTGATCCAGTCGATATCGTAGCGGCGTTCCATTATTGCAGCATTTTAGCGATTTCCGGACGGACCGCCTCCAGGTAGCTATAATCGAGTGTGAGCCCCATTGGAGCCAACGCTTTACCCATCATATCGTAGGTGCTTTTTACCTCATTAAATGGCGTAATGACCGATTCATAAGCGGTCGCGCCATATTTATTCCGGATGCTTTTATCTGCACCCGCGTCCAATAGCAATTGGACAATCTCCGGTCGGCCAAAGAATGCCGCACTGATGAGTGGCGTGGACCCGTCGTTGTTACGGAAGTCGAGGTCCGCACCGGCGTCGATGAGTATCTTGGCCAGGTCGGTCCGGCCAAAAACGGCTGCCGTGATCAGCGGACTGGACCCGCCGAAGGGATCCTTGGCATTGATATCCGAGCCGGCCGCAATATGTTGCCGAAGGGCGTCTTCGTTGCCGCTGACTACGGCGGTATGGATGTCGATCTTGGGGGCATCCACGGGCGCCTTATTTGAATGCGCTTCGGCCTGCTGTGATGAGTTTCCCTTGCCTCCGCAGGAAGTAGCGAAAGCCATGCAAGCCGCCAGTATCCAGCTGGTGGCTTGGTTAAATAGAAATAGATTGATGCGTTGGATGTTCATAATTTTATTGATTTTAAATGATACCATAATTCGCCCGTCGATCGGACCATACAAAGGTCTGCCAAGCCAGGAATCCCGAAAATGAGTTATGCGGAAAAATGTGTCAAATTTGATAGGGCAAATAAAAATTATGACGCATGGGTATAAATTATGGCGCAAATGTGCGTACAACGACTATCTTTGTCTGTTAAACACCAAGCTAAATGGCCCTATCCGGTTCCCATTCTGTCGACAGTGATTTCCTCATCCGAGTGACCGCCGTGGTGATGGAAAACGTATCGGATGAGCAGTTCGGTGTGTCTGAATTGGCCGACAAAATGCACATGAGCCGGTCAAACCTGCTACGTCGAATCAAACACGCCACTCACCAATCAGCTAGCCAATTCATCCGTGAGGTCCGCTTGAAGCGCGGTATGGAATTGCTGAATGATACCGGATCCACGGTTTCCGAGGTGGCACACGCGGTAGGGTTCAGCAGCACGTCCTATTTTATCAAGTGTTTTCGTGAATTTTACGGTTATCCGCCGGGCGAAGTAGGCAAAAGGGTAGAAAGCGAAGCGTTGCCGACAGCCGATATGCCGGTGAAACGAAAGGCCAATTCCCGGATTATAGCGGTTGCCGTTACGGTGCTCGTCGTCGCGCTGGGGTTCGCCATTTACCGAGCCGGCCGCTCCACATCCGCTGCGGCACCCGAAAAATCCATTGCCGTATTGCCCTTTAAGAATGATAGCAATGACTCAACCAATGTATACCTGATCAATGGATTGATGGAATCTACGCTGAATAACCTGCAGCAGATAAAAGACCTTCGGGTGGTCAGTCGCACGTCTGCCGAGAAATACCGGCACACGGCTAAATCCATTCCGGAATTGGCCGGCGAACTTCAGGTCAATTACGTGGTGGAGGGAAGTGGACAGAAGATCGGTAATCGGATACTCCTAAATATTCAGCTGATCGATGCGCAGCAGGACCGTCATTTATGGGCCCGGCAATACGAACGCGAAGTAACCGATATTTTCCAGCTGCAGCAGGAAATCGCCAAGGAGATTGCCAGGGAGGTGCGGGCGATCGTCACGTGGGAAGAGCAGAAGCGGATCGAGCAAATACCGACAACCGATCTGGCAGCTTACGACCTTTTTTTGAAAGCGGCCGAATTGATGCGGCAGGGAGGAAGAGCGAACTTGGAAACCGCCATTGCACTCCTTAAACAGGCGACCGGACGTGACCGTGAATTCGGGCTGGCGTATGCGGTAATGGCAATTGCGTATCACTACCTCGATGTGTTTCAGCAACAACCCCAATACGTCGATTCCATCGGCAGCTATGCCGACAAGGCATTGCTGTACAGTCCCACGTCCGCGGAGAGTTTATTTGCCAAGGGGTTGCACTACGTTAACCAAAAGGCGTATGCGTCCGCTATTCCGTATCTGGAGAAGGCCTTAACGTACAACCCCAACTCGACGTTGGTTCTTCGTTTCCTCTCGGATTTTTACAACTGGTACGTTCCCAATACGGCGAAATACCTTGAATACGCGCTTCAGGGCATGCGGTTGGATCCCGCGGCGCAAGACAGCAGCGCAGCGAGTTATAACTATTTGCACTTGAGTAACGCGTTGGTGCAAACCGGGTTTGTGGATGAATCGCTGCGGTATGTAGAGCAGTCGCTGGCATACGATCCGGAAAACCCCTATGCTGCGTGGCTTAGAGCCGTTGTGGTGTATGCGAAATACCGCGACTCCCGAAAGGCAGAAAAACTATTATTGGCCCAACTGGCTAAAGATTCGAGTCAAATGAACATCCTGCAGGAACTGGGAAAACTGTATTTCCACACGGGAGATGACCAAGCTGCCTTCCGTTATTATGAACGGTTTCTTCGATTGCGAGAAGAACAGCAGCTGGATTTTTTCCATACGGTCGACCTTGATATGGCGATTCTTTGGTCGAAGCGAGGCAATCGGGAAAAATCGGAGCATCATTTTTCGCAATTCAAAAAATTCGCGGATCATGATCAATCGATTTACAAACATATGCACTTGGCATTGTATGATGCCTACCGGGGGAATGCCTCCGACATGATCGATCACCTCCGTTTGTTCGCAAAGGAAGACAATTATCAATATTGGGTTCTATTATTTAAAGAAGATATCATGGTGGCGCGTTTTAAGGACAACCCCGCTTTCAAAGCCGTATTCGACGAGATCGAAACGAAATTCTGGAATGCGAATAAAAAAATCAGGGAAACATTGGAGGAGAAAGGGTTACTGTAGGCTTGGCGGGCCTACTGACCCCGGGTTGCGAAACGGTAGTTAAGTAAGTTAAAAGCAGATGGAAATAAAATGGGGAATTATTGGCGTAGGTGACGTCACAGAGGTAAAAAGTGGCCCTGCCTTCCGGAAAATCGAACATTCGGATTTGGTTGCGGTTATGCGTCGGGATGCGGCGAAGGCGAGGGATTATGCAGAAAGGCATGGAGTGCCCAAGTGGTATTCGGACCCACATGAACTTATCAATGATCCGGAAGTCAACGCAATCTACATAGCGACACCGCCCGACTCACATCTGCTTTATGCTTCGGCGGCGCTCCAAGCCGGAAAGCCCGTGTATCTCGAAAAGCCTATGACATTGAACGGTACCGAAGCAACAGAGCTGGTGCGGTTGCAGCAGGCACATCAAGGGAAACTCACCGTGGCGCATTACCGGCGGCAACAGCCTTATTTCAAAAAGGTAAAAGAGCTTATTGATTTTCAAATCGGCATTCCCAGGGTTGTCAACCTCCGATACCATCAACAACCGCTGTCAGCCGAAACCTTGCGGTCTCCACGTATGCAATGGCGGTTAAATCCGAC
>Ga0164243_10004800_pt1 | contig 20952 bp, 18 predicted proteins | sample OricompcompostOP_FD_108781 | JGI IMG/M metagenome (GOLD analysis project Ga0164243, IMG submission 108781) | Organic Plus compost microbial communities from Emeryville, California, USA - Original compost - Organic plus compost (OP) | ecosystem: Engineered > Solid waste > Mixed feedstock >...
ACTGCTCAGATGTACAAGATCCTATGAAGTTGGTGTGGGAGGTTCGCCTGGTCGCGCTGTAAGTTCGAACTCGATGTACTATTGTCGTTGTAGCCAGTCAGATACATGCACGTTCATGAATAATACGGTTCGAATCGTTCTCGCCACTCGAAATCCAGGCAAGGTGGCTGAGATGCAGGCACTGCTCGAGAGTATGGGAATCGAACTGCTTCCAGCCTCGCAGTTCTCTGGTGTGCCTGAGGTGGAAGAGGATCAACCCACGCTCGAAGGTAACGCGCGTAAGAAAGCCCTCATGCTCCACGAGCATACGGGCCTCCCCGCCGTGGCTGATGACACCGGGCTTGAAGTCGATGCACTTGGTGGCCGCCCGGGTGTCCACTCCGCGCGTTATGCAGGTCCTGAAGCGAACGATGCCGCTAACCGCGCCAGGCTTCGCCGGGAATTAGAGGGGCAGGAAAACCGCTCGGCTCGTTTTCGCACCGTAATTGCTTATGCCGATGGGAGCGACGTCCATGTGTTTGAGGGAATATGTGAGGGGCACATCACCGATGAAGAGCGCGGTGCCGGTGGGTTCGGCTACGATGCGCTCTTTATTCCGGAGGGGGAGACGCGCACCTTTGCCGAGATGAGCAAGGAGGAGAAAAACAGAATCAGCCACCGCGCCCGTGCGCTTGGTCGGCTTGTTGACTTTCTGCGTACCGAACGGACCGGCCTGTAGTAAGCTTCCTTTGCCATTCCGACTTCACCCGAAGGTCGAAGTCGTGCACTGCGTGGTTCTCCAGGACTGGGTATTGGGTGCGAAGCTATACCCCCAGCCAGCACATCAGGTCTGACCATTTCGAGAATCGGAAGAAAGCCTCGTCCGATTCAGGCTCGGCGTGTTCAGCAGTGAACCATGCCGCCTGCCACCCTGCTCTCAGCGCACCTTCCACATCCGAGTGGAAGGAGTCTCCTATATATAGTATCGATTCAGGTTTAGTCGCTACGACCTGGGCCGCATGGGCAAAGAGGGCCGGGTGAGGTTTGAGGTAGCCTACGTGTTCACTCACGACCTTGGCCGACAGTCGCGCCCTGATCTCCGGGAAACGAGCCAGTTTTGCCTCCTGAACTTCCGCGAAACCGTTGGTAAGTATCCCTACCGGGAAATGGTCGGCGATGATCAGAAATGTCTCTCGTGCCGGCTCGGAAAGCGTCCAGTGCCGGGTGTAGTACTCCTCATAGCACGCGTTCAGCGCTCCTGGATCGCCGTCCTGGATGTGCAGAGCGTCCAACAGGTATTCGAAACGTAGACGCTGTAGCTCTGCCTTGCTGATCTCACCGGCTCCATAACGTTGCCACAGGGTTGCGTGATGCCTATGGTACGTGTCCTGGACATGCTCAAGCGATAGATGCCCAAACTGCTCGGCAAATGTCCCACAAACATCCCCGATTGCCATGCGCTCCGCGTAGCGGTGGTCCAGAAGCGTATCGTCCAGGTCGAAATAGACGAACTGAATGTCTCGACGCGTTGGTGATCTCATGGTTTGGGGCGTTCAGGTAGCAAAGAGAAATTCGATAGCCCTTGCTCTCCTCGGCAAAGGCCATCGAATCTCCCTGAGCAGATGAATATGTGAGCACCTGAATACGTCCTCAGAATCTCTTCTCGAACATCGCATACTCCTTGTCTACTACGCCCCCGAAGGAGACCAGCGCGTTGCGCAAGACCTTGTTGGCGTCGAGTACCCAGCTCATCTCGCTGGCATCGTAGCCATATTTCGGCCCCTCCTCAATAATGGCAAGGTTGAGGATCGCATCGAAGCCCCGGCCCTGATACTTTTGCAGGACACCCATGAGTGGTGTCCGCAATTCGTAGATACCGCCGAACTTGCCACGAGCGAGGAGCTGGAGCAGACCGGTGGGAAGGAGTCGGCCATCTTTGACGTGCTTGAGAGCGAGGTTCAGGTTCGGGATGGATACGGAAAATGCCACCATCTCTCCATCCAACTCTAGAATGTAGACCACCTTCGGGTCGACGATCTGCTTGAGTTGGTTGGCAAGCTGGGTGAACTCGGCTTCCGTCATCGGTACGTGCCCCCAGTTGTGCTCCCAGGCATCGTTGTAGATGCGAAGCACGTTTCTGGCTTCCTCGTCGAACCGGCTCATGTCGAGCGTGCGGAGTTTCAGGCCGGGATTGCGTCTGTAGATTAGTTCCACCCCACGCTTGAGCTTGTCGATGTTCGTGTACTTCTTGTGGATGTAATACGCCCACATCGTCATAGCCCGCTCGAACCCGTACTTGAGCAAGAAGGTCTCGTAATAGGGCGGGTTGTACGGCATGAGAATGGACGGCTCCCGATCGAACCCATTCACGAGGAGTCCCGCTGTATCGTTCATGGAAGGGTTCGTCGGACCGCGCATGCCCTGCAGATTCTGTTCCTGGAGCCAGGTGCGCACGGCATCCAGCAGGGCTTCTGCGACACTATAATCTTCGATGCACTCGAAGAATCCGAAGAAGCCATTTCCATCCCCATACTTCTTCAGGTGCATTCCATTTACGATGCCCGCGATGCGGCCCACCGGTGTCCCCGATGCATCGAACGCCATGAAGAGCTGTATCTTCCCATGCTCGAAGAATGCGTTCTTCTTCGGATTCAGCACATGCTCCACATCCATCCGTAGCGGAGGCACGAAGTACGGATGCCCTCTGTAAAAGTCGTACTGGAAGTCGATGAACCGTTTGCGATCGCTCCTGGAGGTCACGGGCCGTATTGTCACCGGAGCCAGGCTTTTGCGGGTGACCGTTCTCGGCCGGACATCGATGGCCGGGGAAGGCACTGATGGTGTACTCACGGATGCACTGAAAAAAGTAGGAGAGGGAATGGGAATCTATGAAACGAAAAGCCTGCGGACCTAAGAGGGCTACCCCGGCTCAGGCTCGCAGGCTCATGGAATCGTACGTCTGAGACGGTAGCGAGTTCAGTGTTCTCCGTTTCCGTTGCTACCAATGATGCCGTGCCGTTTGCCGACGCGCTTGAATGCATCGAGGATGTAGTCCAGTTCCTCATCCGTATGCGTCGCCATGTACGACGTGCGCATGAGTGCCTGGCCGGCTGGTACAGCGGGTGGGACAACGGCGTTTACGAAAACGCCCTCTTCCAGCAGATCCTTCCAGAACTGGAAGCAGGTCAACATATCGCCGATGACGACCGGGATGATGGGCGTCTGGCTCGTCCACACATTGAAACCGGCATTCCGGAATCCTTCGCGCATGTAGTCCGAAATATACCAGAGCCGTTCCAGGCGCTCCGGTTCGGCTTCCAGAATCTCCAGGCACTTCAGGACGGTCGCTACGTTGGCGGGCGGCATGGAAGCGGCGAAAATGTGGGCCGAGCTTCGGTGGCGGATGTACTCGATCACATCATGGTCACCCACGGCGAACCCGCCGAGTGAAGCGAAGCTCTTCGAGAAAGTGCCCGTCGTGATCGAGACCCGATCTTCCAGGCCGACGTAGGCTGCCGATCCACGGCCACCCGGGCCAATGACACCCACAGCGTGGGCGTCGTCCAGCATGAGCGCCGCATCGAATTCCTCGGCCAACTCTACCAGTTCCGGGATACGTGCGACAACGCCGCTCATCGAAAACACGCCATCCGTCACGATGAGCTTCCCTGCCGTGGGCCGGTCGACATGTGCCTTTTCCATCAGCCTGCGGAGGTGGTCGACATCGTTGTGCCGGTAGCGCAGCGTCTCCGCCAGGCTCACTTGCGTACCTGCTACGATACAGGCGTGGTTATCCTTGTCGGAAAAAATGATATCCCCTTTCGACGCGAGCGCCTGGATTACACCCTGGTTCGTCATGTACCCCGTCGAGAACAGGACACAACTCTCCTTGCCCATGAACCGGGCCAGTTTCTCTTCAAGCTCGATGTGAATGTCGAGCGTGCCGTTCAGGAATCGGCTTCCGGTGCAGCCTGTTCCGTACTGCTTGATCGCCTGAGCGGCGGCTTCCTTCACGCGCGGGTCGGACGTGAGGCCCAGGTAGTTGTTCGACCCGGCCATGATGATTTCCTTCCCGTTGATGATCGCTCGGGATCCATCATTTCGCTCCAACGGCCGGAAGTACGGATACAGGTCCGCCGCTTTCACCATGGCGTAATCGCCGTCCGGCTGGAAGAACTCGTGTGCTTTATTGAAGATGGAAGGAGAGGCCTGCACCGTTGTTCGTCCCGAATCAACGGTGGTAGCAGGCTGCTTCCGGTAATAGTCAGGCGTCGTCATGATGCTTCGGAAAAACGTATACTAAAATCGAAGTTGTAACTGGCTTGCGACCAACCCGTTCTGCGGTCGAGCGGCTCGGTTGAAGAAGACCTGCAGAAAGTTATGTGGAGCAATTCAGCAGTCATTACGGATGCCGTTCTGCTGTTTCAGTAATGGTTTCATAGGGTAGGGTGGGTCGCACAGTTGCAGTAGGTTTCAGCCTGGCAAGCACGTTTTCGATACAACGCAGGGCTTCCTCGTTTCCGATGCGCCGCTGTCCTTTCTGTCGTTGCTCGTACGTGCCGGTACTACTCAGAAAGTTTTGAATGTCGGAAGGAAGCAGGCTGCGGTCCATCACGGCTCTTCCCAATCCGTAACGCTCTAGAAAGAGCGCATTTATCGTTTGCTCGAAGATACCCCGGTTGGGTACCACGAGAAGCGGCTTGCCTAAGTAAAGACCTTCACTGATCAACGTAAAGCCCGCTGTACAAATCACTGCACGGCTCTCCGCCAGGTCCCCCAGAAAACCCTCCAAAGAAGGCTGCTTAAACTGCACATTCGGATACCGTTCCGGTTCTTCCGGGGTAGGGAAGTTGTATACGATGAACGAGGCATTTACCTGCCGGAGGGTATCCAGTACGTGCTCTGCCCCTTCGGTCTGGTTGTAATAGACCAGGATGTGTTCTCCTCTGGTAGGAGTCAGAGCCTGGACGTCAGGCCGGATGATGGGGCCTACCAGCGTCGTGTATTCCGGATGTTTCAGGGGCGGAAAGAAGAACGATGTCAGCAGAATGTGGGCCGGTTTCTTGGGGGCGATCATTCGGATCGCCATGGCTGTCAGGGCAGCCTGTCCCCATTCCCGCATTGGCAGGTGGTACCGTGTTTCGGTAACTACCTGCTGGTGGTTGAAAGAGATCGTAGGTATGCCGAGCTTCCGCGCGGCTTTCGGGGAAAATGCTTCGAAGTCCGTGATGAGCAAATCCGGCCCGAAGCTTCGGTACTCATCGGCTAGCCGGGAAACGATCCGCGGCTGGTTGAGCACCTTGTCCCAGTTGGCAGCAATGGTGCGACCGTGCTGGACCTGGTTCCCCTCCATCACCTGCGTAAGCGCGGGCACGTCGATAACCTCCTCACCTTCGCCCCTGAGGATGTCCCGAGCGGTACCTCCGCAGCAGAAACGGACTTCGTGTCCCCGCTCCCGCAATGCTTCCGTGATCGCTATGACGCGAGAGGTATGTCCCCGACCCTGGCCGCTGAGTGCGTATATGATTCGTGCCATACGGAATACTGCGACTCTCTCAGAAGTCTGCTGGGAGCGCCCCAACGCGGCCTCACGAGCTGGTTCGAACTGTCTCTCAGACAGGTATATCGTTTAGCGAATACCAGGCCACTTTCGATTCTTTCGAGCTAAGATCGGCTAAAAATACGGCTTTCCACGAACGAAAGTCTGAATGAACCTCGAATTCGTCTATAACGGTCCGATCCTGCGTTCGAACAACGTGCTACGTGACACTCCCGCAAAAGTTTATGTAGGCCATGCCAGCCCTCTTTTTCGGGCGGAAGGGAAGGTGGCGTGGTCCGGCATATGGGGCATTGGACTCTGCGTCGTCTCCTGTAACGACGCCGGAAACGACAGTCAGGCCGCGTGTCTGCTCGATCGGTTCCGCTAACCTTTATAGCCCGACTCGCAGGGCCGCACTTACACCATGCGGCATCGGGTATACCGATACCGTCAAGTCCTCTCCCACATCAAAATCAAGCAGATGGGCGGCTACGTATGCATCCAGAATCGTCAGCCCATATACTATGCCGATGCCAAAGTAGGAAAGGTCACGGTTGCGTCGATAAACATCTCGAACTGCTCGAAAATCCGATGCGACCTGCTTTCGCCTCCCTTCATCCTGAGGTGCTGTGCCATATCCCCTGAGGCGCAGCGCGCGTTCGTATTCATCCTGGTAGGATTCACGAAAGGCCGGATCTCGTTCCGAGGGCGGGGCGTCGATGTACTGTGCGTACAAGGCAGCGCGCCGGAAGGTGAGATACCGCTGGTTATTGAAGTAGGCTAACCCGGCTACGCCACCTATTCCGGCCCACACGACAGGCATTTTGATATATTGCCGGTTGTAGAACTGTCCCCAGCCCGGTAGCACGGCCGCCCGCCATAGTGCGCCTTCAGGCGAGTGACCCTCCGGTAGCCGGCTCGACCACCAGAAACTGCCCGTGGATTCTCGCTGCGTCGTGTCGGCGGGTGCTTCTGCTTCCTGGGCAAAAGCCGGGGAGACCAATAGCATGCCGGAGAGGCAGATGGCAAATACGCAGACGATCAGGCGCGAAAATAGCCTGCCTACATGTCGTCCTCTATGAGAAGCCGTGTGTTTAGGAAGTGCCTCTCCGGATTCAGGATAGGGTTTGCGTACAGGAAGCACTTGCTCCTCGAACACCTTGATCCCACCGGGCTTATTTGTGGAAACCGCCCGCATCATTTCCTGTAATGTCTTCCCCATCGCCAACCTACGGGATACGCTCGTAATCCTGCTGCTCGAAATGAGGTTTCAGCAGACACATAAAGATGCGCTTACTTACCCTGCAAACGCCTTGCCGTATCGTCAGAAGCGATACGTGGCTTACTGGCTCAGCAACTCAACCAGTCGTTCCAGGTCTTCCGCAGAATAATAGGTGATCTCGATCTTGCCTCCGGCCGTGTCTGACTTGTGTTTGATGTGCACCTGCGTGCTCAGCCGCGATCTCAGGCGATCGACGTAGCGCTCCAGTTCGAGCGCATCCCTGTTTGGCAGATCTGCGCGGACGGAGGTTGGCGCTCCTTCTTCGGGTGGAGCGATGCCACGCTCGCGCTCCTGGTGCCAGAGCCGCACCCACTCCTCGACTTCACGAACGCTTGCCCCTTCTTCCTCGATCCGCCTGAGCATTTCGAGTTGGACTGCCTCATCTTCGACATTGACGAGCGATCGCGCGTGGCCTGCCGAGATCCTGTTGTCGCGCAGGCTGGCCTGAACGCGCGGAGGAAGTTTCAGGAGGCGCAGCGAATTGGCTACGGTTGCGCGGTTTTTGCCTACTTTCTGAGCCACCTGCTCCTGTGTCAACCCGCACTCTTCGATCAGGCGCTGATAGCCCAGGGCGACTTCGATAGGATTCAGTTCCTCGCGCTGGACGTTTTCCACCAGCGCCATCTCCAGCATCTCCTCGGTGTCGGCTTCGCGCACGTACGCCGGAATCTGCTTGAGGCCCGCCCGCCGCGCCGCTCGCAGGCGCCGCTCGCCCGAAATGATCTCGAACCGCCCCTGGCCCAGTGCCCGAACCGTCACCGGTTGAATGACGCCGAGTTGCACGATCGAGGCGGCCAACTCATCCAGTGCCTTCTCGTCGAAGTCCTTGCGTGGCTGGTAGGGGTTCGGGCGGACGCTCTCCACGTCGATGTCGGCGATGCGCCCGGCTATCCGCCCACGGTCATCCACCCGAAGCACCCGGTTTCGCATCCCTCCATCTTCGAGTTCGCCTTCCGAAGCGTTCTCGTCCACGTGCGTATTCAGGAGAGCATTTAATCCACGGCCAAGAACGGCCTTCCGCGTTGACATGGTTTCGTTTCCTTGGGAAAATCGTGGTGGTGATCGGCACCAGGGCTAAATGCTAGCAAATACTAGGCCTGGTTGGATGAGTGTGGGCGGTTGAAAGCCTCAGAACCTGCGAATCCGGGTATCAAACGCCTGTTTTCTCATCCGTGTTCAGGCTGGGATCTTCCGGATTCATCCATTCCCACAGTCAAGAGGCCGCTACCGACGAATTGATTCCTGAACTAAGCTCTTCACCCTGGGCCGGTTTTGCTTCTTCTGGCTGAAGGAACGACTTGTTGTTTCGAATGATTTCCTTGGCCAGCGACATATAATTCCGCGAACCGATACTCACGGCATCATATAACAGTACCGGCTTCCCGAAGCTGGGCGCTTCCGAGAGACGGACGTTCCGTTGTACGATGGCCTTGAACACCTTCTCTCCAAAATATCGCCGCACTTCCTGCGCTACCTGCTTCGAGAGGCGGAGTCGAGTGTCGAACATCGTGAGCAGCACACCCTCAATTTCCAACTCGGGATTGAGGTGCTGTCGAACGATCTTGATTGTATTCAACAACTGGCCAAGTCCCTCCAGTGCGAAGTATTCGGCTTGAACGGGAATCAATACCGAATCCGATGCCGTCAGCGAGTTCAGTGTAAGCAGACCGAGCGACGGAGGGCAGTCGATGATCACAAAATCGTATTTTCGACGGGTGCTCGCGAGGGTGTTCTTCAGTACACTCTCTCGCTCCGACATATCGATCATCTCGATCTCTGCACCCACGAGATTGATGTGACTCGGGATGAGATCGAGGAAGGGCATCTGCGTGGAGACGACCGCCTCTTCCGGCGTGACTTCCCCGATGAGTACCTCATAGGTGGAGGAGGTCACCGAGCGGGGATCTATGCCGACACCCGACGTGCCATTGGCCTGGGGGTCGATGTCGATGAGCAGTGTGGGATGCTCGGTCGCAGCCAGTGAAGCAGCCAGGTTTACAGCTGTCGTCGTCTTTCCGACGCCGCCTTTCTGGTTTGCAACCGCAATCGTTTTTCCCATCAGAACCTGATTCGTTATACCGAACGTGGTCCCGCCTGAGCAACGGGACGACGTGCTGATGTCACCGGATCGGAGAGGGCCTGAACCACTACTCCGGAGTGTTGCCCGATGCCTGTAACACGCGAAGATACAAAAGGTTGGAAATCCTACTTCTTCTAACGGTTCCAATCGCGGTTTTCCGCCCCCTTACATCATGAGAATGTATGAAGAATACACCGCGGGGCCAACCAGCGTCGTCTTTTCCCACGACCCTTCATTATCGGACAGCATGCGTCCGGTCGTATTGAGGAAGCACAGGCAGAACTGGGATGTAAGCCAGTACGTGCCTGTATCTTCCGAACGTTAATGCGTGCTCTGCGTACTGCACGGATACTGCGAAGATATAGGAGAGAATGAAGTAGAAGAATGGCGCGCCGATTCGTTCTGAAGCCCCAACCAGCCGACCTGTCCACGCGATTCACTATCGATTATGCCGGCGAGCTCAATCCGCAGCAATATGCCGTCGTGACGGCTGCGGATGGTCCTGTGCTCGTGATTGCGGGCGCCGGGACGGGCAAGACACGAACGCTCATTTACCGCGTCGCTTATCTCGTCGAAACCGGCGTTCCGCCCGAACAGATCGTTCTGCTTACGTTTACACGCCGGGCTGCCGCCGAGATGCTGGGCCGCGCTTCCGGGCTTCTGGACGGACGGTGCAGCCGCGTGCGAGGAGGCACGTTTCATTCGTTCTGTCTGGGCGTTCTCCGTGAATATGCCCCTCGCATCGGGTTTCCACGCAACTTTAGCATTCTCGATGCTTCCGATGCCGCGGACGTGGTGGACGTGCTCCGCACGGCAGGGGGCTACCATAAAGGAGACAAACGCTTTCCCCGTAAGCGTTCGCTCCATGCTCTGTTTTCGGCTGCGCTGAACCGGGATGTTTCCGTCGGGGAGCTGATCCTGTCCCGATTCCCGCAATTTGCCGGTTATGTGAACGAGATCGAAGACCTTGCCAGCCAGTATGAAGCGTACAAGGTGCAGTACGGTCTCATGGACTACGACGACCTGCTGCGCCGTACACTCAGTTTATTCGAGCACCATGACGACGTGAGGCAAAGGGTGAGTGGTTCTTGTCTCCACGTCCTCGTGGACGAGTATCAGGACACCAATCGCCTTCAGGCTGCTCTCGTGAGACAACTCGCATCGGTACATGGCAACGTCATGGCCGTCGGGGATGATGCCCAGAGCATCTACGGCTTCCGGGGCGCCGAGCCGGAGAACATCTTTGCGTTTCCTGACGACTTCAACGGCACGCAGGTGCTCAAGCTGGAGCACAACTACCGCTCTACACAGCCCATTCTCAGTCTCGCGAACCACGTCATCACAAAGGCGGAGCAGAAGTACGATAAGACCCTGTTCAGCGAGAAGAAGCAGGGCGAGTTACCGGCGCTCGTGCAGGCCGCCGATGACCGGTTCGAGAGCCGGTTCATCTGCCAGATGATTTTGCAGCTTCGCGAGGAAGGCGTGCCGCTCAACCGGATTGCCGTCCTCTTCCGCAGCGCGTACAACTCCTATCATCTCGAAACCGAGCTCAACCGTTGCAATATTCCGTTCGTGAAGTACGGTGGCCTGAAGCTCAATGAGGCCGCCCATATCAAAGACGTCGTCGCCTACCTTCGTATTGCCGAGAATCCAAGGGATGCCGTTGCCTGGAATCGCATCCTCTTGCTTCTTCCGGGGGTCGGGCCCAAGACGGCCAATGATCTCATCCAATGGATCGTTGCGGGCAGTGAGGACCCGTTTCAACTCGAACACCGCCCGTTCTCGCCGCGCTATGCCGAAGCTCTGCGCGAATTGTTCGACATGCTTCGCGCCATTCGCAGCCCGGAGGCCACGTTGCTCCAGCAGATCGAGACGATCACGCCGTACTACGAGCCTATTCTCAAACAGAAGTACTACGAGGATTACCCCAAGCGACTCCAGGATCTCGAGCACTTTGTGGCGCTGGCAGGCACGTTCTCTAGCCGGAGCGATTTCCTTGCTTCACTGGCCCTCGATCCGATCGAACTCACGGCCCTCGAAGCAGAAGCGGCGTCGAAGGATGAACCGCCTCTGGTCCTTTCTACCATCCACTCCGCCAAGGGACTTGAATTCCACACTGTTTTTCTCCTTCACGCGCTCGACGGTGTTCTTCCCTCTTTCTACTCACTCAAGGAGCCGGGCGGTCTGGATGAGGAGCTTCGGTTGCTCTACGTTGCCATTACCCGTGCGGAGGAGAATCTGTTCATCTCGTATCCGGTGGTACAGTATCGCCGCAGTTACGGGGAGTATTTCTCCCGGCCCACCCGCTTTCTCGACAATCTTCCCGAGCAAATCATCGAACCCTGGACGGTCGTAGAGGAAGGTGCTGCGCCTCCGGCGCTCCCACCGGCTCCGCCACCCGTGGCTCTGCCTGCCCCGGCTTTCCCGGATGATGACGATTTGCTTCCATTTTAGGCCGTAACATGTACCGAAGGGATGCGTTTCAGAACAAATCTTTGGTAGTAAGCTGGTGTGCTACCGGGCCTGTCTGTGCATCGTATAGCGTAACACCGGCCTCCCGTCGTATCATGTACCAACTTATGCCCAGCGCGGCAGGTTATCCTCCGCGAGCATACCGATGCACCCGACCGAGACATCCACATCCGATGCTTCCCACGAGGATCTGCCCGATCTCCGGATCATCGAAGCTGACTTCTCCTACATCGAGGTCATTCGCGTTCTCAATGAGGTGATCTTCGAAGAGCAACGGATCATCAATACATTTGAGCGTGAGGATCTGCTCATGCTGCTGGCCTATCTGGGCGACGAACCCGCCGGGTTCAAAATCGGCTATAAGGAGAGCCGCTTCGTTTTCTACAGCGCTAAGGGGGGCGTCCTTCCCGAATATCGCCGGTACGGTATCGCTCGTCGCCTTCTCGAAGAGATGATGCGCCGGGCCCGGGAGAAAGGCTATCCGCGCTTTGCCTTCGATACTTTTCCGAACCGTCATCCCGGCATGGCCGTTCTGGCTCTCACTGAAGGGTTCCGTCTCACCAAAGCCGATTACAACACCCTCTACAAGGACTATCGCTTGCGCTTCGAGAAGAAGCTGTAGCGTAGAGGAGTCAGGAGTACGTATATGTTGGATTTCGTGAATCCAGATTCTAAAACCCAGAATATCGACCTATCGCCTCAGGATGCTGCTAAGAAAGCGGCTGGCGAGCTGGCCGCCGCTCTCATTCAGGATGGGATGACGGTCGGTCTCGGAACCGGATCGACGACAGCCTTTGCCCTTGAAGCGATCGGGCGGCGCGTCAGGGAGGAGGGTCTGAAGATCAAGGGAACCCCTACCTCATTCTTTGCCGAGCGCCTGGCGCGTCAGTACGGTATACCACTCTGTGCTTTAGACGACATCGACCGGATCGATGTCGCCCTCGATGGGGCCGATGAGGTGGACGGCAAGCTGAACCTCATCAAAGGAAGAGGCGGAGCGCACACGCGAGAGAAGGTCGTCGCCTCTCTGGCTGATCGATTCATTGTGCTCGTAGATTCTTCCAAGCTGGTCGGGCGGCTCGGCGTCCGGATGCCTGTTCCCGTTGAGGTGCTTCCGATGGCCGCGTCGTCCATCATGCGCCGTCTGAAATCAATCGGCACCTACCCTGAACTGCGCACCGGCAGCGGCAAGGATGGTCCTGTCGTAACGGATCAGGGTTTCTGGATTATCGATGCTCACGTGGATGGCATCGACGATCCTCACACACTTGCCCGAGCCATACGGTCTATCCCCGGTGTTCTGGACCATGGCCTTTTCCTGGGCATGGCATCGGACGTTCTCATCGGCGACGAGACGGGCCATGTCCGCCATCTCACGCGCCAGTAAGCCGGGTGAAGTTTCTGGCTACTCGTATTGCGCCACGCGGCGGTGCCGGATGTGGAAGACGGCTATGGCAGTAAGGAGTCCCAGTGTGTTTGCCAGTGCGTCCATCGGGTCTGGCGTGCGTTCGAAGGGGAGCAGACCCTGATAGAATTCCGTTCCAACCGCATAGGCGATCCCTATTCCAAGGGCCCACAGAATCCGCTGCATCGGGTTCGATCCGAACCCGTGTAATACAAGCCAGCCGAGCACGGCGAAGAGGGAGAAGTGGACGATTTTGTCGGCCTGAATGATATTCACACTCGGAATGTCCTTACCCGGAATGGAGCAGGCGATGAGGATGAGCAGCACCCAGAGGACAGTCAGCCAGCGAGCAAGACGGTAGGACATTGGAAAGAAAAAAGTGTCTGAATCAGGCTGCGTAGCCGCGGGTCCAATCTATGTAATCGTGGAACGCTTCGGAGGATGCCAGGAGAGGGAGAGCGCCACGTCCGCTGAGGAGACAAACCATATTGTGCCAATCGGGTTCTCTGGCGGGTATTGATTACGTGCTTTAGCCCACACCCGTGTCGATGCGAAGAAGGCCCTGGTCAGTTGCAAAGCGTTCTCGAAGGACGAGTGGAAATTGATCGAGCAGGTCGAGGGCCATCATCGTACGTTCATCCCGTTGCGTCACATAACGGTCTGCCGCTGCACCGCTCGCATGCAACGCACAAATGGCTGCTCGGTCCGGGGGAAGTCCTTGCGCGAGCATGCCCACGCTCATTCCTGAGAGTACATCTCCGGTTCCTGCTGTCGCAAGCGCCGGGTTGCCCGTCCCATTGATGAATACACGTCCATCCGGACAGCCGATAACGCTCGGCATACCCTTCAGGATGAGCACGCAATTCCACTCGGCCGCATACTGGCGCACTATATGAATACGGTCACTCAGATCCACGTCTGGTCCAGCGAGGCGCTTGAATTCCCCCGCATGTGGTGTCAAGATCCAGCGCCCATGAGCATGCTGTTTCAGAAGTTCCGTGTGACCTATCAGTGCATTCAGCCCGTCTGCGTCGATCACTATGGGCAGGCTGGTTACTTGAAGCAGCCGCCGCACGAACGCCTGCGTGTCCGGGTGTCTGCCCAGTCCGGGCCCCACGAGTAGTGCCCGTGCCTGCTCCAACCGGTGGCCGAGCGTTTCCATAGCTCGGTCCGCATCAATTCCGCCTCCCGCTGAAGCGGGCAGTCCGAGCGTCATGATCTCGGTCATTTTTGCAGCCAGTACCGGTTGGATATCTTCCTGGCAGGCGCAGACCACCGCACCTGCACCCGCTCGCGCCGCCGCTAATGACGACATGGTAGGTGCTCCCGTGAGACCATGCGATCCTCCCACGACGAGCGCCATCCCCACGCTGTACTTGTGTGCGTTGTGCGATCGTCGGGGTAGCCAGCGACGTACCGCTTTATCGGTCGACAGGTAGGCTCCACCGTATCCCAGGACGGCCCGTTCTACGAGGAACGCAGGTATCCCGATCTCTGCCATGTCGATGCTGCCGGCGGCGGTAGGACCGTGATCCAGTAAAAGCCCTGCTTTGAGTGCTCCCATGGTCACGGTAAGGTCGGCCTGCACGACGGCACCGAGCGCCTCTCCTGTATCACTATTCAGCCCCGTAGGTACATCAATGGCTATCGTGGGCTCCGGTTGCTGGTTCAACCACTTCACGATACCCAGGATCGGCTCGCGCAAATTGCTGACCAGTCCGATTCCGAGTAGCGCGTCGACATGCATGTCGGCGCGCAGGGAGGAGAGGTGTTTCGGCGTATAGGTGACGATCTCAAGAGATCCATGTCTGTCTTCGTCTCGTAAGGCCCGGAGCAATTCCAGGTTATGCTCGGTATCCTGCGTCAGTTCCTTATCTGCGATCAGCACGACATGGACTTGAACTCCCCGGGCGTACAACGCTCGAGCAACGACGAGCCCATCTCCTCCATTATTTCCTTTTCCGCAGAAGACCGCTACGCGTTTTCCCGCAAGCCGGCCATACCGCCGCTCCATGGCCTCCACTGCCGCTCGTCCCGCCGACTCCATGAGAGTGAACCCAGGTACGCCGAACGTCTCAATGGTCCAGCGGTCAGCGGCTCGCATACCCTCTGCCGTCAACACCGGAAGGAATCCTTCTTCCGTATAAAATCCTCCTGTTGACATGGCCGCATCAGGTTGTGCTACTCGTATGAACGTAGTAGACAGGTTCCGGGGAGAGCGAGTGGATCATGCATCGTTGAGATGAAGATCGCAGAGGTGCGTGTCAGGTTTCCACGAATGTACGTAGTTACCCGTGTGCCGGGAGAGGATGGCTTTCAGCGCACCCGAGGCACAATCTAAAATCCGGGATTCGGAATTCTCAACGTGTCGCTCAACTCTTCCTCCCACCGTGCCCGCACACGGAGGCTGTCGCTGCTCCAGACGAGCGGTTCTGCCGGTTGGTAGGGTGAGATCCGGCCCGGATCCCAGTAGGTATCTCCATCGTGGTCCAGGAACGCACGCAGGCGGTAGCCGTGTCCTTCGGGTAATGACGAAAATATAAATCGGCTGGTTGTCCCGGCGGGTACCTGCTGGATCGCCGTGCGGGTCTCCGCTCCCGCGGAATACAATTCGACGACCACAGTTCCGGTCGCGTCCGGCGCCGCGATATATCCGCTCAGTTCGCCCAGTTCGCGTGGAGAGAGAGGGCGGAACGTGCGTACGAACACAGTGTCCGCATCGCCGAGCACCTGCGCATTCACGCGGACCTGCACCGGATGTTCTGGCGCAGCGGGTGGCGTGGGTGTAAGGAAGTAGGCTGTGCCGTCTCGCGTGCTCAGGGTATAGGCAAGAGGCGTTCCACTTGTGTCCGTCAGCGTTACCGCTTGTCGCAGCAGGGTCGTGTCGGGTGGCTCGTTGAACCGCACGCCGAACGGCTGCCCTGGTCGCAACGTATAGATGTCCTCAACGACATCCGTGGTGTCCGGGACGAACCCGAGAAACCGGGTGCGCACCGTATCAGGTTGCGAGATACCTGTGAACGAGGTGAGTTGCTCTCGCACTGTGTTCCCGGCACTGTCCACCACGCCGCCGGGGCGGATACGGTACGTAGACTCGGGAAGAAGCTCCTCTGCCACCAGGTACACCTGTTGCGGCGAGGCCGGTAAGGCGTATACCGACTGTACTGGCACGGTGACATTTCGCACCGAGTCTTCGACGACCCAGAGTTCAGGGTCGGCGGAGGCTACCGAAACCGGTTCGTTGAAGCGGATTTCCAGCCTGCGATTCGAAAGGGGGCGCGCACGCTGGACCACAGGCGGCGTGGTGTCTGCAGCGGCAAGGACCCAGCGGTGGATCGGTTTCGAGGTGGACGTGTCTGCTACTATGACCGGTACAGGCGGTACGCCGCGCGGTTCTGCGGGATCAGGTATTCGGTTCCGATTCTGGTCCTGCACCGCTACCACGAAGTAGGGCTGTTCGTTCAGGTACTGGAAAGAGAACCGTCCCTGTGTATCCGTCTGTGTCCGATAGTCAGGGCGCTCCGGCAGCGTGCCCGGAGCGCTAGAATCCGCACGAGCATAGGCGTACACATCGATCCCCGCCACTCCTTTACCAGAAACGGGATCGACGACCTGTCCTGCCAATTGTCCCCGATTGATGACCGGCCCCGTGGAGAAGGCAAACACGATGGGTTCCGAGAGCGCCACCCCGTTTGCATCACGCAGGTTGGTATCGATCGTGATGATATAGGTCGTGTTCGGGCGGAACGGCTCCGGGAGATTGACTTCAACCGTGCGTCCTCGCCACCTGAATTCCATCCGCCCCTCCGGTGCCGGCGTGATGGAAAATGCCTGCGGGAACGTCTGTGGGTTCACGTACTCCGAGAATTCGATCCGGAGCGATGAGGCCTCCACATTCACCTGATCCGCCCCCGGTGTTGAGGCGACGATGGTAGGCGGTTCTTTATCGACCGGTCCACCTGAAGGCGGCATCGGGTTCGCGCAGCTTCCCAGGAATCCGGCTACGGCGATGAGCAGGCACAAACGCCATAGGGACACAGCGCACCGCGTCCCTATGGCTCGCAACGATTCAACCATGTATCCCGAATCCGGCATCCGCAATCGCATCACGCGTAAATGCCACGCATACGCAGCGCACTCGCCACTTTGTCCACGGCGAGCACGTATGCTCCGATACGCAGTGGTACATTGTAGGTCTGAGAGGCGTTGTACACGTCGTCGAATGCCTTGCGCATGATGCGGTCGAGACGGCGGTTTACACGGTCGAGGGTCCAGTAGTACCCATGCCGGTTCTGCACCCACTCGAAGTAGGATACCGTCACGCCACCTGCGTTGGCGAGGATGTCCGGGATGACAAGGATGCCTTTCTCATTCAGAATGTCGTCAGCTTCCGGCAGTGTCGGGCCGTTGGCCCCCTCCGAAACGATCTTGGCTCTGATGTTGCGCGCTATCTCCTCCGTGATCTGATTCTCCTTCGCTGCCGGCACCACCACATCTACGTCCAGGGTCAGAAGTTCCTCCTGCGTAATCTTCGTCGCCTCGCTGTAGCCTTCCAGGGTATTTTGATTCGCACGGGAGTACTCGAGCGCATGCAGGACGTCCAGGCCATTTTCGTTGTAATAGCCTCCGGTTACGTCGGCTATGGCTACGACCTTGCAGCCCTGCTCGGCGAGCAGTTTCGCCGCGACGGAGCCTACATTACCGAATCCCTGTACAGCTACGGTGCAGTTCGATGGGCGGAGGTTCAGCCGCTCCATGGCCGCCAGCGTCACCGTCATCACGCCTCGTCCTGTCGCTTCTTTCCGACCCTGTGACCCGCCCAGCATGATGGGTTTACCCGTTACGACCGCATTCTCTGTCCGCCGTGCGTGCATGGAGTACGTGTCGAGGATCCATGCCATCGTCTGCTCATTCGTGTTCATATCCGGCGCAGGAATATCGCGATCCGGTCCGAATACGTCGATCATGTTGGCTGTATAGCGCCGTGTAAGTCGCTCCAGTTCGCCCGGGCTCATTTCACGCGGGTTGCAGACGACCCCGCCTTTGCCTCCGCCGAACGGGACATCCACGACGGCGCATTTCCACGTCATCCAGGCTGCAAGTGCTTTTACCTCATCGAGGGTGACGTCCGGCGCATAACGGATGCCGCCCTTGCTGGGTCCAAGAATTTCGTTGTGGATGACGCGGTAGCCCTCGAATACCTTCAGGCGTCCGTCATCCATGGTGACCGGAATGGCTGTGATGTGTACCCGTGAAGGGGTACACAGGTATTCGTATAGACCTGGATCGAGATCTAGAATTTCCGCGGCTATGTCGAATCGTTTCATCATCGATTCGAACGGATTCTCGCGGTCTAGTACTGGACCGGGCTCTTTGTAGACGGCCCGCTCGTATACGTTACGCTTGAACGGCATGGAGATAGATAAACTCTATAGTTTGTAGAGGCCGATCACTCGTGTGGCACTCAGTTGACACTCTAACGCAGGCAACGGGAAGCGTTCCGCCATCTCGTGCCTCTTGTGCCGGTTTCATCCGTTAATTGACGATCAGGCAGTGAAAAAATCCGGGATGATAGTATAACATTTCCTTCAGTTGGGCCTCTCGGCCTGTCCGAAGATCCGGGTGATGCGCGGCTGAACGCATACGTCTCCGAATCGCCTTTCATAGCGTAGGGAGCTAATCGTCCGGGGATTGCTACCTTTCTTTGTCTCACAATTCGTCACATTATCCTTGTCATTTTGCATGCCACCCCAGCTGACCGAACGCCGCCGCAAGGAAATTGCCTCGCTCAATCAGCGGAAATATCGCGAGCGGTTCGGGCAGATGCTCATCGAGGGATTTCGGTCCGTTGAGTCTGCCATTCAGGCAGATGCTCCGCTCGTTGAAATTCTGATTGCCGGGCCTCGGTACACAGATGCCCGTGTCAGGGGGGTGCTGGATCAAGCCGGGGTGCCCGTTCATGTGCTGACCGAGCGTGAACTAGCGCAACTCTCCGACGTGGAAACCAATCAGGGGGTCATTGCTGTCGCTCGCATTCAGCTTCTACCCGAGGATCGTCTTCAGTCGTTCAGGTCTATTCTCGTGCTCGATGCCGTGCAGGACCCAGGTAATGTCGGAACGATCATTCGTACGGCCGCCTGGTTCGGTGTGGATGCTATTGTCGCGGGACCGGGCACCGTCGATTTTTTCAACCCGAAGGTGGTGCGTGCCGCTATGGGCGGTCTCTGGGATGTTCACCTGTCCCGGGTAGACGATCTATCCATTCTCCTGGACCGCATGGCTGCCGCTGGTTTTCACCGTTACGGCGCAGATCTCGAAGGTACACGCCTCCAGAGCTGGTTTCCCGAGTTTCCTTCTGTGCTCATTCTCGGGAGTGAGGCGCATGGGATCTCGCCGGCGGTCGCTGGTGCAGTAGATGATCGCATCACGATCCCCGGAAATCCCCGACATCGTGGTGCCGAGTCGCTCAACGTTGCCATAGCAGCAGGGATACTGATGCAGCGCTGGCTGGGCGGTTAGAAGCTCGTGTCTCGATATGTTTCGTCCTCGATCGTTTCCGGGTAATTCTTCGCCTGTGTTTGATGGCGCCCTGCGAAGATCTACAGACAATAGACCGCGGAAGCCGGATGATAAACAAAGAACGTTCGGTGAGTCCGTATATTTAACCTACTATCTGTGGGCCACTCGAAAGACCAATTTGCAGCAGTATGGAAATCCCCTCGCTAAAGGGGCTGGCGATGGAGCGCGGCCTGATGACCATGGAGAAACCGCTGCTCATGCATGAGCAGCACACGAGTCTCCGTATCGGCATCCCCCGCGAAATCTCCAACGAAGAACGCCGTGTCGCGCTTGCCCCGGGCGGTGTAAGCGCTCTCGTCGCCAATGGCCATGAGGTCTTTATCGAGACGGGGGCCGGTTTGCAGGCCCATTTCAGCGACAGAAGCTACGTGGATGCGGGTGCGGAGCTGGTGGATTCGCCTGAAGCCCTCTACAGTCAGTGCAACCTCATCGTCAAGGTCGGCCCGCCCGTCGGCGAGGAACTCGGGTATCTACAGGAGAAGCAAATCCTCATCTCAGCCCTTCACCTTGGTGGTACCACACCCGACTTCCTGATGCGCCTCATGGAACTGGGCATCACAGGCATCGGGTTCGAATTCATTCGCGACCCCGATGGTACACTGCCCATCGTTCGCATGATGCATGAGATCATGGGCTCGATGGCCGTTCAGGTTGCCGCCCGCTACCTCGAAAGCGATGAGGGAGGCAAGGGCGTGATGCTCGGCGGTATCTCCGGGGTCCCACCCTCTACCGTCGTCATCATCGGCGCCGGGGTGGTAGGGGAATGGGCAGCCCGGACCGCAGTTGCTTACGGTGCGCATGTGATCGTCCTCGATACCGACCTCAGCGCGCTTCGCCAGGTCGAGCATTTCCTGGATCGTCGCATTACTACGGCCATGGCGAATGAGCAGTACCTCCGCCAGGCCATTCAGTCCGCCGACGTCGTTATTGGCGCCGCCATGTCAGATGGCCAGCGTGCTCCCCTTCTCGTAACGGAGGACATGGTCCGCGCCATGAAACCTGGTTCCGTCATCGTTGATGCCGTCATCGACCAGGGTGGCTGTATTGAAACGAGTAAGCCCACCACTCACTCGGAGCCGACCTACCGTATGTACGACGTGATTCACTACTGTGTCCCGAACATGCCCTCCAACGCGGCTCGTACGGCCACCTATGCACTCACGAACGTCATCGTTCCGTATCTCATCCAGATCGGTGAGGCCGGTTCCATCAACGAGGCTCTCTGGCGCAATGCTGGCCTTCGCAACGGCGCTTACGTGTATCGTCGCCACCTTACAAAGAAGAGCCTCGCTACCATGTTCGGCATGCCGCACCGGGATATCGAGTTGCTGATCGCTTCAGGTATCTGAGCAGCATCATTGAAGGCTCACCGTCTTCAGCTTGCAAACCTCATGGCCTTCACGCGATGAACCTTCTCCTCTTCAGCAACTCCACCAATCCCGGCCACACATTTCTCGCTCACGCAGGCGATGCCATCCGTGGCATCCTGGGAGAGGCCGTGGCCCGCGCCCTTTTCGTCCCCTTTGCCGGTGTCGGCATAGCCTGGGACGATTACGCCGCTCGCGTGCGGGACCGCTTCGCTGAACTCGGGTATGCTATCGTGTCTGTTCATGAGG
>Ga0164243_10004801_pt1 | contig 20951 bp, 16 predicted proteins | sample OricompcompostOP_FD_108781 | JGI IMG/M metagenome (GOLD analysis project Ga0164243, IMG submission 108781) | Organic Plus compost microbial communities from Emeryville, California, USA - Original compost - Organic plus compost (OP) | ecosystem: Engineered > Solid waste > Mixed feedstock >...
AGAAGACGGTAAGATCAAGGTGCTGAGCATCATCACCGGTTCCCCCAGCTGGAAGGAAGGCCACCTCAAGGTGAACGACGTGATCCAGAAAGTAGGCCAGGGCGATAAAGAGCCGGTAGACATTACCGGTTACCCGGTAGAAGATGCCGTGAAGCTGATCCGCGGTAACAAGGGTACCACCGTTAAACTCACGGTGAAGAGTGTAGACGGCACCGTTAAGGTCATCTCCATCGTGCGGGATGAGATCATCCAGGAGGAAACTTTCGCAAAATCAGCCGTGATCAACGGTACGCATAAAATCGGTTACATCTACCTGCCGGAGTTCTATTCCGACTTCAACGACCGCAACGGCGCCCGTTGCGCAGCGGATGTAGCTAAGGAAGTGGCCAAACTGAAGGCAGAAAAAGTAGAGGGTATTATCCTCGACCTCCGCTTCAACGGCGGCGGTTCCCTGCCGGAAGTAGTGGAAATGGCCGGACTCTTCATACCGGAAGGCCCGGTGGTACAGGTACGTAGCAGAGGCGGGGACGCCATTGTACTGCGCGACCGCGACAAGAGCGTTCAGTACGACGGTCCGCTGGCCATTATGGTCAATGAATACAGTGCTTCCGCTTCTGAAATCCTTGCTGCCGCGATGCAGGACTACAAACGCGCCGTGATCATCGGTAGCCAGCAGACGTTCGGTAAAGGTACCGTGCAGCGCCTCTTCTCCCTGGATGACTTTTATCCAGTGAAGGACGGCCAGAGCCTCGGCGCCCTGAAACTCACCCAGCAGAAGTTCTACCGCGCAAACGGTGGTTCCACCCAGCTGAAAGGCGTTTCCTCCGACATCGTGCTGCCGGACCCCTACTACGAAGTATCCGAGCGTAAAGACAGCGATGCGCTGGCCTGGGATGAGATTCCTAAATCCAATTACGAAATCTGGTCCAACCCGGTTAACGCCGAAAGCCTGAGGAAGAATAGCGAAAAGAGGATGGCCAACAGCGCCGCATTCAAACTGCTGAATGAAAACCTCGCTACGCTGAAGAAAATGGAAAAACAGGAAAGCTATTCCCTGAACCTCGCTACCTATAAAGCAGAGCAGAAGGTGAACACCGCCGCCCTCAAAAGATATGACGCGGTCAACGATAAGGTAAAAGAGCTGAACATCACTTCCATGAAAGTGGACCTGGATAAGATCGGTTCCGACACTACCAAGCTGGCCCGCAATAAAGACTGGCTGAAGGCAAGAACCAAGGATATTTACCTGGATGAAGCCGTAAACGTAATGAATGACCTGATTGCACAATCGTTACCGAAGATGCAACGTAAGCAACAGTAAAAAATAAGTTCTGATTTGAAAAAGGCCGCACCGCTGCATGGTGCGGCCTTTTTTATTTGGGTTATACCGGGAAATGACGGAATAGAAAATGTAGGGAGCGTTGGCAGTGGGTGCAGGGCGGTTTTTCGTGTACGCGTACACGTGCCCTGCGGCATTAATTTCTCCCCCCAAAAAATAACCCCCGGAAGCATAGCCCCGGGGGTATTATTGCGTTATAGCTGCGTGTTTTATTGCTCTTTTTCCAGCGTTTCCAGCGCTTTTTTCACTACCGGATCGGTGGCGTTGATGGTTTCATAGAAGCCCTCCGTCCTGTAGAGTTGACGCGCCATGAGCGCTTTGATCCTCGACCTGATCTCCGCTTCGTCCCTGGCGCTGATCCTGTCCAGCCCCGGAATGCTGTCCGTTTTGGCGAAGGCTTTGAACTCGTTGTAGATGGCCGGCGTGGTCTGGAATTTATTGGTAAAATCCTGTGCGTCCTTGTATTGTTTAAACTCCTCCTTGTGGGTGGTGAAATACTGGTAAGCGAAGTTGCTGAAGGTATTCCGGGTGTAGATGGCCATCAGGGTGGTGGAGAAACGGGAAGTATCGAACGGCACGAAGATATCCGGCGTAATGCCGCCGCCGCCGTACACACGCCGGCCACTGGCCGTCTTGTAAGGTACGGTGTCGGTAATGCGGATACTGTCTTTATTTACCAGTTCGCCGTGGTTAAAGCGTTCGTTGATATCGTCCTCATAGGCGGCCAGTCCGTTTCCGTAAGGCTTTTGGATGCTGCGGTTGGACGGGATGTAGTACCGGGCAACGGTGAGGCGTAAAGCGCCGCCGTTGTCGAGGTCGTACTGTTCCTGCACGAGGCCTTTGCCGAAGGTGCGGCGGCCGATGATGGCGCCGCGGTCCCAGTCCTGGATGGCGCCGGCTACGATTTCGCTGGCGGAGGCAGAGCCTTCGTCCGTCAGGATGGCCAGCGGTCCTTTTTCGAACACGCCTGGGCGTTTGGTTTTGAATTCCGCTTTAGGGAAGTCCTTTCCTTTGGTGTAGACGAGGAGTTTTGGCTCGTCCAGGAGTTCATCGAGGATGCGGGTGGCAGCGTCCATGAATCCGCCCGGGTTCTGGCGCACGTCTATGATGAGCTTTTGCATGCCGGCGCGTTGCAATTTGCGCATGGCGTTCATGAATTCATCGTAGGTGGTGGCGGAGAACTTGCTGATTTTGATATAGCCTACTGCCGGCGCTATCATATAGCTGGCGTCCACGCTGTATATGGGAATGATGCCGCGTTTGATTTTGGCGGTGATCTGTTTGCCGTTACGCAGCAGGGTGGTGGTTACCTCTGAATCTTTCGGGCCGCGGAGGAGTTTGCGGATCTTTTCGGTGGTAATGCCGTTGCCGGCTACGGTGCTGTCGCCCACTTTCAGGATTTTATCCCCGGTTTGCAGGCCGGCCGCTTCTGAAGGGCCGCCGCTGATGACGGATACGACGTTTACGGTATCGGCGGTGATGTTGAATTCCACGCCGATGCCTTCAAAATTACCTTCCAGGTCTTCGTTTACCTGTTGGAGTTGGGAAGGGGGGATGTAAACCGAGTGGGGGTCGAGGTGCATCAGCATGCCTTCTATGGCTTCCTGCTGCAGATCGTCTGTATTAATGGTATCTACATACTTCATTTTAATGAGGTCCAGCACTTCCTGGAGGGGGCCTCTGCTGGCTTTGGCAAAGAATATCGTATTACTACCGGTATTGGAGCCTGGCATTTTGTGGCCCAGGAACATTCCCAGCGCCAGCACCACTGCCATCAGTATGGGTAAAAAAACATTCAGCTTCCTGTTAGACATATTTTACTTATTATCCCGCTAAATTTTTGACCAATCTTACAACCTAAACTTCCAGCGCCGTATTTGTTTTTATGAAACGCTTTTGTTTAAATTGTGACAAAAATAGCATAATTCGGGTGCAAACTTTTACGATTCTTTAAATTGATAAATAAACGGACATGCCTGGAAAAATAAAGCTGATCGCAGACAGCGGATCTACAAAGGCTGAGTGGGGCCTTCTTGGCGCTGCCGCCCCCGGCCCATACAAGACGCAGGGCATCAGTCCTTACTTTCAAACAGTTGAACAGATTGTGCAGATCTTCCGGCAGGAGCTGATCCCCCAGTTGCCGGCCGGTTTACATATAGATGAAATTTATTTCTACGGGACGGGGTTATCGCAGCCCAAGAATATTGCCGGCGTAACGGACGCGTTGAAAATTGTATGGCCGGATAGTCACATCGAGGTGGATCATGACCTGATGGGCGCCGCCAGGGCCTTATGCGGCCGCGGGCCGGGCATTGCCAGCATACTGGGCACGGGTTCCAACAGTTGTTATTATGACGGAAACGGGATTGTAAAGAACAATCCGGGCCTGGGATATGTACTTGGAGATGAGGGGAGTGGTGCTTATCTTGGCAGGAAGGTGCTGCAGTATTACCTGTACAATACTTTTGATGAGGAGTTGCGGCAGCGGTTCGATGAAAAATACAACACCAATAAGGACGAGATCCTGGAAAACGTGTACCGGAAGCCGCTGGCCAACCGTTACCTGGCCGGGTTTGCCTCCTTCCTGTCGGAGAACCGCCAGCATTATATGATAGAAAATATCCTGGAAGATGGGCTGAACGACTTCTTCTTTAATCATATATATAAGTACCGCGAGAGCTGGACCACGTCCCTGCATTTTGTAGGAGGGGTAGCCTGGAACTTCCGGGACATACTCCGGGAGTTATGCGAACTGTACGAACTGCCTATGGGCAGGGTTATGCGTACCCCTATGGAAGGGCTGATAGAATATCATCATTAATTATATCTCAAACATCATATATGGCATTCGAAAAAGTTACTGAACAGGAATCTCACTACCATCACCTGGAAAAAATGAGCATACAGGAGTTGCTGATTAATATTAATAAAGAGGATCAGACAGTTCCCCTGGCAGTGGCAAAGGCCATCCCGCAGATTGAAAAGCTGGTGGCTGTAATTGCAGACAGGATGCTGGCCGGCGGCCGCCTGTTTTATATGGGCGCCGGTACCAGCGGGCGACTTGGTATTGTGGATGCCTCCGAATGCCCGCCTACTTTTGGCGTGCCTCATGGCCTGGTAATTGGTATCATTGCCGGTGGCGATGCGGCCATCCGCAAGGCGGTGGAGTTTGCCGAAGACAATAAGGAACAGGGCTGGAAGGACCTGCAGGAGTTTGGCGTGACGGACAAGGATGTGGTGATTGGCATTGCGGCCAGCGGCACCACCCCTTATGTGATCGGCGCGCTGGAGCAGTGCCGCAGGCACGGCATCACCACGGGCAGCATCAGCTGTAACCCGGAAACACCGATCTCCGCTGCGGCGGACTTCCCGGTGGAAGTGGTGGTAGGGCCGGAGTTTGTGACGGGCAGCACCCGTATGAAGAGCGGTACTGCGCAGAAACTGGTATTGAATATGATCTCTACTTCCGTGATGATACAGCTCGGGAGGGTAGAGGATAATAAAATGGTGAATATGCAGCTCAGCAACGAAAAGCTGGTAGACCGCGGGGTGAAAATGCTCATGCAGCAGCTGTCCCTCACCGATTACGAAGAGGCCCAACGGTTACTGCTCAAGGCCGGCAGTGTGAAAAAAGCCGTGGAAGCCTACGAAAAGGCCCGATAATGCTCAATTTGATAGAATAACCTGCTATGCACGACATCGAACCATATTATAACTGGCGCCACCTGTATGCGGCGGAAGAGGACGAGCTTTCGCCCTTCTATGGCCGGGAATACAGCGAGTTCGAGTACTCCAACACCGTATATAACTATTACGTACACCCGCAATGGGATGAGTTTGGGTCCAGGAACCTGTATATGAAGGTGCTGTATGCTGATTACCAGTTCGGTATTGCCATTATCGAACTGTTGGGAGAGTGGAATGACACCCTGGATAATGATATTATGACCCTCAAGCGGGAGGTGATCGATGTCATGATAGCCGAAGGGATCCGGAAATTTATACTGATCTCTGAAAATGTAATGAACTTTCACAGCTCCGACGACTGCTATTACGAGGAGTGGTGGGATGATATAAAAGACGAAGGGGGCTGGATCGTAGCCCTCAACATGCCTGTACAAACCCGGCAGGAATTCGAGAAAGCGCGCCTATACAATTATGTGCATTTATTGGAGGACGAAAAGTGGCGAACCTACCAGCCTATTCACTTGTTTAATATGATAGATAATATCATGCTGAGGCGTCTGGAATAACGTTTACTGATAAATATCATTTGGTTTTAATTTTTCCTGCGTTAAATTTGCCCGACATTTCAACAACTTATTTTATACTAGGAAGCTTAGATTTTTACTTATGAAGTGGTCACAGTTCTTTAATACCTCTATCGGTAAAAAGTTATTGGTAGGCGCTACCGGCTTTTTTCTTTGCAGTTTCGTACTCGTGCATCTTGCCGGAAACCTGCAGCTGTTGTACAAAGACGGGGGTAAGGCTTTTAACACTTACGCTCAGTTCATGGGTCACAACGGCCTGATTCAGTTCCTCGCCTGGGGCTTGAAAATTGTGATCGTGTTGCATGCATTTATTGCACTCCAACTCACTATCAGGAACCGCGCCGCCCGCCCGGTTAAATACCAGGTAAATCCCGGAAACCAGACATCCTCCTGGTTCAGCCGCCAGATGGCCATTATGGGAAGTATTCTCCTGATCTTCATCGTGGTGCACCTCGCACAGTTATGGGCTCCATTCCACTATGCCGAAATGCCTACCCAATCCTACGAGGGCGTTTCCGAGCCGATCAAAGATCTGTACAGCGTTACATACGCACTTTTCCAAAATCCGTTATGGGTGATCCTCTACGTGGTAGGTATGATTGCATTGTCCTTCCACCTGATCCATGGTTTTAAAAGTGCCTTCCAGACTTTCGGCTTAAACCATTCCAAATACAACGGACTTATCAACTTCATCGGTTTGTGGCTGTTCGGTATCGCTATACCTGTAGCATTCGCTGCTATTCCCGTTGTAATTTATTTAAACAAATAATTCTGAAAAGTTAGGATATATGTTGAACGCAAAAATTCCTGCAGGCCCATTAAATACTAAATGGGAAAATTATAAAGGACATTGTAAACTGGTAAACCCTGCCAATAAACGTAATCTGGAAATTATTGTTATTGGTACCGGTTTGGCTGGTGCTTCAGCAGCGGCTTCATTAGGTGAATTAGGATACAAGGTTAAAGCATTCTGCTTTCAGGATAGTCCACGCCGTGCGCACTCTATTGCTGCACAGGGTGGTATCAATGCTGCTAAAAACTACCAAAACGACGGTGACTCTGTTTACCGTCTGTTCTACGATACTGTTAAAGGTGGCGACTACCGCGCCCGCGAAGCCAACGTACACCGTCTGGCAGAGGTGAGCGGTAACATCATCGACCAATGCGTGGCGCAGGGTGTTCCTTTCGCACGCGAATACGGCGGCCTGCTGTCCAACCGTTCCTTCGGTGGTACGCAGGTACAACGTACCTTCTACGCTGCCGGTCAGACCGGCCAGCAGCTGCTCCTCGGCGCTTACTCCGCACTGGAACGCCAGGTAGCACTGGGTAATGTGACCATGTACTCCCGCCACGAGATGCTGGACATCGTGAAAATCGATGGTAAAGCGCGTGGTATCATTGCCCGCGACCTGATCAGCGGTAAGCTGGAGCGTCACTTCGGTCATGCGGTACTGATCTGCTCCGGTGGTTATGGTAACGTGTTCTACCTCTCTACCAACGCAATGGGCTCCAACGTAACCGCTGCCTGGAAAGCCACCCAGAATGGCGCTTTCTTTGCCAACCCTTGCTTCACGCAGATTCACCCGACCTGTATCCCGGTTTCCGGCGATCACCAGTCCAAACTGACGCTGATGTCTGAGTCGCTGCGTAACGACGGCCGTATCTGGGTACCAAAGAAAAAAGACGATAACCGCAAAGCAAGCGATATTCCTGAAGACGAAAGAGATTACTACCTGGAGCGCCGTTACCCTGCCTTCGGTAACCTCGTACCCCGTGACGTGGCTTCCCGCGCTGCGAAGGAAAGATGCGATGCCGGTTATGGCGTAGGTACTTCCAAACAGGCGGTATATCTCGACTTCGCCGCGGCGATCGAGCGTTATGGCACCATCGAAGCCAGCAAACGCCAGATGCACGGCGTATCCAAAGAAGAAATCATTAAACTGGGTAAAGAAGTAGTTGCTGAAAAATATGGTAACCTCTTCGATATGTACGCAAAAATCACCGGCGAAAATCCTTATGAAACGCCGATGCGTATTTACCCAGCCGTTCACTATACCATGGGTGGCCTCTGGGTGGACTACGAGCTGCAGACAACCGTTCCGGGTCTGTACTCCCTCGGTGAAGCCAACTTCTCCGACCACGGCGCTAACCGCCTCGGCGCCTCTGCGCTCATGCAGGGCCTCGCTGATGGTTACTTCGTAATTCCTTACACCATCGGTAACTACCTGGCAGATGAGATCCGTACGAAAGCAATTCCTACCGATCACCCGGCCTTCGCGGAAGCGGAAAGCAAGGTGCGCGACAGGATCGCTAAACTGATGAGCATCAAAGGAACCAAGTCTGTTGACTACTTCCACAAAAAGCTCGGTAAGATCATGTGGGATAAATGCGGTATGGCGCGTAACGAACAGGGCCTGAAAGAAGCCATTGAAGAGATCAAAGCGCTCCGTGCGGATTTCTATAAAGATGTGCGCATCCCTGGCGACGCCAACGAATTCAACCCTGAACTGGAAAAAGCTGGTCGTGTGGCCGACTTCCTGGAACTGGGTGAACTCATGTGTATCGACGCCCTGAACCGTCGCGAATCCTGCGGTGGCCACTTCCGTGAAGAATCACAAACCGAAGAAGGTGAAGCTAAACGTGACGACGAAAACTTCAGCTATGTAGCGGCATGGGAATACAAAGGCCCAAGCGATTATGTACTGCATAAGGAAGAACTGGTGTTTGAAGAAGTGAAACCGACTCAACGTAGCTATAAATAAGGATATTGGCCCCGTGGCCAGGTTTAATAATCAAATAATTGTCCAAGCATATGGAACATTATAACATGAACCTCACACTTAAAGTGTGGAGGCAGAAAAACAAAAACGATCAGGGTAGATTTGAAACGCTGCAGGCTAAAAACATTTCTTCTGAAATGTCGTTCCTGGAAATGTTCGACGTGGTGAATGAGGAGCTGATCAACGAAGGAAAAGAACCTATTGCTTTCGATCACGATTGCCGCGAAGGTATCTGCGGTATGTGTTCCATGCATATCAACGGCCGCGCTCACGGCCCATGGGAAGGTACTACTACCTGCCAGCTGCACATGCGCGCATTCAAAGACGGTGATACCATCGTTGTTGAACCGTGGAGAGCCGGCGCATTCCCGGTGCTGAAGGACCTGACAGTGGACCGCAGCGCATTTGACCGCATCATCGAAGCGGGTGGTTATGTATCCGTAAACACCGGTAACGCACAGGATGCCAACAACATCCCGGTAGAAAAGCATAAAGCGGACCTGGCTTTCGCTGCGGCAGCCTGTATCGGTTGCGGCGCCTGCGTAGCAGCCTGCAAAAACTCTTCTGCGATGCTGTTTGTATCTGCGAAAGTATCCCAGCTGGCGTTACTGCCACAGGGTCATCCTGAAAGAAGGACCCGTGCCCTGAACATGGTGGCGCAGATGGATAAGGAAGGTTTCGGTAGCTGTACCAATACCGGCGCCTGCGAAGCAGAATGTCCGAAAGAGATTTCTCTGACTAATATCGCCCGTTTGAACCGTGAGTTCATTAATGCCGGCTTTACTTCTGAGAAGTAGTTTTTAACTTGACTGATGCAATATATGGTCCTCTTCACGTGGTGGAGAGGACTTTTTTTATGGTAGGGGGTGGGGGATTTATGGGCCCTGGTTACATGTTTTTTGCTGGTTTGGCAGGCTGATAACCTGTTGCACGGCTTTGGCGTTTGGATGGCTCTGTTGTTCTGATGCCTCTCTTATTCCCTACTTCTGTCGTTCCTCTGCTTCTCTCATTCCCTACCTCTGTCATTCCCCTGCCTCTCTCGTTCCTCTGGCTCTCTCATTCCTCTGCCTCTGTCCTTCCCCCGTCTCTCTCATTCCCCCGCCTCTCTCATTTCCCGCCTCCCTCATTCCCCCGCCCCCGATCTACCGCTCATACACCAAATTCCATTTATCCCCCAAATTTTTATTATCATGTGTTCCACGAAATGAAACCTTATGTCAGATCAATCTCGCAGAAAATTTATCAAACACCTGGGAAGTACCGCAGCGCTCCTTGGTGTAGCTCCATTGGCAGCCCTCGCCGGTGAACAGGAAGAAGTAACCTTATTGCAGCCGGAAAAACCGGTATCCTCCAATGATAAGATCCGCCTGGCATGCATTGGAATGGGAATTATGGGTTTTGGAGATGTGAAGTGCGCCCTGAAAGTGCCGGGCGTAGAGTTTGTAGCCGCCGCCGATTTGTATGACGGACATCTCACCCGCGTCAAAGAGGTTTTCGGGAACCAGGTATTTACCACCCGCGATTACCGGGAAATCCTGCAACGCAAGGATGTGGATGCTGTGATCGTTGCCACGCCCGACTTCTGGCACGATACCATCTCCATTGACGCTATGCAGGCCAAAAAAGCCGTGTATTGCGAAAAGCCCATGGTGCAGCACATCGATGAAGGCCACCAGGTAATAGCCGCGCAAAAGCGCACCAACGCCGTATTCCAGGTGGGTAGCCAGCGCGTGAGCAGCGTAGCCCTGAAAGAGGCGAAGAAACGCTATGAAGCAGGGGAAATCGGACAGCTGAACATCGTGGAAGCGGTAATGGACCGCCATAGCGCGCTCGGCGCCTGGCAGTATTCCATCCCACCGGATGCTTCCCCTAAAACCGTCGACTGGGACCGCTATTTGAAAGATACCGCCAAAATGCCTTACGATGCCAACCGCTTCTGGCGCTGGCGTAACTACCAGGCCTATGGCACCGGCATTCCGGGGGATTTGTTTGTACACCTGATCTCCGGCCTGCACTACATCACCGGTTCACTCGGCCCTGAAAGAGTGTATGCCACCGGCAACCTCGTACAATGGAAAGATGGAAGGGACGTACCGGACGTAGTGGTAGCGATTTTCGATTACCCTGCAACAGCCACCACGCCTGCATTCCAGATGACGCTGCGCGTAAACTTCGCGGATGGCGGCGGGGGTGGGGAATACACCCGCCTCATTGGTACGGACGGCGTAATGGAAGTGGAAGGCAACTCCTTCAGAATTAAGAAACATAAACTGCCGGAAGCAACGGGGTATGGCGGATGGGATACATTCAACACCTTCTCCGAAGCGACGCAAAAAGCATTTATCCAGGAGTACCAGAAGAAGTACGGCGCCAATGCGGCGCAGGCGCAGCGCAGCACCAGCTCGTATGCAGCGCCGGCAGGTTATGACGACCGCCTGGATCATTTTATCAATTTCTTCGACAGTGTACGCACCGGTAAACCCGTGGTGGAAGATGCCTCCTTCGGGCTCCGTGCCGCAGGCCCGGCGCTGCTTTCCAACGAAAGCTACTTCGGCAAAAAACTAATTCACTGGGACCCCGTAGCGATGAAAATTGTATAGGAGTATTTCCTTAATTTTAGCTGCATCGAAAAAATTGCAGCATGTTACAGGATAAACTTACCCCGCCGTCGGTAGAAAAGATCGCCAAAGAACTTACTATCCACGGTCATACCCGTACAGATCATTATTACTGGCTCAATAACCGCGAGGATCAGAAAGTAATAGACTACCTCAACGCGGAAAATAACTATCTCGAAGCTGTTCTCGCGCCTGAAAAGGAATTGCGGGAGCGGCTTTTTGCTGAAATGAAAGGCCGTATCAAGGAAACCGATATGGGCGTGCCCTATCGTAAAAACGGCTACTACTATTACGTCCGTTACGAACAGGGTAAGGAGTACCCGATCTACTGCCGTAAGAAAGATAGCCTGGAGAACCCGGAAGAAATCATCCTGGATGTGAATATCCTTGCTGCCGGTCATAGCTACTGCCAGGTGGCAGGCCTCTCCGTTAGTCCGGATGGGCGGCTGCTGGCCTATGGGATTGATACGGTTAGTCGCCGCAAGTACACCCTCCGCATCAAAGACCTCGCTACCGGCGAACTGCTGCCGGATGAAATCAGGGATACCGATCCTTCCTATACCTGGGCGGCGGACAACCTAACGCTATTCTATACACGAAAAGACCCGGATACGCTGCGGTCTGATAAAGTGATGCGCCATACCCTCGGTGCATCAGCGGATGTAATGGTTTTTTTTGAGGGAGATGAAACCTTCAATGTTGGCGTCAGTAAAACGAAATCGGGCAAGTTCATTATCATAGACAGCGACAGCACACAGACCTCCGAGTGCCGGATACTGGCTGCGGACGACCCTAACGGCGAATTCCGGGTATTTCATCCCCGCACGAAGGATATGCTCTATAGCCTCGATCACCGGGAGGATAAATTCTATGTAATAACCAACTGGGAAGCGCTGAACTTCCGTTTGATGACCGCCCCGCTGGACAGCGCTTCCCGGGAGCAATGGGAAGAGCTGATTCCGCACCGCGCCGATGTACTGCTGGAGGATCTGGAGCTGTTTAATGATTTCCTGGTATTGAATGAGCGCTCCAATGGATTAAACCGTATCCGTATTATCCATCGCCAAAGCGGCAAGGATGAATACCTGCAGTTTAGCGAACCGGCATACAGCGTGTACACCAGCGCCAACCCGGAAATGGATAGTCATGTGCTGCGTTACGGCTACGTGTCCATGGTGACGCCATCTTCTATATATGACTATGATATGCTGACCGGGGAGCAGCAGCTGATGCGCCAGCAGGAAGTGCTGGGTGGATATAACTCCAACGACTATACGTCCGAGCGACTGATGGTACCTGTTACCGATGGTACGCTCGTGCCGGTATCGCTCGTCTACAGGAAAGATTTTGTAAAGGATGGTACGCAGCCATTGCTGCTGTATGCATATGGTTCATACGGGCATAGTATGGATGTGTATTTCAGCTCTACCATGCTAAGCTTGCTGAATCGCGGTTTTGCGTACGCCATTGCGCATGTGCGTGGCGGAGAGGATATGGGCCGGCAGTGGTACGAAGATGGGAAGATGTTCAAAAAGAAGAACACCTTCACTGATTTTATTGACTGCGGGGAGTTTTTGGTTAGGGAGAAGTACACCTGCGCTAAGCAGTTATATGCCATGGGAGGCAGCGCCGGAGGCCTGTTGATGGGAGCTGTGATCAATATGCGTCCGGACCTGTGGAATGGCGTAGTAGCGCAAGTGCCGTTTGTGGACGTGGTCACCACTATGCTGGATGAGACCATTCCGTTGACAACCGGCGAGTTTGACGAGTGGGGGAATCCGAAGAACAAGGATTCCTATGAGTATATGTTGTCTTATTCCCCTTACGATAATGTAGAGGCGAAGGCATATCCTAATCTGCTTGTCACAACAGGTTTACATGATTCGCAGGTGCAGTATTGGGAGCCGGCAAAGTGGGTGGCTAAGTTGCGTGAGTTAAAAACGGACGACAATTTGTTGTTGTTGCATACGAATATGGAAACGGGGCACGGTGGTGCGAGTGGCAGGTTTGAAGCGTTGAAGGAGAAGGCGCTGGAATATGCGTTTTTGTTGAAGATAAGTGGGAAGGCGGTTTATTGAAGATATGTGAAAAGAGATAAATGGCCTAACCCAAAACGGCCTGCGTTCACCATGAATGCAGGCCGCCAACAAAAACCACCGGAAACATTCTCATCCCCGGGTCTTAATATTCTCGCTCTTACCCCAATTTCTCCGCATCTATCTTCGCCGACTTCACCGTCTTTCCAAAAAATATCTCCGCCATCTGATCAAAAATTCCCGGATCATCCGTCGTATAGAACGACTGCTGCCCGGTTTTGCTCAGGCGTTGTTCCATTTCCGGATGCCGGTGCAAATAATCTTTCAGGCTCCGTGCTACCAGTTTGCCCTGCCCGAGTATGGTCACTCCTCCCGGCACATGCTGCCTGATTTTACGCAGCAGCAGCGGGTAGTGCGTGCAGGCCAGCACCAGTGTATCGATATTGGAAGATTGGGAGAGGATTTTGTCGAGGTATTCTTTCACAAAATAATCGGCGCCATCCGCTTCGTGTTCGTTGTTTTCAACCAGCGGTACCCACATCGGGCAGGCTTGTTGAAACACTTTTACGGCCGGAAAGAACTTCGCTATTTCTATCGGGTACGACTGCGATGATACGGTACCGTTAGTCGCCAATATGCCCACTTCCCCGGATTGCGTGATAGAGCCTACCATTTCGGTAGTCGGTCGTATAACGCCCAGTACCCGGTTGTCCGGCGCGATGCGCGGCAGGTCCTTTTGCTGGATAGTGCGCAGCGCTTTTGCGGAGGCCGTGTTACAAGCGAGGACTACCAGCGGGCAGCCCATGTCGAACAGGCGTTGTACACATTGCAGCGTATAGGTGTGTATGGTATCAAAGCCGCGGTTGCCGTAAGGCGCGCGTGCATTGTCGCCAAGATAGATATAGTCGTATTGCGGCAGTTCCGTTACTATTTCTTTCAGTACGGTGAGTCCGCCATAGCCGGAATCGAAAACCCCGATAGGCCCCATGATATTCAATTTTAAAATTAGTCTTTCTGCATCAGGCCGGATCCTGTAAGGTCGTATATACGCTGGATTTCATGGAGTACGCCTTCAAAGTCGATTTGAAGGTCTTTCAGCAATCCGTTTCTCAGGTCATACACCCAACCGTGTACGGTAGGGTATCCTTTAGCGGTGTACATTTTCTGTACGGCAGCGGTTTTGATGATGTTGATACATTGTTCCTGTACATTCAGCTCTACGAGGCGGTTGTAGCGGTCGTGTTCGTCAGAGATGGCGTTGAGTTCATCCATATGCAGGCGATACACGTCACGGATATTACGCAGCCATGGGTTCAGAATGCCCAGGTCTTTTGCCTGCATCGCAGCCTTTACGCCGCCGCAGTTGTAGTGCCCGCAAACAACGATGTGCTTCACTTCCAGGTGTACAACCGCATAGTTGATCACTGCCATAACGTTGAGGTCGGTATTAGGTACGAGGTTGGCAATGTTACGGTGTACAAACACTTCGCCAGCTTCCAGACCCATAATCTCATTAGTAGGCACCCGGCTGTCGCTACAACCGATATAGAGGTACTTCGGAGATTGGGAGTCGGCCATTTTCTCAAAGAAATCGCTTTCAGTAGCTGTTTTGGAAGCTACCCATTTTCTGTTGTTCTCAAAAACCTGATTGTAATCAGTCATAGCGCTAGTATTTTATGCGCTAAAGATACGGCAGGAATGCATTTCAATGAATATCATCCAGGATAGGGAATTGAATATCTTATGCGGGAGAACGATTGCCTGGCAGCAGATTAATCCCAATGCCTAATGATCCCGATCATGCCATCCGGCAGAAATATGGCCATTGTATGCCAATTTAATACATGTGTAAATATATAATCGACAGTGATATTCCTTTCAGCTAACCCTATATTTTGCTAATACGCTGTTAACTTGGAATCCCCGGTATATATTCGTAACTTTGCGGCTTCAAAATTTACTTAGCTAGCATGATCAGTGTTAAAAACGTAACGCTCTCTTTCGGTAAGAGAGTATTGTTTGACGAAGTAAACCTCAATTTCACGAAAGGGAACTGCTATGGTGTTATTGGGGCTAACGGAGCAGGGAAGTCTACTTTCCTGAAAATCCTGTCCGGAGAGATCGAGCCCAACAAAGGTACCGTGGAAATCACTCCCGGTGAGCGCATGAGCGTACTGAAGCAGAACCACTTTGAATTTGATGAAGTTACGGTACTGAATGCAGTATTAATGGGCAACAAGAAGCTCTGGGAAATTGCCAAAGAGCGTGATGAAATATATGCTAAAGAAGATTTCACCGAAGAGGATGGTATCCGCGCTGGTGAACTCGAAGCAGAATATGGTGAAATGGGCGGTTATACCGCTGAGAGCGACGCCGGCGTGCTGCTGGGCGACCTCGGCGTGAAAGAAGACCTCCATAACGTCCTGATGAAAGACGTGGCAGGTAACATCAAAGTACGCGTCCTCATCGCACAGGCGCTGTTCGGCAACCCGGACATCCTCCTGCTCGATGAGCCTACGAACGACCTCGACGTGGAAACCATCGGATGGCTGGAAAACTTCCTGGCCGACTACGAAAACATCGTGATCGTAGTATCCCACGACCGTCACTTCCTCGATGCCGTTTGTACACACGTAGCCGATGTGGACCGCGCGAAAATCCAGATCTTCAGCGGTAACTACTCCTTCTGGTACGAGTCTTCCCAGCTGATGGCCCGCCAGATCGCGGATAAGAACAAGAAAATGGAAGACAAGCGTAAAGACCTCATGGACTTCATCGCCCGATTCTCCGCGAACGCTTCCAAATCCAAACAGGCAACCTCCCGTAAAAAAGCCCTGGAAAAACTGGTTATTGAAGATATCCAGCCTTCCAACCGTAAATACCCTGGTATCATCTTCAAACAACAGCGCGAAGTTGGTAACCAGATCCTCAATATCGAAAAGCTCGAGAAGTCAGTAGACGGCCGTAAGCTGTTCAGCGATGTGACCTTCTCTGTAAATAAAGGAGATAAGATCGCCTTCATGTCCAAAGACCACCTGGCGCTCACTACCTTCTTCCAGATCATCAACAACGAAGTACCGGCGGACAGCGGCAAGGTTGAGTGGGGTACCACCGTTACCAGCGCTTACCTGCCAAACGATAACGCGGAATACTTCACCAATAAGGACCTCAACCTGATGGACTGGCTGCGTCAGTTCGTGCCTCCGCACGTAACCGATGTGGATGAACCATTCCTCCGCGGCTTCCTCGGTAAAATGCTCTTCAGCGGCGATGAGATCATGAAGAAAACTTCTGTACTCAGCGGTGGTGAAAAAGTACGTTGCATGATCAGCCGTATGATGCTCCAGGACCCTAACGTAGTCATCCTCGATGAACCTACCAACCACCTGGACCTGGAATCCATCCAGTCTTTCAACGAAAGCATGATCAACTACAAAGGCATCGTGCTGTTTACCACGCATGACCACGCCTTCATGCAGTCCGTTGCAAACCGCATCATCGAACTGACGCCTAAAGGCATTATCGACAGGATGATGACCTTCGACGAATACCTGGCAGACGAACGCGTGAAAGCCCTCCGCGCCGAAATGTACGGTACCGAAGTATTAGCATAGGTAAATACAGGAATAAAAATATAAAACGCCCTCTCCGAGCTTCGGAGAGGGCGTTTTAGTTGATAACTATAAGGAGATTATAAATACTCTTCTATCACTTTCATCTTATTCTTATCCAGCGGCTTGGTGATATACGCCATGAGCTCCGGCGTCTTCTCCACCTTCTGCAGGTCCCGTACATCCACCGAGGAGGAACACATAATGATCGGTATGTTATTGTTGAGGGAAGGCTGCAAATTCCGGTAAGCCTCAATGAAATCCCAGCCATTCATTCGGTCCATATTCATGTCGAGTATAATCAAAGAAGGTAAGGAGGGCCGGGGAACGGCTGATAACTGCTCCAATGCTTCTTCCGCGCATAGAAATGAAGTTACAATCAGATTATCATCCTGCTGTCCCAACATTTTTTTAATGATGAAATGGAATATCTCATCATCATCTACGACGTACACTATTTTATTGATGTCTTCCATGCTTATGTATTGATCGGGCTTCTGAACTTTTCCGTTTAATAACACGTAATGGCTGGCAAAAGCGGCAATCCCCCGAATAACTCACAGGATGAATTATACTAACAACAACAATAGATTTCACGACTTCAGGGTTATACATCCACCTTTGAAATCCTGTAATCGGTTATACTATTAATCGGGTTATCCTGACACGAAAAACGTCCTGGTCACTTGCTGCTTTAATGCATTGGTTTCTTCATTCCAGTGCTGACTGGCCTCCGGTTATGTCTTTCTGATTATGCTACAAAGAACGTTAATTTAATTTTATTTTTATATATAACTTTTCTCCAATAACTAATCATTAACAAACAATTCAACCTGGAAAAGTTGCATAATTTATTGCAGGTATAAACGAAAAAGGCGGAACAAGTGTTCCGCCTTTAACAAAAAACATATAATTATTAACAAGCCGTTAAAATAATCCGCCTTTTTTCAGTGTCACTTTACCCTGTCCGATCTTGTAACCGTTGTGGTAAATCTCAACACCGTAGTCGCCCGGTTTGAAATCAGAGTTCTGTTTCCAATCCATGGTTACAGACTGCTTCTGGCCCTGTACATAAGCTACCGTTTTCTTGGCAGTATATAATTTCTCAGTGCCATCTTCCAGGGTGAACCTGCCGGAACCCAGGGCTTCCACTGCCAGCGGTGAACCATCCGGCGCGGAAATAGCTACGAAGATCTCTTTGTCGCCGGTTGGCGCAATCCGGTTGTCGTCCAGGTCAAATTCCACACGCATCATATCCGCCCTCTTGGCTTTGGTAGTGGCAATCTCCTTACCGTTACCCTTTACGCGGATAGGTTCCAGCCTGATGTTGGAAGCATGCAGTACAGAGCCCAGTTCAACTTTCTTACCCAGACTGTCTTTTACAGTGGTTACAGAATCTCTTTCTTTGCGGGCATAGTCTCTTTCGCCGGCCAGTACAATTTTTTCACCCTCCAGACGCTCAATGGTCTGCTGATAACCTTCGATATTGGATTTCAGTTGTTCGATCAGTCGACGGGCTTCAGCCAGTTCAGCTGCAGTAGCATTTTTCTTGGTAAGGATACTTGAAATGCGGGCCTTCATATCCTGGATTTCCTTGTCTTTGGTCTTAACCAGACTATCCATGCGGGTGTTCTGGCTGATCAGGTCATCCAGGCGCGCATTGGCGGCATTGAAGTCCTGCTCTAAGGCATCACGGGAAGAAGAAATGGAATCAATCTGGATTTTCTGTGACGTTACGATTTCACTAGATTTGCTCTTATCGTAAAACATATATATCCAGGTGCCTGCAAGGGCCGCAATCAGAATACCATAAATTAATAAATTGCGACTGCGGGGTTTTTCTGGCCCGGGAGATCCCGGAGCAGGCGTGTTAAAAGTGTTCTCCGTCATAGTTGTTTGTTTTATGTTTATGTGTTATATGGTTAAAAATCGTTATTCAAAAGTAGGCATTAAATTCTAAATTCTCTCAGTTTAAAAAACAGTTTTCGGCACGTGTTACCAAACATTGGATTAGATCAGTTATTGCTCCTGGACATAGAGACAACGCCTGCTACAGCGGCGTTAGACCATTTACCTGCGCACTTGCAGGAGCTCTGGCGGGAGAAAAACACAAAAATTGCGCCAGTTTCTGAAGTGGAGGATGATGGTTACGCAAACAGGGCGGGCATTTACGCCGAGTTCGGCCGAATCGTCTGTATTTCAGTAGGTTTTTTTCACCTGGAAAATAACAGGTACCAGCTGCGGCTCAAATCTTTTGCTAATGAAGATGAAGTCACACTGCTGCAAAACTTCTTTGAACTGCTCACCAAGTTCCAGGAAAAGATTCCTAAATTCCAGTTCGCCGGCCATAATATCAGGGAATTCGATATCCCTTTTATTTGCCGCCGTTCTGTTATACATCAGTTATCTTTGCCGCAATCGCTGCAACTGCACGGGCTGAAACCCTGGGAAGTACCCGTGGTGGATACCCTCCACCTCTGGCGCTTCGGCGATTTTAAACATTATACCTCCCTCAAACTGCTCACCGCCGTTATGGGCATCGATACCCCGAAAGACGATATCGATGGCAGCATGGTCGGTAAAGTGTACTGGGAAACAAAAGACCTGCAGCGCATCGCTACCTACTGCCAGAAAGATGTGCTGGCCGTAGCGCAACTGCTGCTGCGCTTCAAAAGATTGCCACTGCTGCCCGCGGAAGATGTGGTCATCACCAAATAAAGGATCATGGAATATCAGGATATAATTAAAGACTGGAAGCAAAACAAATTCAAAGCCTTCTACTGGCTGGAAGGGGAGGAAGACTTCTTTATCGACCAGGTGGTCAGCTATGCGGAACACGAGCTGCTCACAGAAGCGGAAAAAGGATTCAATCTCACCGTGCTATACGGAAAGGATACCGATTGGAGTACCGTGGTCAATGCCTGCCGGCGCTACCCCATGTTCGCAGAAAGGCAGGTAGTGGTACTCAAGGAAGCCCAGGCCATGCGGGACCTCCTCAAGCTGGAAGCCTACCTGGATAATCCCCTGCAGTCCACCGTCTTTGTAGTAGCCCATAAACAGGGCAAGATCGACGGCCGCAGCAAAATGGCCAAGATGATCAAGGAAAAAGGCGTGCTGCTGTCTACCAAAAAATTGTACGATAACCAGCTGCCCGCCTGGGCGGAAGCCTATGTAAGCAGCCGCGGACTGGCCATCACCCAGAAAGCCGCCATCCTCCTCGTCGATCATATCGGCAACGACCTTTCCCGCATCGCCAACGAAATCGATAAGCTGCTGGTAAACCTGCCGGACAAAAAGAAGATCGATGAAGGCGACATAGAAAAGTACGTAGGCATCAGTAAGGAATACAACGTATTTGAATTACAAAATGCCCTCGGCGCCAAAAACGCCGCCAAAGTGTACAAGATCATCGGCTACTTCGCCGCTAATCCCAAAGCGGCCCCGCTGCCCATGATGCTGCCGGCATTATATAACTACTTCGCCAAAATGAGTTTGGTGTTTACTATTAAGGGGGGGGAGAAGGAAATTGCCTCCGCACTCGGCGTACATCCGTTCTTTGTAAAGGACTACATCGCAGCAGCCCGTAACTACGGTCCTGACGCTACTGATCGCGCCATCCTTTTATTGCAGCAGTATAACCTGCGCAGTATCGGGATCAATGATAGCGGGGTGGAAGACGGAGAGCTTATGAAGGAACTCATGTATAAAATAATGGCGTAATAATTTTTACCTAAAATGTATTTATTGGCCGCAGGGAGTCCAACAGTTAAATCGCTGATGCAACATCAGCGATTTAACCTTTATTTACCTTTCACAATAGAAATTCTCCAATACATGCCCAATTGAAATAATGCCTGTTTTTTGGATGGATCAAAATTGTCGGGATAAGTTATTTCACCGGCTACCGGGTAATTGGGTGCATACCTGGCATGAAAACCGAGCCAGGCGTATTCCATGGCCAAATTAAAAGCATAGACAGGTTCGTTGTATTCACCCATCGATACCATTTCGCGTAATCCGGAGAGTTCCACAAATTTGTATCTTAAGCCTATCCCGTATTTGTAGAGGCTATAGTTATAGTTGCTGTAAGTATAGCCGTTAATACCTATTTCTGCAGCATCGTAATTTTCTTTTCCCGTCCGTATTTCATATCCCCCTTTAAGTACCACCTGGAACGCATTTCCAAGTTTTACATTCGCGTTGGCGCCGTAGTTCATCAGGTTACCGGTGGAAGAACTAAATGCCAGCAGCCCATAGGTAAAAAATGGCTGGATATTGAAGCCGATAAACCGATCG
>Ga0164243_10004803_pt1 | contig 20945 bp, 19 predicted proteins | sample OricompcompostOP_FD_108781 | JGI IMG/M metagenome (GOLD analysis project Ga0164243, IMG submission 108781) | Organic Plus compost microbial communities from Emeryville, California, USA - Original compost - Organic plus compost (OP) | ecosystem: Engineered > Solid waste > Mixed feedstock >...
AGCTCGGCGACCGCCGGGTCCGGACCCATCGCCGCTCCGGTCAGCCTTCGACGGCCGGCGGCCCGGTGCCGACGACCCGGGTGATCCACGCCTGCGGGTCGGCGATCTCCGCGCGGGTGGGCAGCGTGTTCGGCGACGTCCACACCTTGTTGAAGCCGTCCATGCCGACCTGGCCGACGACCGTGCGGACGAACTCGGCGCCCTGCGCGTACTGCTTCATCTTCAGCTCGAGGCCGAGCGCGCGGCGGATCACCTGGTCGACCCGGCCGGCACCTTCACGCCGCTTCTGGAACCGCGACCGGATGACGTCGACCGACGGCACCACATCGGGCCCCACACCGTCCATCACGAACTCGCCGTGCCCCTCGACGAGGGTCATGACGGCGGTGATGCGGTCGAGGATCTCCTTCTGCTCCGGCGACTGCATGGCCTCGATGAGGTTGCCCTCCCCGCCGCGGACCGCGTCGGCCACCGCGTCGGCCGTCGAGCGCAGCCGGTCGAGCAGCTCCGGCAGCCCGACGTCGGACGCCAGCAGGAACTCGGTGATCTGGTCCTGCACGTGCGCGCGCAGCCACGGCACCGCGGTGAACTGCACCCGGTGCGTCTCCTCGTGCAGGCACACCCACAGCCGGAAGTCGTGCGGGTCGACCTCCAGGTCGCGCTCGACCATCACGATGTTCGGCGCGACGAGGGTGAGCCGGCCGGTGGGCGCCTTGTTCTCCGGGTCCGGCGGGAGGAACAGCTCGTACTGCCCGAGCACGCGGGCCGACATGTACGCCAGCACGGCGCCGATCTGCACGCCGGTGATCCGCGAACCGACCGCGGTGACCAGGGAGCCGCCCGGGCCCTCGGCCCGCCGCTTGCCCATCCGCGTGACCAGCGGTTCGAAGACGACGCGGAAGCCGTCCACGTTCGCCTTGATCCAGCCCGGCCGGTCGACGACCACCGCCTGATCGGGGTCCGCACCGCCGTCCATCCGGGTGAACTCGCGCACGTGGCGCTGTGCCTGCACCGACAGCGTGCGCAGTTCGGCCACGGCCTGACGCGCCTCCGACATGCTGACCTGCGGGCCGGGGCGGGTCAGCCGCTCACCGGTGGTGACGGCCAGGTCCCAATCGATCATCTGAGGACTGCTCACTGTTCCACCGTAGGTCTCTCGTCGGCCGGGCGCACGGGGGCGCCGCGGGTGGGGTGGATAACTCACGTTATTACGCGAACGCGCGAACGGCGGCCGAGAGTTCCCGCGTACGTCAGCTGCACCCGCAGGACGCGACGGTGGCGGCCAGCTTGTCCAGCGCCGCCTCCGCCGCGGGCAGTCCGCCGCGGAACTTGTTCGCCATGAACGCGTACACGAGGAGCCGCCCGTCCGCGTCGTACGCGATGCCGGCGAGCGTGCTCACCCCGTTCAGCGTGCCCGTCTTGGCCCGGACGTCACCCGCGGCGCCGGCCGTCGTGCCCGCGGTGTACCGCGCGGCGAGCGTGCCGGAGAACCCGCCGACCGGCAGGCCGGTGAGCACCGGGCGCAGACGGTCCTTGCCGCGCCCGGCCGCGATCGACAGCGCCTTGGCCAGCGCGGCGGGGCTGATCCGGTTCCGTACGGACAGCCCGGACCCGTCGGACATCCGCACGCCGCCGGTGATGCCGAGCCGGGACAGCTCCTCGACCACGGCCTGCGTGGCGCCGGCGAACGACGCCGGGCGGCCGCGCGCGATCGCGACCTGCCGGGACAGCGCCTCGGCCAGGTCGTTGTCCGACACCGTCAGCGCGTGCTCGACCAGTGCGGACAGCGGCGGCGACTCGACGCGGGCCAGCTCCTTGGCGCCCTGGGCGGCGCGCGCCCGGCCGGTCCCGGAGGTGACCTTGATGCCGCGCTTGCGCAGTGCCTGCGCGAACTTCAGCGCGGCCACCTTCGACGGGTCGCCGACCCGCGCGCCGTGGTCGGTACCGTCCTCGGCATTGCTGACCCGGCCCTCGTCCACCTCGAGCGCGCTGACCGGAGCGACGTTGCCCTCGGGGATGTAGTTCGGTTTCCAGCCGGGCGCGGTACGCGGCCCCGAATACGCGGAGTCGTCGTACCTGAGCATGACCTTCCTCACGCCGGCCGCCCGCAGCTTCGCCGCCGTGGCCGTGGCCAGGCCGGCCAGCGAGGCCATCTTCGGGTAGTCCGAGGGCTTCTGCCGCGCCGTCGTCAGCGTCGGGTCACCCCCGCCGACCAGCACGATCGAGGACGGGGTCGCGCCCTGGACGACGCGGGTGGCGATGGTGTGGTCCGGCCCGGCGGCGGACAGCGCGGCCAGCGACGTGACGATCTTCGTGGTGGACGCGGGGGTCATGCCGGTGGCGGCGTCCTGGTCGTACAGGGCCTTGCCGGTCGTGGGGTCGATGACCACCGCGCCCAGCCGGCCGAGCGCGGACGCGGACGCCGGGTGCTCGAGCTTCTGCGCGAGCAGCTGCGGGTTGGGCGCGGTGCCGCCGCGCAGCCCGGACAGCACGGGCGCCTTCGGCGTGACCGCCGGCGGATGCAGCACCCGCGGCCCGATGGGCAGGCCCGCCTCGGGCCCGAGTACGACGATCGCCGCACCTGCGGCGATCGTGAAGACGTTCAGCAGGGCCAGCGTGATCAACGCCACGGCCCGCTGCGCCCTCACCATGGGACCGACCCCTTCACCACATGCGCGACCCTAGTTGGATGCCGGCGCAGCCGACGGTTCTCGCCTAGGCGACACTAGAGCATGTCCCCACCCCCGGGGGCGCCCGTCCCGAAGGACTCGGCTACGGTGCGTTAATTACGGGGCCGACCACCTCAGGAGAGCGACACAGTGGAATTCGACGTAGTCATCGAGATCCCCAAGGGACAGCGCAACAAGTACGAGATGGACCATGAGACGGGGCGGCTGTTCCTGGACCGGATGCTGTTCACGTCGACGCGCTACCCCGCCGACTACGGCTTCGTGGAGAACACGCTCGGCGAGGACGGGGACCCGCTCGACGCTCTCGTGCTGCTCGAGGAGCCCACCTTCCCGGGCTGCGTCATCCACTGCCGGGCGATCGGCATGTTCCGCATGACGGATGAGAAGGGCGGCGACGACAAGGTCCTCTGCGTCCCGGCCACCGACCCGCGCATGGAGCACATGCGCGACATCCACCACGTGTCGGCGTTCGACCGCCTGGAGATCCAGCACTTCTTCGAGGTCTACAAGGACCTGGAGCCCGGCAAGTCCGTCGAGGGCGCCTCCTGGGTGGGCCGCCGCGAGGCCGAGGCCGAGATCGAGAAGTCCATCGAACGCGAGGCCAAGCACAAGGCCGAGTCCCAGGGCTGACCCCCGGCGTCACCCCGGCGCGTGCCACACGGTGTGGCGGGGCGCGGGATCGCCGTGCCCGGCCGTCCGGGTGAGCAGGAACCGCTCGATATCGAACTCCACGAGGTCGTGGTCGGCGGCGGGCGCCGGGACCGAGAACCGCGCCCGCTCCCGTACGAACAGGTCGGCGAGCGCGCCGCGCGTCTCCGCGGCGGTCACCGTACGGACGCGGCCGGCGAGGGAGAACGCGTCCTCGTCGTCCGGGCGGGGTGGGAGTGCAGCGCGTACCGGCCGTCGCGGCGCAGGTCACGCTGCTTGGGCGACGGCACGATGAACGCGTAGATCCCGTCGCCGTCGAGCAGCGGGCAGATCGGGTGCAACCGCGGGGCGCCGTCGGCGGCGACCGTCGCCAGGTACGCCAGGCCGACGTCGTGCTGGTACAGCAGCGCGCGGCCCGCCGCCGCGATCTCCGGCGCCGCCGCGGTCAGCCGGACGGGCGGGTGGCGCCGACCAGGTCGGGGCGCCAGATCGAGCTGATCCGGACGTTCGCGCCGGTGAACGGGGCCTCGACCATCTTGCCGCCGCCGATGTACATGCCGACGTGGTGGATGGTGCCCGGGTCCTTCGTGATCTTGCCGAACAGCAGCAGGTCGCCGCGGTGCAGGTCGCTGGTGGACGGGTGCGGGCCGGACGTCCACTGCGTGCCCGTCCAGTGGTCGAGCATGACGCCGGCCTGCTGCCAGGCGCGCATGGTCAGGCCCGAGCAGTCGAAGGAGTCCGGGCCGTCGGCGGCCCAGACGTACGGCTTGCCGAGCTGCTTCAGCGCCCAGTCGGCGGCGATGTCGCCCTTGCTGCGCGGCGCGCCGTGGTCGTGCCGCGCGGGCGGCGCGGGGGCCGACTCACGCGCCGCCCGCTCCGCCGAGCTGCGCCGCCGCGCCAGGTCCTTCGCCGTACCGCGGGCCGTGCCGAGCTCCCGCTCCAGCCGCCGCTTCTCCGCCCGGATGCCGCGTACGGCGGTGCGCTGGCGGGAGACCGCGGCGCGCGCGGACTCCTTGGCCTTCGCGGCCGAGCGTGTCAGGTCGCGCTGGGTGGCGAGCTCGCGGGCGGCGCGGCGGCGGAACACGCCGGCCACGATCTGCGCGGCGCGCAGCCGCCCGAACGTGCCGGCCTCGCGGCGGGAGAACACCTCGGTGAGCTGCGCGCGGTCCATGAACCCCTGCGGCCCGCCCGGGCCGAGCAGGTCGGTGGCCATCGGCGCGGTGTTGCCGCTGGTGTAGCGGTCGGCGGCGATCCGGCCGACCTCCGCGCGTGTGGCGCCCACCGCCTTCTGCGCCCGCCGCAGCCGCCGCTGCGCGCCGCGGTACGACGTCTTCGCCTTGCCGAGCTTCACCACCGCGCCGTTGTACTTCTCCACGGCCGTCTCGGCCTGCGTGGCGAGCGTCTGCAGCCGCCCGTCGGCCAGCGCGAGCCGCGCCCGCAGCCGGCCGACCTCGCGCGCCTTGTCCCGTACGCGCTTCTTACCGGCCGCGACGTCCTTCGCGCTCGGCTCCGGATCCGCCAGCGCGGGCATCCCCGAACCGGCCAGGACCACCAGCACGACCGGTACCACGACCCATGTCCGTCGTACGTCCCCCCGCACGATGCCCCCTCCTGCACGAAGCCACCAAAAGTAGCGGCCGCGTCACATTGTGCACCTGATCGTCGGCAAGACCGTGGAACCGCCCCAGCGTGTCCGGCCGTCGAACCACGCGATCCGCCTCCGGCCACCAGAGGAGCCCCGGCCATGACCCAGCCCGGCACCTTCGACGGGTACGCCCGCCTGTACGGTCCGATCGCCGTCCTGTCGTTCACGCTCTCGTTCCTGCCGCTGTTCGACGACGTGGTGGAGCGCGACGCCGGCAGCACACTGCGGCGGCACTTCGGCAACCTGTACGAGACGGCCGCGACCAGCGGAGGCGAGCCGGCGATGATCGGCATCCTCCTGCTGATGGTGCTGATCGCCCTCCTGGTCGGCCTGACCTTCCGTACGCCCCCGCCGGCGGTGCCCGCGACGGTCGTCTGCCTCGCGGGGCTGATCGTGCTCATGCTGGTGACCAAGCCGGGCACCGGCGATCCCGCCCCCGACCTGTCGTACGCCGGGGTGGCCGACGTGGCGCTCGCGGTCGCCACGATGGCGCTCGGCACCGCGCACTTCGTCCACCTGCTCAGGCACCCCGGGCGGCGTTCCCCGGAGTGACCGCGCCGGGCGGGTGGCGGAGCAGGCGCCGGATCCACGGCCGCATCCCCGGTACGGGCGGCAACGGCGTCGCCGGGTACGTGAAGACCGGCAGGCCCGGTCCGTCGGTGGCCAGGTCCGCCGCCCGGCACCAGTCCGCCGCCGTACGGGTGGCGGCCCAGGCCGCGGCCAGCGCCGGGCGGGCCTCGGCGTGGCGTTCCCAGGCCCGCAGGAGCGCCACCGCGGACTCGGCGGCCGTGTAGCCGTCGTCCGGATGGGCGCGGCCGGCCACGTACGGCGCGACTACCCGGCCGCCGTGGCCACTGGCCAGCACCCACGTCCAGTTCGCCGCGACCAGCGCGTGCACCGCGCCGGGCAGCGCGTCGGCCGCCGCGTACATGCGGACCTGCCGCTCCCCGCACAGCCGCCGGGTGGACAGCAGCCAGCCGACGTCCTCCGGCGCCCGCGCGACCGCGAGCCACGACAGGACGGTCAGGCCGCGGGCCGTCTGGAGGCGGCACGTCTCGGCGAGGTCCCGGACGAGGCGGGGCCCGCGGTCCGGGCCGACCGGCCACACGATCTCGTGGATCCGCGGCACCAGGTCCGCGATACGCGACGGCACCGGTCCGGGGGCCACCCGCGGCCGGGCGCCGGGCCCGCCGCGGACCGCGAATGCCGTCACGGGATCACTGTAGGTGGTGGCCCGGTGGCGGACCGACTCGACGGGTCACGGAGACGGCGAGGGACTCCCGGACGACGGCGGATCCGACGGCGTCGCCGACGGGCTGGGGCTGGGCGAGGACGGCGGGTCGCTCGGCGTGGGGTCCGACGGCGGGTCGCTCGGGCTCGACGGCGGCGGCTGCTCCGACGACGGCGGCGGGTCGGCCGGCCGCGGCGCCGTGCCGTGGCGGGGCGGCTCGTTGCCGCGCGACGGCGCCGGGCGCGGGTCCGACGGGTGGCGCACCCCGCGGTGCGGCATGCGGTTCACCTCCGGCCCGTTCCGCCCGTCCCCGACGTCCCGCGCGTTCTGCGGTACGGGCGAGCCGTGCGGACCGCTCAGCTGGTCGGGCATCCGGCCCGGGTACGAGACGGGCATGCGGCCGCCCGGATCGTCGGAGCTCTGCGGCGCGGGCGACGGGCGCCAGCGCGGCGCCAGGTCGTTCGCCCAGGTGCTGATCGTGCCGACCGCGCGGCGCGCGCCGCCCAGCGAGTGCACCGTGACCAGCACGCCCGTCACGGCGATCAGCAGCGCCACGATGCCCGCACACGCCTTCACCCCCACCCGGCGGCGCCGCTCCGGACGGGCGCGCCCGGAGCGCGGGAAGCCGTCCCGGCCGAAGATCCCGGCCCGGTACAGCACGAAGTTGCGGTAGCCGCGCAGCGACGGGTCGCTGACCGAGCTCATCACCCGGACCCGCAGCGTGCCGGGCAGCTCCGGCCAGGGCAGCGGGTCGAAGACCTTCGCGGGCGCGACCGTACGCGGCCGGCCCGGTTCGCACTGCTCGCACACGGACGCGTGCCGGACCAGGCCGTCCCGCAGCTCCGGCGTCATCTGGCCGCCCCAGCCGGCGAGGATCTCCGACCGGCGCGGGCAGTCCGAGGGGCCCTTTCGCGTGAGGATCTCCGCCGTGAGAGCGTCCCGCAAATGCTCGCCCCCGCGAGTGAGCATCTCCGGAACGCCCTCCGGCGGCAGGCCCGCCACCCGGGCGATCTCGTCCGGGGACAGCCGGAAGCGGTTGCGGAGCACGAGCAGGTCGGCGTCCGCGTCGTCCAGCTCGGCCAGTGCGGCGAGCGCGATGGCCCGCGGCACGGCCGCGGCGGCGTCCTCGTCCGCACGCGGCGGGAGGTCGGACAGCGATCCCGGCCCGTTGGCCATGCGCCGCCGGCACTCACAGCGTGCGATCGCGAACAACCACGACCGCAGGGCCGCGGGGTCCGCGAGGTCGTCGATGCGCCCCTCCATGACGATGAACACGTCACGCACCACGGCCCCCGCCGCGTCCTCGTCGGCGAGCAGGTACCAGCAGTACTGGTACAGCGCCGGCGCGTACGCGTCGTAGACCGCGCCGAGCGAACCGTCCAGCCGGTTACGCACAGCTTCGACCATGAGACTGTCTGTCATGTCGAGAAAGTTAGGGCAAATAGATGTCGCCCATCCACCCTTTCGACAAAAAAGACGAGAGAAAAACGCGATTCCGTACGGGCAATACCGCACGTACTAATCTACTAATTGAATTAGAATACGGAGTCGCTTCCCGCCCAGCTCAGGCCGCTGATCAGCGGTTCAGTCCGGGATTGTGCCCGCGGTCACGGTGACCCCCGATTCCCGGCAACCTCGGGCAATTTCCGGCAATCCGAACGCCTCTACGGGCGCCAGCGCGCCGGCGGTGAGTTCGGTGGAAAGACAGCGCTCCGCGGCCCAGGCGAGGGCGTGCGCGGTGAAGCCGTAGACGTCGTCCACCCGCACCGCGGCCTCGCCGACCGTACGGTCGGCACTGTCCGTAGCCACCGCCACCACGTGGGCGGACAGCACCGGGCGGTCCAGCTCCGGGTCGTCCGGGCGGCCGGCCAGGAGGTCGCTGAGCGCGCCCATGAGCGCGCGGGCCCCGGGCACGCGCCCGAGCAGCGCGCCGGCGTTCGCGGCGAACGCGCCGCCGCCCGCGCCGCCCGTCAGCGTGCCGAGGCCCACGTTGACCTCGCGCAGCGCCGGGTGCGCGCGGGGCAGGCCGAAGTGCTCGCTGCCGCCCAGCGGCAGCGCGGACCGGCGGCGGCCCTCGACGTCGAGCTCGACCGGCTTCGCCGTGGCGTCGCCGAGGATCTCGCCGTCGCGGAAGGCGAAGGTGGACTCGAGCAGCATCCCGACCGCGGACGCGCGGGTGCCCCGGCTGGCGCCGCGCAGGACGTCGCCGGACGCGAAGTAGCCGACGTCGACGCGGGTGGCCTCGGTGCCGTGCAGCGCGAGCGCGCCCGCCAGGTTGCCGGGTACGTAGTCGAACCCGAACGCCGGGATGAGCGTCGCGCCGGCCCGCTCGGCCAGCGGCGCGGCGCGCTCGAAGACGGCGCGCACGAACGGCGGCTCGCCGGAGGAGTCGAGGTACGTGGCGCCGGCGTCCATCACCGCGTCCACCGCCGGACGTCCGCGCCGCAGGAAGGGTCCGACCGTGGAGATCAGCACGTCGTCCGGGCCGATCAGGGCGCGGATCGACGCCTGGTCGCCGGAGTCGGCCCGGGCCGTCTCAAGCCCACCGCCCAGCGCGTCGGCCAGATCCTCAAGCCGCTCCACGTCGCGCCCCGCGAGCACGGGCCGCAACCCACGATCCACCAGCGCCCGAGCCGTACGCCGCCCGGTGTACCCCGTCGCCCCGAAGACGACCACACGTCCGTCCACCATCCCGCCAGCTTAGGCCGTGCCCCACGCCTGGGTGCTCGCCGAGCACGACGTTCCTGAGGGCGCGGTGTCGCGCGCGCTCCAGGCGTAAAGGCCTCGCTTCGCGAGACTCATTTCTTGCGCGTGCGGCCGCCGTACGTGGCGGGTCGCCGTTTGCGACGTGCGGGCAGGATGATCAGTCTCGCGCCAGCGAGGCCTTTATGCGCGGAAGCGCGGGCGCCGTCAGATGCGGGCTCGGTCCAGGGCGTTCAGGACCTCTTCTGCTGCGTAGGTGACCAGGTCGGCGGCGTCGTCGTCCACGCCCTCGGGGAGGTCGAGGGTGGTGCCGGGGTCCGGCCAGGTGGTGGACTCTTCCTCGGTGAAGGGCCACAGGGGTACGCCTACGCGGTCGCGGCAGTGGCGGGCCAGGGCGACCAGGTGCGCGGCGTCGGGGCGGGCCTCGTCGGAGGCGATGGCGCCGGCGAGGGTGATCGCGTGGATGGCGGTCAGCCGGTCGGTGGCGTGCAGGCAGCCCTCCAGGCAGTTGCGCAGGTGGTTGGCGGCGCTCTCCGAACGGCCGGCCTGGTGCTCCAGGTACGCCAGCGCGTGCAGCGGGTGCGCCACGCCGATCTGCCGGTTGCTCTTGCGCATCTCGTCCAGCGCGCGCACCAGCGCCTCGCGCGCGCTGTCCACCCGGCCGAGCCGCAGGTACGCCCAGCCCCGGTACGTCAGCAGGTCGACCAGCAGCGTCGGCGACAGGTGCGACTCGGTGGCGAGCACCCGCTCGCTGGCCGCCAGGGACTCCTCCGCGCGTCCCTCACGGACCCGCAGCGTCGCCTCGCGGTAGTCGCACGACCGTACGGACTCCGGCCGGTCCCCGGCGAGCCGCCGCGCCTGCCGCAGCGCCGTACGCGCCTCGTCCAGCTGCCCCCACTCGGCGAGCAGGCCGCCCATGTCGGCCAGCGCCTTGGCCAGCATGCCCTCGTCGCCCAGCTCCCGGGCCGCCGCGATCACCGTACGGGCGAGCGGCACGGCGTCGGCGTCGGCCAGCCGGTCGGCCACCGCGGCCAGGCCGATCCGGACGTCCACCCGGTGCCGCCGCTCCTCGGGGTCCTCCGGGTCGTACTGTTCGAGCGCGTCCTCCAGGTACGCCCGGGTCTGCGCGGGATGCCCGGTCACCCAGGTGATGCGGCCGGCCCAGTGCAGCAGCCGGGCCTGCAGGTCGCGGGGCAGGTCGTCGCGGTACTCCAGGGCGCGGCGCGTCCAGTGCCAGACGGTGTCGAGGTTGTGCGGGTCGGCGTCCCACACCGCGCGGTTGGCGGCCAGCAGGCGCGCGCCCATCTGCCGCCGCTCGGGGTCCGACGCCGGGTCGAACGCCCAGGCCAGCGCGGCGAAGACGTCGTCGATCTCGGCCTGCGCGGCGACCACCCGGCTGGCCCGGTCGCCCGGCGTGGCCGCCTCGGTGGCGCGGGCCAGCGACACGCACCAGGCGAGGTGCCGGGCCCGGGTGGCGCGCAGGTCGGCCGGGTCGATGCGGCCGAGCGCGAACTCGCGGATCGGCACCAGCAGCCGGTAGCGGTACTCCCGGTCTCGTACGGGATGCACCAGCGAGCTCTCCACCAGGTCGGCGAGCAGTGGCGCGACCTCGTCCGCGGACAGCGGCGGGAACCCGCACACCCGCTCCGCGGTGTCCAGCGTGAACGCGCCGGTCAGTACGGACAGCCGGCCGAGCAGCAGCCGCTGCCACGGGCTGAGCAGCCGGCGGCTCCACTCGATGGTGGTCTCCACGGCCCGCTGGTGCGGCAGCCGCGCGGTGTCGCCGCCGGACAGGACGGACGGCTGCCGGGTGAGCCGGATGTCCAGGTCGGTCAGGCTCATCGAGCGCAGCCGGGCGGCGGCCAGCTCGATGGCCAGCGGCAGGCCGTCGAGCCGCCGGCACAGCCGGCCGACGAGCGTGATCTGGTCGCGGAGGTCGAGGTCCGGGCAGGCGTCGGCGACCCGGCGCAGGAACAGCTCGACGGACGCGCACGAGCGCAGCTCGTCGTCCCCGCCGTCGACCGACGGCACCGGCAGCGGCGTGACGTCCCACACGGTCTCGCCCGCGACGCCCAGCGGCCGCCGCGAGGTGACCAGCAGCGTCACCGCGGGGCAGGCCCGTACGAGGTGGTCGACCAGCGCCGCGACGCCGCGCACCACGTGCTCGGCGTTGTCCAGCACGATCAGCAGCTCGCGGCCCTGCAGCGCCCGCGCGACCGCGGTGACCGCCGACTTGCGGTCGCCCACCCGGATGCCCAGACCGGTGGCCACCGCCCCGGCGACCGGCCCCGGGTCGGCCTCCGCGCCCTCCGGCTCGGGCGCCAGCGGACCGAGCTCGACCACGCCCACGCCGGCCGGGAACTCGTCGCGCACCCGCCGGGCCACCTCGGTGCCCAGCGCGGTCTTGCCCGCACCGCCCGAGCCGCTCAGCGTGATCAGCCGGCGGCTCAGCACCAGCTCGCGCAGCCGGTCCAGGTCACCGGACCGGCCCACGAGGTCGCCGGCCATCGGCCGCGGCCCGTGCCAGCCGCCGCGGGCCGCCTCCTGCGGCTCGCCGGCCCGCAGCACCTGCTCGTACGCTCGGCGCAGCTCCGACCCCGGGTCCACGCCCAGCTCGTCGCGCAGCCGCTCGCGCACCCTGCCGAACACGTTGAGCGCCTCGGCGTACCGCCCGCAGGCGTGGTACGCGCGGATCAGCCGCGCCTGCATCGGCTCGTGCAGCGGCTGCCCGCCGGCCATCTCCTCGATGCGCGGCAGTACGGCGGCCGCGCGCCCGGCGGACAGCTCCACGTCGAAGTAGTCGAGCGCCGCCCCCAGCCGCTCCTGCTCCAATGCCGTCACCTTCGGATGCAGCCGGATCAGCGGGCCGAGGTCGGCGAGCGGGCGGTCCTGCCAGAGGTCGAGCGCGCCGTGCCGCAGCTCGGCGGCCTTGTCCCACTCCTCGTGCTGCTCGGCCTCGCGCGCGGAGCCGATCAGCGAGCGGAAGCGTACGAGGTCGAGCTCGTCGCCCGCGGCGGCCAGCAGGTAGCCGCCGGGCACGGCCGGCAGGAAGCGGCTGGGCTCGCGCGGGGGCCGGTCCGGCTCCAGGATCTGCCGCAGCCGCTTGATGTACGTCTGGACCGCGTTCACGGCGGTGGGCGGCGGCTCGTCCGGCCAGAGGAACTCGATGATCGCCTCGCGGGAGACCGCCGACCCGGCGCCGAGCGCCAGGACGGCCAGCACGGCGCGCTGCTTGGCCGGGCCGAGGTCGACCTCGGACTCCCGGCCGGCGTCCTCGCGCCAGGCGCGCACCGGCCCGAGCACCTGGAAACGCAGCCCAGGCGCCGTCCCCGGCACGTCAGCTATGCCCACCCGTACGACCTCGCCCGCCTGTGATCCACCGGTGATCACGTCCGATTACATCCAACGACGGTAACCGGCGGTTTCAGCGGAATTCCAGTCGCCCCCGGCAACCTTCCGGGTCGGCTTGGCGTACGCACAGGCCAGTGGGATGTCGCACGGGGGCGGACATCCCGCGAACGCGCCGACGGGGAGTCGGATCGTACCGGGCCGAGGTCCATGATCGTGGTCCTTCTCCCCGTCGCGCGGAATTCCGATGCCCCGCCGCGCCGTGGATTCGATGCGGAAAATCTCCACGGACGCCTCGCTGCGCCCTGGCCGGGCACTCGCTCATCTGAGGTAGCGTGTGCCCTCAACGCAGGACTCCTCTACGAGTTGTCAATCGCATACCGACCGCGAAAGTAGTGCCGCGCATCCCTGCGTTCTGTGTCAGGTGACGCACAACCCCGGTATCTCCTCCGATCTTCGTCGAGGTTCGACCGGCTCACAGGGCGGCTGAACGGCGTGTCAGGAGCACCGTATGACCGAGAACACCGAACAGATCACGAAGGTCGGCGACGACGGCACCCCTGCTGAGCCGGGCGAGGATGCCGCGCGGCGGGTACCGCCGAGCACGCTCGATGAGGTCTCCGGATGGTTCCACGAAGTCGATCAACATCTGTTCCACTGGTTTTTGAATCGTCAAGAGGAATCAAAAACTCCAGGGGATCTCGTGGAACTCGGGGTCTATCTGGGCAAAAGCACGATTCTGATCGGTGAGCATCTACGGCCGGGCGACGCGTTCACGGTCTGCGATCTGTTCGGCGAGCCCGCACCGGACGAGGACAACGACGCCGAGTCGACGAAGTCGTACAAAGACCTCACGCGCGACGAGTTCGAATTCAACTACCGCGCGTTCCACGACGAGCTTCCGGTCGTGGTGCAGGCACCGACCGGTGAGATCCTCGACCACGTGGCCGCCGGCTCCGCGCGCTTCGTCCACGTCGACGCCTCTCACCTGTACAAACACGTACGCGCGGACGTCGAGGCGGCGCGCACGATGCTGAACGAGGACGGCATCGTGGTGTTCGACGACTACCGTTCACCGCACACACCGGGCGTTTCGGCGGCGGTGTGGGAGGCGGTGCTCACGCTCGGGCTGAAGCCGATCGCGCTGTCCCCGCAGAAGTTCTACGGCACCTGGGGGGACGCCGACGCCGCGCGCGAGGAGCTGATCGCCTGGGCGGCGGAGCGGCCCGGGTTCAGTACGGACGTGCAGGACGTCAGCGGGCACCAGCTCGTACGGGTGGTCTACAAGCCGCCGAAGAAGCCCAAGCCGAAGCCCGCGCCGAAGCCGGAAGGTGCGGCGGTGCCCGCGCAGGGCACCGGGGACCCGGCGGCTAAGGAGCAGGGCGGCACCGGGGCGAAGCCCGCGCAGGGGGAGAAGTCCGGCGCGGGTGAGCAGGGTGCGGCGAAGCCGAAACCCCCGGCGAAGAAGGGCCCGCCGCCGTCGCCCGCCAAGAAGCTGGCCCGCGACCTGCTGCCGCCGATCGTCACCCGCACGATCCGCAAGGCCCGCAAGGCCAACCAGGCGAAGAAGGCGGACACCCCGAAGCCCCTCCGCCCGGAGGACCCCGGCAACACCTGACCCGGCGAGCATGGCGAAGCCCCGGCCGATGGCCGGGGCTTCGCGATGTTCAGGCTCGCGCCGGGCCGTCAGGTCTCCGTGCCGAACTCGGCGCGGGGGGCGGCCTTTTCGTCTTCGATGCGTTCCAGGTGGGCCTTTTCGCCGAGGAAGACCCGGCGTACGACGCGCTCGGCGGCGTGGCCGTCGTCCCAGGCGCAGAAGCGGTCGCGGAACGCGGCCCGCAGGGTGGCGGCGCGCTCGTCGCGGTACGCGCCGCTGTGGAACAGCTCGGGCAGCTCCTCCTCGGTGGTCGCCACCGCGCCCGGCGGCTCCTCCATGAGGTCGAAGTACACGCCGCGGGTGAGCTTGTAGGTCTCCCAGTCGTTGGCGTAGATCACGATCGGCCGGTCGAGGTTGGCGTAGTCGAACATGATCGACGAGTAGTCCGTCATCAGCACGTCCGACGCCAGGCAGAGGTCCTCCACGCACGGGTGCTTGGAGACGTCCACCGCGTGCCCGGCCGCGATCAGGTCGTGCAGCCGCGGGTCCTGCGCGTAGTAGTAGTGCGCGCGGACCAGCACCACGAACTTCGGCCCGAGCCGCTCCGAGAGCGCCGCGAGGTCCAGCTCCGGCTCGTAGTTCTTCTTGTAGTCGCGGTGCGTCGGCGCGTACAGGATCGCGGTCTGGTCCGGCGCGATGCCCAGCTCGGCGCGGAGCTTGTCGATCTCCTCGTCCGTCGCCGAGAACAGCCGGTCGTTACGCGGGTAACCGGACTCAAGCAGCTCGTACTGGCACGGGAACGCCCGCTCCCACGCCTCGCTGGACAGCTGGTTCGACGACAGCAGGAAGTCCCAGCGGTCGCAGCGGTCGAGCAGCTTCTTGAAGCTCATCCGGTTCGCGCCGACGGGGTAGTCCTGCTGGTCCAGGCCCATCGTCTTCAGCGGCGTGCCGTGCTGGGTCTGGACGTGCACCGTGCCGGGCCGCTTGACCATGAAGTCCGGGAAGTTGACGTTGTTGATCAGGTACTTCGCGCGGGCCAGCACCTCGTAGTACCGGCGCGAGCCCTCGTAGACGTAGTCGACGCCGGCCGGGAGCGCGTCCGCGTACTTCTTGTTGACCACCCACACGCCGTGCACGTCCGGCACGATCTCGCGGGCCTTCTCATAGATCGCCCGCGGGTTGCAGGAGTAGCCGCGGAACCAGTAGGCGCCGTACACCGCCAGCTTGTCGTCCACCGGCTGGCGCATCGCGGACCAGTAGTAGGTGTCGAGCATCTTCCGCTTGGCCTTGCTGCCCGCCGAGCGGCCGCGCTTCTTGAGGTTCTTCTGCACCTTGCGCGCGTACAGCCGGCCCTGGTTGGCCACCTTCATCGCGCTGAACGTGGCGTAGGCGTCCCGCTCGACCATGCGGTACTTCACGGCGTCCAGGCCCTCGGGCGGGGTGAAGCCGTCGGGTACGAAGCGCCGGTAGTGCTCGGCCATGCGGTGGAAGAACTTCTCCCGCAGCGCCGGCGGCACGCGGTCGCCGCGGCCCAGGATGATCAGGTAGTGCCACATCATCCGCTGGAACATGTCCTTGCGGAAGCGCTCCACCGACGGGCCCTGGGCGTCCATGAACGCGAAGATCGACTCGTACTGGGCGAACGCGTCGAAGTGCTTGTCGTTCGAGCTCCGGGTGATCGCGCCGCGGCGCCGCTGCCGGTAGTAGTAGCAGACCCGGTCGAGCATGCTGATGCGCTCGGCGACCATCAGGATCGGGTACGTGACCCGGACGTCCTCGTAGTAGCCGCGGCCGAACGTCAGGCCCAGGTCGAGCAGGAACTGCCGGCGGACGATCCGGTTCCAGATCGTCATCATGTTGTACATGACCGACGTGCGCTCGGCGAGCGTGAACGTCTCCGGCGGCGGCGGGTCGCGGAACAGGTGGTCCAGCGTGTTCCGCTGCACCTTCCCGTTCCAGTACGTGCGCGCGTAGTCGACGAACAGGACGTCCGGACGGGCGGAACGCAGTTTCTCGATGATCGGCTCGAGGCAGTCCTCGGCGATCCAGTCGTCGCTGTCGACGAACCAGACGTAGTCACCGGTGGCCTCGCGCAGACCGGCGTTGCGCGCCTCGCCGAGGCCGACGTTCTCCGGAAGGTGAATGACCTTCACCCGCGGGTCCCGCGCGGCATAGGCGTCCATGATCTCGCCACAGTGATCCGGAGACCGGTCGTCGACCGCGATGACCTCGACCTCATCGTGGGATTGACCAAGAATGGAATCCAGGCACTGGCGGAGATATCCCTGAACCCGATATGCCGGGACGATAATGCTCAGCTCGCCCACGTTGCGCGCACCAATCTGTAGCGTTCCCGTCTCAATGACCCTCGGGCCGTGCTGAACAGGCTAGCGGCCACCGACAGTCGTTCGGGCCGCGCTCCGTTTACCACCCGGTCAACGAGGGTGGCACACACGGTCACCTCTGTGTGGCGGAACTGAGCGGGGAACGGTCAAGATCGTGCAATCTGCGGACCAATCACCGCATTCGGTAGTGCGCACGGTAGTGCGCCCGGCGGCGTGCGCGGTGCGAGCCGGCGCCGACGATGAACCAGATGATGAAGGCCATCGGGATCAGCGCGCCGAAGGCGCCGTGCGCGACCGCGAACCCCATGCCGATCAACGGGATGAGCAGGAACGGCGCGAACCAGGGGAAGCCGCGCGCCGGGGGCCCGCCCACCGGCTGGGGCACCGGCTCGGCGGGCGGTGCCGCGCGGCGGACCTCACCCTCGAACGCGATGTCCACCGGCAGATCCGCGGTGAGCGCGCGCAGGTCGGCCCACGTCTTCGCCTCGTACGCGCGGGACAGCCGGTCCTCGAACTCCTCCATCGTGAGCCGGCCGACCGCCATCTCCTCGCGCAGCACGGCGGCCACCCGCTCGCGGTCCGCGTCCGCGGCCCGGAACCCGTCGTCCATCGTCAGATCGCCTCCCCGTATACCGGACCAGTCTCACCCGCGGGCCGGCCGGGGCACCATCGGCTGAAGGGTGGAAACTCCTCCACCCTCCGGTGGACCCACGTAGCGGGACGGGTATGCGTACGATCACGTGACGAGGAGGCGACATGGCGAGCGACGAGGACATCATCGGGCAGATCGGCGCGCTGGTGGCGGAGGAGCGGGAGCTGCGCTCCCAGGAGGCGCACCGGCTGACCGACGAGGAGCGCGCCCGGCTGCGCGCGCTGAACAACCGCCTCGACCAGTGCTGGGACCTGCTGCGGCAGCGCCGGGCCAAGGAGGAGTACGGCGCGGACCCGACCGAGGCGCGCGTACGGCCGGAGAGCGAAGTCGAGAACTACCGGCAATAGCTGGTCAGGTGACGTCCCGGCGCAGCGTGACGCGCGCGCCCACCGCGGCGAGCACGACCGCGCAGCCGAGGAGCACCGCGGGCCCGGGCCACCGGCCGGCGTACGGCGCCGTCCACCCGATGTAGACGAGGGCGCCGGCGACCGCGGCGGCCTGGTCGCGTACCAGGGCGCCGACGGCCAGGCCGATCGGCGCGTACAGGGTGGCAGTGAGCACGGCGCCCAGCAGGAGCGCGGGCGCGGTGGCCGAGAGGCCGCGGACGGCCAGGACGACCGCGGCGGTGGCGCCGACGATCACGACGGCGTAGCCGAGCCCGGCGATCAGGTACGCCGCCAGCCCGGCCGCGACCGCCCGCCCGCGGCGCGGCACGGCGAGCAGCGTCGCGGCGATCGTCCGATGCCGGTACTCCCCCGCGCCGCCGAGCACCCCGAGCACCAGCGTGCCCGCGTACGCCCGCTCCGCCCCGCCGTACGCCGCCCCGCGCCCCGTGCCCAGCGCCACACCGGTCACCGCCAGGCAGTACCCGAGCCCGAGCAGGAGCACCACCCACCACGCGCGCGTACTGCGCAGCTTGACCAACTCGGCGCGCAGGGCGCGGGTCACGGCGTGCCGCCGGTGAGCTCGTGGAGTTCGATGCCGTTGGCGTGGGCGAGGTGGCCGATCTTCGCGGCGGCGGTGCCGGTGACGTACAGGACGTCGTCGGAGGGGGCGTCGATGCGGACGCCGTCGTCGAGGAGGACGGCGCGCAGCCGGTCGGCATCCGGGGTGCGGACGCGCACCCGCTCGTCGGCCAGGTCGGCCCGCGGGGCCGCGCACACCAGACGTCCGCGCCGGATGACCAGCACGTCGTCGACCGTCCGGGCGAGCTCGGCCGGCGCGTGGCCGGTGACCAGCACCGTACGGCCGAGCCCGGCGTACCACCGGAGCAACCCGCGCGGGCCGGGCTCGTCCAGGATCAGCACACCCGGGTCGCCGAGCAGCGCGGCGGCCAGCGCGAGCCGCCGGCGCATACCCATCGAGTACGTGCGCGTCTTCCGGTCCGCGTCCTCCGCGAGCCCGACGCGCCGCAGCACCTCGCCCACCCGGCGCTCCGGGATCCCGGCGGCCGCGGCCAGTACGCGCAGGTGGTCGCGCCCGGTGCGCCCGGGGTGGAACCTCGGGGCCTCGAGCACGGCACCGACCGTCCGCAGCGGATCGGCCAGCTCGGCGTACCGGCGCCCGCCGATCAGCGCCGTCCCCGCGGTCGGCCGGACCAGCCCTAACAGCAGGCGCAGCGTGGTGGTCTTGCCCGCGCCGTGCGGCCCGAACAGGCCGGTCACCCGCCCGGGCCGGACGGTGAAGGTCAGGTCCTCGACGGCGCACCGGGCGCCGTAGCGCTTGGTCAGGCCGCGCACGTCGATGACGCCCGAGGAGGTCACACGGGTCACCGTGCCACGCGGGCGGCCGGTTCCGCCTCCGCCTGCGGCACGAACCGGGGACCGTCAGGACGGACGAGGCCGTACCTTCCGGCGGGTGAGGGAGTACCACCACGCCGCCAGCCGGGCGCGCCGGCGGCGGGCCGGGGTGAACCGGCCGCGGCACAGCTCGGGGTCGAGCTCGCGGCGGCGCCAGGCGCCGCGCCAGGACTCGCTGCCCGTGCCGTACGCCGGGAGGGCCGGGGGCGGCGGCTCGGCGGCGATCGCACGCGGCCGGGACGCGCCGCCGTCGGACGCGGTCTGCGGGACGGCGAGCGGCGGCGCGACCGGGCCCTGGTACCGCAGCGGCCGCGGGCCGGCCGCCAGCAGGCCGCCGAGCAGCAGCGCGCACGCCCGGGCGTCGCCCAGCGCCCAGTGCGCGCGCGGCGGCGGCGCGCCGGTGAGCGCGCGTACGAGATCGGGCAGGCGGTACGAGGGCAGGTCGAGCTGGGCGCGGCAGGCCGTGAGCGTGCAGAGGCCGACGAGGCCCGGCGGGGTGAGGCCGGCGCGGCGCAGCTCGGCCTCCAGCATGCGCGCGTCGAACGACAGGTTGTGCGCCACCAGGATGGCGCCGGACATGCGGTCGAGCAGCTCCGCGGCGATCAGCGCGAACTCGGGCGCGTCGCGGACGTCGGCGTCGACGATCCCGTGGAACTCGGTGTTGCGGATCGGGCGGGCGGGGTCGACGAGCGTGTCGTAGGTGTCAAGCACGGTGCCGTCACCGCGCATGCGGACCAGGGCGATCTCACAGATGCGGTCTGCCTGGGGATCGAGGCCGGTGGTCTCGGTATCCAGGACGGCGAACTCCAGGGCACGGGGGTCGGTTCCGTCGTTCTCCCGGGACAGGGCGCCGTAGCTGAGCACGGTTTCACCATCCCACGAGCCGGTGACATTCCGTCGTGACCTGTCCCCGGCGTGCGACTGTACAGCGAAGGCTGTACCGTTGTGGGTGATGCGTACATCGACCGGTCGTCAGGAGGCACTGCGCCGGGTGGGCCAGGCGCTGGTCGACCCCACGCGGTGCCACATCCTGCTCGCGCTGCTCGAGGGCCCGGCGTATCCGGCCCGGCTGGCCGCCCGCCTGGGGCTGAGCCGCGCGAACGTGTCCAACCACCTGACCTGCCTGCGCGGCTGCGGCCTGGTCACGGCCACACCGGAGGGCCGCCAGGTGCGGTACGAGCTGGCCGACGACCGGCTGCGGCACGCCCTTGAGGACCTGGCCGACCTCATCCTGTCCATCGAGCCCGGCCACGAACCCGAGGCGAGGGTCCGTCTATGAGCCACGACCACGACCACGGCCTGGGCACCACCGCCGCGATGCGCAACCGCGGGCGGCTGAGCGTGGTGTTCGGCATCACGCTGGCCATCGTCGTCGCGGAGATCATCGGCGCGCTGGTCTCCGGGAGCCTGGCGCTGCTCGCCGAGGCCGGCCACATGGCCGCCGACACCGCCGGCATCGGGCTGAGCCTGCTCGCGGTGTGGTTCGCCGGGCGTCCGGCCAGCGCCCGCCGTACGTTCGGCTACCAGCGCATGGAGATCCTCGCCGCGATGATCAACGCCATGCTGCTGTTCGCCATGGCGGGCTTCGTGCTGTACGAGTCGGTGCGCCGGCTCACCGAGCCGCCGGAGCTGAACGGCGGCCTGATGTTCGTGTTCGGGCTGCTCGCGCTGGCCGGGAACACCGCGTCGATGCTGGTGCTGCGGCACGGCCAGAAGGAGAGCCTGAACGTCCGCGGCGCGTTCCTCGAGGTGTTCTCCGACATGCTGGGCGGCGCGGCCATCGTGGCGTCCGCCGTCGTCCTGTGGACCACCGGCTTCGCCCGCGCCGACGCGATCGTCGCCGCGGTGATCGGCCTGCTGATCCTGCCGCGCACGTGGAAGCTCCTGCGCGACGCGGTGAACGTCCTGCTAGAAGCCACGCCGAAGGACGTCGACCTGGAACACGTACGCCGCCACATCCTCGACACGCCCGGCGTCGTCGACGTCCACGACCTGCACGCCTGGACGATCACCAGCGGCGTCCCGGTCCTGTCCGCACACGTCGTGGTGGACGGCGACAAGATCCCCCAATGCGGCGGCGGCGAGGTCCTCGACCAGCTAGGCGCCTGCCTGGCCCACCACTTCGACGTAGAACACTGCACATTCCAACTAGAACCGTCCGGCCACCAGGCCCACGAGCCGTCCGTCCACCCCTGAGGACCCGCCGGCCGCCAACGCGAAGCGAGGCCTTTCCCTGCGCCCTCGCACTGCGCACGCCGAAAAGGCCTCGCTCCGCGAGACTGGTTTA
>Ga0164243_10004804_pt1 | contig 20945 bp, 21 predicted proteins | sample OricompcompostOP_FD_108781 | JGI IMG/M metagenome (GOLD analysis project Ga0164243, IMG submission 108781) | Organic Plus compost microbial communities from Emeryville, California, USA - Original compost - Organic plus compost (OP) | ecosystem: Engineered > Solid waste > Mixed feedstock >...
AGACAAACGCGTTGAATTCAGTCACCGCGCCTATAAGATCCTCACGGAGAAGGTGAACTTCCCGCCGGAGGATATCATTTTTGACCTTAACATCTTCGCTATCGCTACCGGTATCGAAGAACACAATAACTATGCGGTGGAATTCATCAATGCTACCCGCCGCGTAAAAGAACTGATGCCGCTCACCAAAGTAAGCGGTGGTGTCAGCAACGTTTCCTTCTCTTTCAGAGGTAACGAAGCCGTGCGCGAGGCTATGCACTCCGTATTCCTCTACCATGCTATCAAAGCCGGTATGGATATGGGTATCGTAAACGCCGGCGCCTTGCAGATTTACGACGATATTGAACCACAGCTCCGGGAACTCTGTGAAGACGCGATCCTCAACCGCCGCGAAGATGCGACGGAGCGCCTGATCGCATTCGCGGAAACCGTGAAAGCAAAAGGTAAAGTTGTTGAAAAGGACGAAAGCTGGCGACTGGGCACCGTAGAGGAAAGGCTCAGCCACTCCCTCGTAAACGGTATTACCGATTATATCGAAGCTGATACGGAAGAAGCCCGGTTAAAATATCCCCGCCCGCTCGATGTGATCGAAGGGCCGCTGATGGATGGTATGAACATCGTGGGCGACCTCTTTGGCTCCGGTAAAATGTTCCTCCCGCAGGTGGTGAAAAGCGCCCGTGTGATGAAAAAATCCGTTGCCGTGCTTACCCCGTATATCGAAGCGGAAAAGCTGCGCATACAGGCGGAGCAGGGCGGCGAAATCAAGTCAGCCGGGAAAATCCTCCTCGCTACCGTAAAGGGGGACGTACACGATATCGGTAAGAACATCGTGGGCGTGGTGCTGGCTTGTAACGGTTATGAGATCATTGACCTCGGCGTAATGGTGCCGGCGGAAAAGATCCTCCAAACCGCCAAACAGGAGCAGGTGGACATCATTGGCCTCAGTGGGCTGATCACTCCTAGCCTGGACGAAATGGTACACGTAGCCCGCGAAATGAAAAGGCAGCAGTTTGAAGTGCCGCTGATCATCGGTGGTGCTACCACCAGCCGTACCCATACGGCCGTTAAGATAGCGCCGGAATACCAGCATGGCGTGGTGCACGTACTGGATGCCTCCCGCAGCGTAACTGTTACCGGCAGCCTGCTCAACAAAGCGCTTAAGAAAAACTTCCTCGGAGAGATCAACGAGGAATACAATAAACTCAACGAATCCTTCCGGAATAAAAGGCCGGTGAAACAGTACCTGCCTTTCCCGGTTGCCCAGGAAAATAAAACCCCGATCGACTGGAACAGCTTTACGCCCGTACGCCCTGCGTTTACCGGCATCAAGAAGTTTGAAAATTATGATTTAGGGGAGATAGCAAAGTACATTGACTGGCAGCCCTTCTTTATATCCTGGGAGCTGCACGGCAAATTCCCGCAGATCCTTACGGACGAAGTGGTGGGCGAGCAGGCCACTAACCTGTACAACGACGCCCAGGCGATGCTGAGAAGAATCATTGACGAGAAGTGGCTGGGCGCAAATGCCGTGATAGGCCTCTTCCCTGCCAATGCCGTTGCCGCGGATACTATCCAGGTAACGCCTGAACAATCTGACATCCGTCCTGTTAAATTGGAATTCCTCCGCCAGCAGGTGAAGAAAGCCCCCGGGCAGCCTAACCTCTCCCTGGCCGATTTCATTGCTCCTGCCTCCACCGGCAAGCAGGATTATATCGGCGGCTTTGCTGTAACAGCGGGTATAGGCATCGAAAAATGGCTGGAGAAATTTAAGGCAGAACATGACGACTACAGCAGCATTATGCTGAAAGCCCTTGCCGACAGGCTGGCCGAGGCCTTCACGGAGCTGATGCACGAGCGGGTGCGTAAAGAGTTCTGGGGCTATGCCAGCGCCGAACACCTGTCTAACGAAGAGCTGATCAAGGAAGCCTACATGGGTATCCGCCCGGCGCCAGGCTACCCTGCCTGTCCGGAGCATACCGAAAAATACAAGCTGTTTGACCTGTTGAATGCCACTGAAAACACCGGCATTACCCTTACAGAGTCTCTCGCGATGTACCCTGCCGCCAGCGTAAGCGGATGGTACTTTGCCAACCCGGAAGCCAAGTATTTCGGGCTGGGTAAAATTGAAAAAGACCAGGTGGAAGACTACGCCCAGCGCAAAGGCTGGACGATAGAAGAGGCGGAAAAATGGCTGCGCCCTAACCTGGAATACGATATGTAAAAGAAGTACAGTATATCATGCGAATTGTTTCATATAATGTGAATGGCCTGAGGTCCGCTATGACCAAGGGTTTTACGGAATGGTTGCAGGAAGACCCGGCGGATATCATCTGCCTGCAGGAGATCAAAGCCAACAAGGATAATGTCGACTTTGCGCAGTTTGATAAACTGGGCTACGACCATTACTGGTTTTCCGCGCAGAAGAAGGGTTATAGCGGTGTGGCGGTGCTCACCCGCATTAAGCCGGACAGTGTGCAATACGGCAACGGCAACCTGCAAAGCGATGCGGAAGGCCGTTTTATCCGCCTGGATTTCGGGGACCTGACGCTGATCAATACCTATATCCCTTCCGGCACCAGCGGCGATGAGCGCCAGACCTACAAATACAGGTGGCTGGACGAGTTTTTCGACTACCTGACGGAACTGCGTAAAACCCGCCCGAACCTCATTGTTTGCGGGGATTACAACATCTGTCACAAGCCGATCGACATCCATGACCCGGTGAGCAACAAGAACTCCACGGGCTTTTTGCCGGAAGAAAGAGCGTGGATGGATAAGCTCTTTGCCAGCGGTTTTGTGGATACTTTCCGGCATTTCAATCCGGACCCGCACCAGTACAGCTGGTGGAGTTTCCGGGCCAATGCCAGGAATAACAATAAGGGGTGGAGAATCGATTATATCAACGTAACGGCGCCCCTGAAGGAGAAGCTGAAGCATGCAGCCATATACCAGCAGGTAAAGCACTCGGATCATTGTCCGGTGTACCTGGAGCTGGCCTTATAATATAAGGTGTCATTTCCAATACTTTTATCGCACACATGATCATCTACAATATTACTACGAAAGTGGCTACAGGCATACATCCGGAGTGGATGCACTGGATGCGTGAAGAGCAGATCCCCGCGATCCTGAATACGGGCCTTTTCCACGATTACCGCATGTGCCGGCTACTGGACCAGGACGACTCAGAGGGGCCTACCTATGCTATTCAGTACTTCACGGATAGCATGGAGAACTACAATACCTTTATGGCAGAGCATTCCGGGGCTATAAGGCAACGCGGTTATGAGCTGTTCGGGGACCAGTTTATCGCCTTTGGAACGGTGATGCAGACCATTTAAATGGCGGCAAAAAGCTAAACTTATCCACAGGAAATCCACTGTTTTCACGGGCTTGGGACTTTGGTACAATAGTTGGAAATCCTGCTGAACAATGCTAAAAAGAGCATCAAAGTAGCTACAGTACAGCGTTTTACGAATTTCATCATACAATTTAGCCTTAAGCGCCGCAAAGGGCAATCTGCTGTAACCGTTACCTGTAGCGTTTTTCAGCCGATAAAAATTTGTATAAAAAAGTTGTAAAAAATTTGGTAATCTGATAAAACGCGCTATATTTGCTCACATCAAACATTTTTTCACTAGTTAAATCTTACTAACTATGAACAAAGCCGAATTAATCGACAAACTTGCCAAAGATGCTGGCATTACCAAAACCCAAGCTAACGAAGCGCTGGATTCTTTCACTAAAGCTGTTGCTGATACCCTGAAAAAAGGTGGTAAAGTAACCCTGGTTGGTTTCGGTACTTTCTCCGTTTCTAAACGTGCTGCACGTAACGGTAGAAACCCACAAACTGGTCAGATCATCAAGATCAAAGCTAAGAAAGTTGCGAAATTCAAAGCTGGTAAAGCTCTGTCTGACAAGCTCTAATCAGTTAGCACAACTTATTCAAGCAAGGAACATCCCATGTTTCTTGCTTTTTTTTTATACAAAACTGCCGGCTGCATAGAATTTCGGCGAATTGAATTAATTTGCAGCCGTTATCAACATCATATTAATAAACTACAAATCATTTGTTATGGGTAGAGGAGATGTAAAAACCAAAAGAGGTAAAATTTCCAACAAATCTTTTGGTAAATCAAGACCATCTAGAACCAGAAAAGCTGCTGCTGCTAAAGCAGAAAAGAAAGCTTAGGTTTTCTCGTATAAGAATTTAAAAGGCGCAAATCATCTCTGACAGATCATTTGCGCCTTTTGTATTGGGTGTAGCCTGTCGCTTTACGGCGCCAGGCGCTCTATTTTCCAGCTTCCATCCCCTTGTTGGGCGTACCGGATACGGTCGTGCAACCTGCTGCTCCTCCCCTGCCAGAATTCCAGCATTGTTGGCTTCACCAGGTAGCCACCCCAGTAATCAGGCCTTACAGGCGTATTCCCGGCATATTTTTCCGTCAGCCTGGCTACCTCCTGCTCCAATACCGAACGGTCGGAAATCACCCTGCTTTGCGGCGACGCAATAGCCCCTATACGGCTGCCTTCCGGCCGGCTGTTATAATAGGCGTCACTGACTGCCGCCGGCGCCTTACTAACGGTGCCCACTATACGCACCTGCCTTTCCAGTTCCCGCCAGAAGAATAAGAGGGATACATGTGGATTGGCGGCCATCTCCTCTCCTTTCTGACTATTGTAATTGGTGAAGAAGAGAAAGCCTTCTTCGTCAAAACTCTTCAGTAAAACGATGCGTGCGGAGGGCCGCCCGTCCGGGGTGCTGGTAGCCAGGGTCATGGCATTGGCCTCCTCCACTTCGCCGGTGGTGGCATCGTTCCACCAGCGGGCGAACTGCTGCAACGGGTCTTTTGCTACATCGTGTTCATCGAGGGAAGCCATGATATAATCCTTGCGGAGGTCTGCTATTTTCTGGTTCAACATGGTTTATCAGTTTAAGGGTACATTGTCTTAAGTGCAGCTGATAACAAAGGTATGGAAGGATATGCTTAATTTTGGCCTACCTGATATAAATCATACTATGAAAAGAGTCGCCTTATTTTTAGTGCTGGGCTTTGCCGCGCTCCTGGCCTGTAATCCGCGGGGAGGTGGCAGCAATGCCGAAAAAGACAGCGCTATTGCCACCCTCAAACTGGTGAGTACTCCCTTTTTCTATACGCAACTGAAAGGAAATGTGGATAATCAACCGATCACCATGCAACTGCTGAAAACCACGCCGGGCATGTACCGGGGCTACTACTCCTTTGATACCAGCGGGCAGCCAATTACCATCTGGGGCAACGGCGATTCAGGCCTGGTGAAGATTTACGAGGAAAGCATTGACCCGGAAAACGAGCGTTTCTTCAGCGGCTCTCTCGACGATGCGGGCAACTTTAAAGGCGTATGGCATGGCAACGGTACTTCCCGTCATTTTTCGCTGGAAACGGCCATGAAGGATGCCATTCCTTTTGCGGTGTTATACGGTACGGATTCCGCCAGTTTGCTGCCGGGCAACGCCCACTCTCCCGTGGGGATGGCCAGCAACAGCATCCTTTGGCCGCAGCCGGTGGTTACCAGGGAGGTGGCGGATTTTATCGAGCAGCAGCTCACGGCTTCCCCGCTGCGGGATCCGCAGCAGTTCCTCAAACGCAGTATTGACTCCTTCCTGCTGGGGTATAAAACCAGCGCCGGGATGGTGGACAGCAGCGAGCTGACGGATGCTTCCCTTTCCGCTACGTGGAACTGGACTTCGGAGAATGACATGAAGGTGATTCATAACAAATGGCCTTTACTGGTGATTGAAAAATATGGCTATGCCTATACCGGCGGGGCGCATGGCAACTGGGGCTCCAGCTTTGTGACGATGGACCTTTCGAAAAAACGGGTGGTAAAGCCGGCGGATGTATTTAAGCCAGGTTACAAGGAGGCTTTCAGTCCTTTGCTGGAAAAGGCTTTCCGGGCAAAATACAAGATCGGGAACGACGAATCCATCCGGGAGTCGCTCCTGACGCCCTCCATCCTGCCGAACGACAATTTTATTTTGACGGATAAGGGAGTGGCATTTGTTTATGTGCCTTATGAGATCGGGCCGTATGCCCTGGGGCAGGTGATGTTATACATTCCGAGGAGCGAGATTAAGGACTGGTTTATACAGCAGCAGTAAAGGTTGCGGAGAAGATATAGACGCAAACGGTCGGCGGGATAACCGCCGACCGTTTTGCATTTCATAGTATCTGTAAGAAATTAGTGAACGAGGGTACCTACGTTTTTGCCCATGATTACGTTCAGGAGGTTGCCTGGTTTGTTCATGTCGAAAACGATGATAGGCAGCTTATTTTCCTGGCAGAGGGTAAAAGCTGTCATATCCATCACGTTCAGGGATTTCTGGTAAACTTCAGAGAAGGTAATGGTTTCGTATCTGGTGGCAGTTTTATCCTTTTCAGGATCTGCGGTATAGATACCATCCACGCGGGTACCTTTGAGGATAACATCCGCCTGGATTTCGATTGCGCGCAGGGAAGCGGCGGTATCGGTGGTAAAGTAAGGGTTGCCTGTACCGGCGCCGAAGATCACTACGCGGCCTTTTTCCACGTGGCGGATGGCACGGCGGCGGATATACGGTTCTGCGATCTGCTCCATTTTGATGGCGGATTGCAGCCGGGTGTACAGGCCGATTTTTTCAAGGCCGCTTTGCATGGCCATTCCATTGATCACTGTAGCCAGCATGCCCATATAGTCACCCTGAGCTCTTTCAATTCCGGTTTCTGCTTCATTCATCCCCCGGTAGATGTTACCACCGCCAATAACGATAGCCACCTGGACGCCGAGGTCAGTAACGGCTTTGATGTCGTAAGCATACTGAGTAATCACCTTCGGATCAATTCCATAATTTCCTTCACCCATGAGGGCCTCACCGCTCAGTTTGAGTAAGATTCGCTTGTACTTTGGCAACATGACGCTATAAGAATAATGTAAGATTGTGGATTTACCAGACTAATTTCCGAAAAAATCGCTGGTCATGAAAATCTATGCGCAAAAAAAAGGAGAGAAATTTCTTTCTCTCCTTTTTCGAATAGGAAGTTATTAACCTAAAGCAACGCGCTTGAAGGCGGTTACTGTCAGGCCAGCATTTACTGACTTCAGGTAGTCGCCAACGGATTTGTTACCGTCTTTAACGAACGCCTGTTGCAGCAGGGTGCTGTCTTTGAAGAATTTATTCAGTTTACCGGCAGCGATTTTTTCAGCCATTTCAGCGGTTTTGCCTTCAGCTTTAATCTGCTCGATAGCGATTTCTTTTTCGCGGGCGATGGTTTCTTCGGAAACGCCGGAAGCATCGATAGCTACAGGGTTCATCGCAGCGATTTGCATAGCAACGTCTTTACCTACTTCTTCAGCAACCGGCTGGTTGAAGGCAACGAGTACGCCCATGCGGTAGTTACCGTGGATATAAGCAGTTACTGCTTCGCCGGTAACGAATTCGAATTTATTGAGGGTGATTTTCTCACCGATTTTAGCAACCTGGTCGTTTACTTTATCAGCAACGGTAGCGCCATCCAGGGGAGCGGCGCTCAGGGCTTCAGCGGAAGTGATGTTGCCAGCGAGGGCCAGGTCAACGATAGACTGGGCGAATTTTACGAAATCTTCGTTTTTAGCAACGAAGTCGGTTTCGCAACCCAGACCTACGATAACGCCGGATTTACCATCAGCAGCAGTTTTAGCGATGATAACGCCTTCTTTGGTTTCGCGGTCGGAACGGAGCGCAGCTACTTTCTGACCTTTTTTGCGCAGGTAGTCCACTGCTTTTTCGAAATCGCCTTCACTTTCCACCAGTGCTTTTCTGCAATCCATCATACCAGCACCCGTTTGCTGACGCAGTTTATTAACATCAGCAGCTGTAATTGTTGCCATGAGTTATATAAAGTTTAAAGATTTTATAGAATTGATATTAAACTCAAATTACGAATTACGTTTTTGCGGGACGAGTCCTGCAATAGCGCAATTCGTAATTTGTATTTTTAGAATATATTATCTAGCGCCGCCACCTGGTTTGCGAGGACCGCCACCACCGGTGTTAGAAGTACGACGTTGACCACCCTGGCCACCGCCACGGTTTTGTCCACCACCACGGTTTTGACCACCGCCGCGGTTCTGACCGCCCTGAGCGCCGCCCTGGCCACGACCACCTGGTCTGCGACCTCTTTCACCTTTCTCGTCACTGCCTTCTACTTCGAATTTGCGTGCTTTATCGTCTGCTTCTTCTTCCTCTTCTACTTCTTCAGTTTTTTCGCTGGCTCTTTCAGACAGGCCTTCAGCGATAGCTGCGCAGATGTAGCTGGTGATGATAGCGATGGATTTGGTAGCGTCATCGTTCGCAGGGATAGCGAAGTCAACTTTGGTAGGATCGGAGTTGGTATCCACCATACCGAAGGTAACGATACCCAGGCGTTTAGCTTCAGCCAGCGCGATATGTTCGTGAGAGATATCTACCAGGAACAGAGCAGCCGGAACGCGTGCCAGTTGAGCGATACCACCCAGCACTTTCTCCATTTTCTCTTTATCGCGGCTTAAAGTCAGACGTTCTTTTTTAGTGATATTGTCAAAAGTACCGTCAGCCAGCATTTTTTCGATGCTCTGCATTTTCTTCACGCTCTTACGGATAGTGGTGAAGTTGGTCAGCATACCACCTAACCATCTTTCGGTTACGTAAGGCATGTTGATGTTACGTGCAGCGTCAGCTACGATTTCTTTCGCTTGTTTTTTAGTTGCAACGAACATGATCTTTTTACCGCTTTTAGCGATGGATTTCAGGGCAGCTGCAGCTTCCTGTAAGCCTTCTACGGTTTTGTTCAGATCAATGATATGAATACCTTTCTTTTCTGCGAAAATATAAGGCAGCATTTTCGGATTCCATTTTTTCTTCAGGTGACCGAAGTGAACACCTGCCTCCAGTAACTGCTGCTGCAATGAGGTATTATTTTCCATGTTTATATTGCTCAATTAAAAGGATCAAATAATAATACTGTAGCGGATATAATAAAAGGCATCCGCCAACAGCTCAAAAATATTAGCGTTTAGAGAACTGGAAGCTTCTTCTAGCTTTCGCTTTACCTGGTTTCTTACGTTCAACAGCTCTTGGATCGCGTTTCAGCAGACCTGCAGATTTCAGTGCAGGACGGAATTCAGGGTTCACTTCGCACAGTGCGCGGGCGATACCCAGTTTAATAGCTTCTGCCTGACCTTTGATACCACCGCCCTGTGCATTCACTTTCAGATCAAACTTATCAACAGCGTCGATAGTTTTTAAAGGCAGTTCTACCTGGTTTTGCAGGTACACCAGAGAAAAGTAGGATTTATAATCTTTGTCGTTGATAGTAATGTTACCGGTACCTTTGTTGATATAAACACGGGCAACCGCTTCCTTACGACGACCAATTGTATTTTTTTGCTTTTCCATGTATCAGAGAAAAATTAGAAAGTTAAAGGTTGTGGTTTCTGCGCTGCATGAGGATGTTCAGCGCCGGCATATACAAACAGTTTTTTGTACATTTTGCGGCCCAGGCGGTTTTTAGGCAGCATACCTTTTACAGCTTTCTCAATCATAACCTCAGGACGACGGCGGATCAGATTTTTAGCCAGTTCTACGCGCTGACCTCCAGGATAACCGGTGTAATGGATATATTCTTTCTCTTCCATTTTGTTACCGGTTAAAACGATCTTTTCAGCGTTGATAACGATGATGTAATCACCGCAGTCAGTATGAGGAGTATAGTAAGGTTTGTTCTTACCTCTTAAAATGGCGGCCATTTTAGCAGCTACCCTGCCCAGTGTCAGATTGGTAGCATCTACAATGTACCAGTCACGCTTTACGTAAGCGTCATTAGCCGATTTTGTTCTAAAACTTAATGTGTTCATTGTTGAATACGATAAAGATTACGTCTTGTAAACAATTCCCCCACAATGAGGGAGTGCAAAGGTACATTCCCCATTCTGAATAACCATACATTTTAACCAGTTTTTTACAAGGCACCTTTATAACTGATTGTTATTCAATAAAAAATTTGTTTCAAAGTTATTAACAATGAAGAGAAACACGGTTGATAACTTGTTTTTTTCTAATGTATGCGGGTCTCCCGGAGGGGATGCATACGGGCGGGACCGGGGCCATGGCATATAAAATAAGAAGAGGTTGACACCGGACGTGCCAACCTCCCTCTGTAACATTAGATCTTTCCCCCTAATCCCTATTACGGGCTCCCAGGAAGATCATTAAATACTGTACGAATGTGGCGATGGAAGCCAAAGCAGCGACCACATAGGTCATAGCCGCCCACCAGAGGGCGTTTTTGGCCTTGTCGTGCTCCCCGGCGGACATCACCCGGCTGCTGTCCAGCCAGGCCAGGGCCCTCCTGGAAGCGTCAAACTCCACCGGCAGCGTAACCACTGAAAATAAAGTAGTTACACCGAATAAGATCACCCCGATGAGCAATAACTGCGGAAATGTATTAATTAAGAGGATACCGGCCAGCAACACCCAGTTTACCAGGTTGGCGCTAACCTGCACGATGGGCACCAGCCTGGAACGGAAGCCCAGCCAGGGGTAATGCGCGGCATGCTGCACCGCGTGCCCGCACTCGTGCGCAGCTACGGCCGCAGCGGCCACATTGGCCCCGTTATAGACGTCAGGACTCAAATTCACGGTTTTATCCGCCGGGTTATAGTGGTCCGACAGAAAACCGTCCACAGACTGTACTTTAACATCGTATATCTGGTTGTCCCTCAACATTTTTTCGGCAATTTCCCGGCCGGTAAGGCCGGAGGAAGTGGGTATTTCGCTGAATTCATGAAACCGGCGCTTCAGAATATAGCCAACTAGCATACTGATCCCCACAAAAATCAGTGAAACAAACATAATTCCTGGTGTCATATGCAACTTTTTTACAGAATATTACAGGTACCTGAGGGGTCAAAAAATGATCCAACTACCCCAATTTAAGGATTATTTAGCAGATGCCTGTCATACCTGCTTCATCCTTTCCCTGCCACCGCTCATCAAGAAATTTAACACTGCCAAATTGGCGAAAATGAAAATTTTTTAGACCAAAATAAGCCTATTTGTCAGTACACCAGGGTGGTAACAGGCGTGGGATTTCATATGTAAAAATCCCCAACATCACCTCTATTTATCAACATTTTACGGCTTGCCAATGAAAGTAATATTGGACCAAAATAACGGTCCAAATAGGCGCTGGCAGCCACTTTATAACATTAAAAAAATACATCAAAAGTTATTCACATCGATTAAATAAACTTTTTTATTCTGAAGCCATTTAGTAATTTAGACCTGAATTTAATGGGTTAGTAAGTAGAAAGAGTCAACGGAATCTTCCGTTTGGCTCTTTTCTCATTTTAGGAAATCCCTCCCTTCAATTTTTGTAAATCTCCTTACTTTGTACCCTCTCTTTATACATCGATATGAGTAAAATAAAAACTGCTTTTTTCTGTCAGAATTGTGGATATGAATCTGCAAAATGGAATGGTAAATGTCCGAGTTGCGGTCAGTGGAACACCTTCGTGGAAGAAAGAGTGCAAAAGGATATACCTGTTAAGCAGGATTGGAAAGCCAGTGATAACCCGCTCGCACGTACGCAAAAATTTGTGAACCTTTCCGATGTGGAAGCAGTGGCGGAAAAGCGGCTCCTCACACCGGACAATGAACTCAACCGCGTGCTGGGAGGCGGTATAGTGGCGGGTTCCCTCGTATTGGTCGGGGGCGAACCTGGCATTGGCAAATCCACTCTCTTCCTGCAAAATGCGTTACAATTACAAAACGTAAGAACGCTTTACATCAGTGGCGAAGAGAGCGAACAACAGATCAAAATGAGGGCTGACCGCATCAACATCACCAACGATCAGTTTTACCTGCTCACTGAGACCTCCACGCAGACGATATTTTCTGAGATCAGGAAGTTGCAGCCGCAGTTAGTGGTGGTGGACTCCATACAAACGCTGCAATCTCCCTTTATTGAATCCGCTCCGGGCAGCGTATCGCAGATACGGGAGACCACGGCGGAACTGCAGCGCTTTGCCAAAGAGAGCAATACTCCTGTTTTCCTCATCGGGCATATCACCAAAGACGGGTCCATCGCAGGACCTAAAGTATTGGAACACATGGTGGATACGGTGCTTCAGTTTGAAGGGGACCAGCATTATGCTTACCGCATACTCCGCACTATAAAAAACAGGTTTGGCTCTACTGCCGAACTGGGTATTTACGAAATGACGGGAACGGGATTAAGGCAGGTAACCAACCCTTCCGAAATCCTTATCTCGCAGCGGGAGGACCTGCTCAGCGGCGTGGCCATCTCAGCCACCATGGAGGGCATGCGCCCCCTGCTGGTAGAAGTGCAGGCACTCGTTACGCAGTCCGTTTACGGTACGCCGCAGCGCACGGCTACGGGTTTTGATTTGCGCCGGCTGCAACTGCTGCTCGCCGTACTGGAAAAGCGCGGAGGATTTCATTTTGGCGTAAAGGACGTATTCCTCAACATTGCCGGCGGCCTGCGGGTGGAGGATCCTGCAATTGACCTGGCGGTGCTTTGCGCATTGCTGAGCTCTTACGAAGATGTGTCGCTCCCGAATAAAGTATGCTTCTCCGGCGAGGTAGGCCTCAGCGGGGAGATACGCGCCGTAAACCGCATAGAGCAACGTATTGCGGAAGCGGAGAAGCTGGGATTTGAAAAGATTTTCATCTCCCGGTACAACAAAAAAGGAATAGATTTCACTAAATTTAATATCGAAGTAATTGCTGTTGGCCGGGTAGAGGAAGTGTACCGGCAGCTGTTTTAACCATTATATCTTTTTTTGATGATTGCCCGTTTGTTAACGCCCCTGGTAGACCTGTTCTACCCGCACTGCTGCGCTATTTGCGGCGCAGCGCTGGACCAGCAGTCCGACAAAATTTGCATCGCCTGCGAAGCCGCATTGCCGGCGACGGGGTTCCATCTGTTTGCGGATAATCCGATAGAAAAAATTTTTTGGGGGAGAACGAAAGTAGCGCATGCGATGGCGGCTTATTATTATTCACAGTCGTCCGGCGTACAGGAGATGATCCACCAGTTCAAGTATAAGCAACGGGAGGACCTGGCCTATTACCTGGGCCGAAAAACAGGTTTGATGCTCACCCAAACCTCATGGCTACACGAAATTGACAGGATAGTGCCGGTGCCATTGTATAGCAAAAAAGAGCGGAAGCGGGGTTATAACCAGGCCAGGGCGCTGGCGGCAGGCATGGCGGAGGTAACAAACAAGCCGTTGGCTACCAATTTGTTATCGAGGCAGATATATACGCATACGCAAACGAAGAAGGGCCGGATTGGGCGGTGGTCCAATGTGGCGGAGGTATTCAGGGCCTCTCCTGCTGCGGCAGGCCTGCACCTGCTGCTGGTGGACGATGTGATTACCACGGGCGCCACTACCGAAGCCTGTTGCAAGGCCCTGACGGACGCTGGCGCTACGGTGAGCGTTGCCTGCCTGGCTTATGCCTGGGGCTAAAAAAAATATATTTTATGATAACGGATAGTTAACTTTATAGTCGAGTCTGAGCCGTTATTTTGTTCCTGCTAATTTTTCAATAACCCTGGGATATGTTTAAGATTACAATACTCTCTGTTTTTATGCTGTTTGCAGCTACTGCATCACATATTTATGATTTTAAGGTAGATGCCGTTGACGGTGGTAAAATTAACTTCTCCAAATTCAAAGGCAAGAAGATACTGATAGTAAATACCGCTTCTCTCTGCGGCAACACTCCCCAGTACGAAGGACTGGAGAAACTGTATAAGAAATATGAAAAAAGCCTGGTGATAGTAGGTTTTCCTGCCAACAACTTTGGCAGCCAGGAACCGGGCAGCAACAAGGAAATCCAGGAGTTTTGCACCAAAAAGTACGCGGTTACTTTTCCAATGGCTGCAAAGATCTCTGTAAAAGGGGCTGACATCCATCCGCTGTACAAATGGCTGATGGACGAAAGTAAGGCCAAACACCTGGAGCCTGCGGCTGTGACCTGGAATTTCCAGAAGTACCTGCTGGACGAGAAAGGCAACCTGGTGGCTGTATTTTCACCAAAAACACAACCGGATGCACCTGAGGTGATTGCAGCGATCGAGAAAAAATAATTTTCAACCTCCCCCCCAAACATACTCCTTTGCCATATTTAGGGTAACGAATTGTTACTGCGGCTACGTATATCCGTAACCGTGGACTGAACTAATATTCATTCACCCTGGAGCGAACCATTGCATGAAACATCTACTAGTGTACTTACAACCAACTATGCTATTCCTGGCCGGAGCCATTGGGTTTACCGCCTGTCAGAACGTGATCGATGAACCTACCTTGTCCTGCCCTGAAATGGTGTTTACCTACACCACCGAGGGAAAAACCACGCCGCTTAACCTTTCCAGCAGTTTATTATTCCGCGCGGAAACGGACAGCGGGGGCCAAAAGTACGTGAGTATTGAGGCCATCAGCGATAGCATGAAAGTAATCCTGAATTTATTTGACGGCATGTATGTGGACAGCCTGCTGGCAAATGATTCCATCAAGCTCAAGACCTACACCTTTTCCCGGAAAACGAAGGAGCAGGGAGGGCTGGTAATGGTGGGCACCCGGCTGCCGGGCTATGATTATCATTTCCCGGATACGGACAGTTCCAGCATTACCATCACCCGTATCAACACCAAACGGAAGACGATCACCGGCTATTACTATTATACGGCCGGCGGCAATACGGTGAAGGGCCAGGGCACTTTCCAGAACACCTGTTATACCTCGTTGTCGCGCTAAGGTTTATCCCCTTTTCATTATCTTGCGGCATGCTTTTTAAAGATATCATAGGACAGTCCGCCGTAGCACATCAGCTGGTTCAATCCGTACAGCAGAACCGCCTTAGTCATGCTCTGATATTGCTTGCACCGGAAGGTAGCGGCGGGCTTCCGCTTGGACTGGCCTTTACGCAGTACCTGGTTTGTGAAAACAAGCAACCGGAAGGGGCCTGCGGCCATTGTTCGGCCTGTATCAAAGCATCGCAGTATATCCATCCGGATATTCATTTTTCCTATCCCGTCATCCCCCGCAAGGCCGGCGATAAGCCGGTGAGTACGGATTATGTCAGTGAGTGGAGGGAGTTTGTGACGACGAATCCGTATGGGAATACCTATGACTGGTTACAATTTATCGGAGCGGAGAATAAGCAGGGTAACATTACGGCTACGGAGTGCCAGGATATTATCCGTAAGCTCAACCTGAAAAGTTTTGAGAGCGGGTATAAGATCCTGCTGATGTGGATGCCGGAGTACCTTGGCAACGAGGGCAACCGGCTGCTAAAGCTGATCGAGGAGCCGCCGGTCAACACCCTGTTTATATTTGTGGCGGAAAACCAGGAGCAGATCCTGGCCACTATCCTTTCCCGCACGCATCTGATTAAGGTAAATCCTATTGCCAAGGAGGAGATGGTAAAGTCGCTGACGGAGCGCGGCAACGTACCGCTGGCAAGGGCGCAGCAAATAGCTACCATCGCGGCGGGGAATTACCGGGAGGCGGTGTACCTGTTACAGCACTCGGACGACGACTACCACGAACTGCTGCGCAACTGGCTGAACTACATTTTTACCGGCAACAGGGGGGCTTTACAGGAGTGGATTGAAGCTATTTCCAGCGCCAAAACCGGCCGTGAAAACCAAAAGCAGTTTCTCCGGTACTTTATCAACCTGCTGGAACATGCGGTAAGGCTGCAGTTTATTGACCGGAGCCAGCTGGCGTTTTCGGCGGAGGAGATGGACTTTTCGGCCAAGCTGCTGAAGCTGGCCGGGATGGAGCAAATTGAGCAGATTGTGGAGCTGCTGGACAATGCTTACTATCATATTGAACGCAACGCCAACGCAAAAATGCTATTTCATGCATTGTCCATCAAGCTACAATATATATTTAAAAAGAAACCTCTGCCTCAAACGTAATAACCCGGGGGCTTAGGGGGCCATTACCCTTTGTTTTCCTTATCTTTGCTGCTTTCCGTCTTTTTGTTTTTATTACAGGAATACTGTATATTAAGGGGATGGAATGACCTGAAATGCTTATTTCTAAAATTTAAACTATTTAATAATATGGCTTGTGCCGGATGTGGTACGGGTGTAGATGGTAAGCCAGCAGGATGTAAGAGTAATGGAGGATGCAGTACAGGAGGTTGTAACAGACTGAATGTGTTTGATTGGTTATCCAATATTCCACTAGCAGACAGCTTATCACCATTTGACATTATTGAAGTTAGTTTTAACAATGGAAGCCGCAAAGATTTTTACCGTAATGTAACCAAACAGCATCTTGATAAGGGTGAGATGGTTACGGTGGAAGGAGTCAGCGGGTTTGATGTTGGAACAGTAAGCCTGACAGGTGAACTGGTAAAACTACAGATGAAAAAGCGACGCGCAGAGGACACACCCGAAGTAAAAAAGGTCCTGCGTCGATCAACACACGACGACCTGCAAAGGATGAGTGATAATAAGGCCCGAGAAAAGGAGGCATTGATTAAATCAAGGGCATTAGCCCGCAGCCTGGGCCTTGAAATGAAACTCACTGAGGTCGAAATTCAGGCCGATGGCCGAAAAGCAACGTTCTTTTACACTGCCGATGATCGTGTCGATTTCCGTGAACTGATTAAGGTGTACGCCTCCGAGTTCAGGGCTAAAGTGGAGATGCGCCAGATCGGCGCCCGCCAGGAAGCCGGAAAAGTGGGAGGTATTGGTAGCTGCGGCCGCGAATTATGCTGCTCTACCTGGCTTTCTGATTTCAAAAGCGTGAACACCACCGCTGCCCGTTATCAGAACCTGTCCATCAACCAGGCGAAGTTATCCGGACAATGTGGCCGCCTCAAATGCTGCCTCAACTATGAGCTGGATACTTACATGGATGCGCTGAAAGACTTCCCGGACGATGCCGACACCATTGAAACTGCGAACGGGGTAGCCACCTTACAGAAACGCGATATCTTCAAGAGCCTGATGTGGTATTCCTACGAGGGAAGTAACAAGCAATATCCGCTGACCATCGCCAGGGCTAAGGAGATCCGCCTGCTGAACAGACAAGGCATTAAGCCGGATGATCTGAAAGCCGTAGAGGTGGTTAATGTCCATAAGCCGAAGGAAACCGATCTCGGGTTTGCAGACGTAGTAGGACAGATCAGCCTGAAATCACTGGAAAAGACTGTTCAGAAGCGCAAGCAGAAGGACAAGGACAAACAGAAACAACAGAAAGGCGATTCCGGCAAACAGCCGCAGCAGCGCCAGGAAGCCAAGCAAGAGCCGAAAGGACAGCAGCAGGGCCGCCACGAAAACCGCCAGCAGGATCGCAACCGGCAAAAGCAGGACAACCGTCCGCAGAAGCAGGGAGGCCAGCCCAACCAGGGAGGCAATCAGCAAAACCGCCCGCCGCGCGATCAGCAGCAGGGCCGCCAGCAACAGCAGGGGCCGAAACAGGAAAGAGAAGGACAAGGACAGGGCCAGGGCCCCAAACAGGACCGCCGCCCGCCTAAGCACCATAAGCCTAAACCTTCCAATCCGAATAACAATAACAATAAAGCATAAAAAAAAGAACCGGCTTCAGAGCCGGTTCTTTTTTTATATAGCGAGTTAAAATGTACTATATATAGTGAGTTAAAATGCGCCGCGTAATCTTAAAAGGCCGCCCAGACGGAGCAGCCTTTGTTAATAATTGGTTTTTGCTTATGAGAAAATCTTTAAGTCCTTTATAGGGGTCCACTAAGCCTCGTTCTCAAACAAGAGCTTGTAGTAGTGCATATTTGTAGCCTCATCGAACCCGCGTTCGATCAGCTCCCGATTACCATGTATATAGATATGAAAATTCCTGTCCAGCTTCAGAATGCTTTTAAAGACTTTCTGTTGCTTTTTAACGGCTGGTGCAGATATTTCAAATTCGTCAGGGATATCCTGCTGGAACGTTTGCTGGTATTCGTTCCTGTATTCTTTAAACGAAGCGATAGCGTCCGGATGGCCCAACACCTCGTTTGCAAAGTCATCTAACTGAAAATGCTCTTTCTCCTTAAAGTATGCGGCTGATTTGTTGAGCAGATCCACCTGATCCACCCGGTCCATTTCATACTCCGTGGGCAGTTTGGTATCGATGAACTGCTTACACATGTTTACGGCCAGTTCGGTTTGATGGTAGCTATCTTCCCTCCTCGTTACCTGTAAAAATGCGTCTTTCCAATATACTGCTTCTGTTTGCTTTCCAGTACTATCCACTATACTCACCTTATAGCCATCTTCCTCCTCTATATTAAAGACCAGGCATCCTTTGTCAAGCTTATTAATATTGATGCCGTCTTCATAATTCACCTGGTAATTGTCATCCTCAAGGAAAACTTTCAGATAGGTATCCCGGTTTTCTGATTTGAAAATTCCAATGGCAGGCACTTCTTCTCCATCCACAAGACATTTGCTAAAGTAGGCTATATACAGCTCTCCACCTTTGATTTTGGGATGGGTGGAATGTTTATATAGATGTTTGGCAATATTTACAGACTGCTCCTGAAACTCATTTTGGTTGCCAAATATACGTCGACAATATTGAAAAACTTCATTCAGCTGTAAATCTGCTTCATGAAAAAACCTGAAATACTCTGCCGACTTGGTAAACGGCTGAATAAAATAAGTGATCAACAACTGGCTGATGGTTTCATCCTCCAGCTGCAACGGTGCTTTGGAACAAAGCAGCATTTCCTCATTGGAGGAATTTCCTACCTTATGAATAGTCAGGTGCGCCAGATCTTTAAACTCCGAAACGTGAATCATGCGGGCAAAAGTAGTAAAATACCGCGCAACGGGAATTTGCCAGCTCCCGAAAAATCCTACTAGATAATTAAAATGCCCGACAGCAGCGCCTTTCCTTTGATCAAGTAAAAAATAAATTTCTGGAATAGTTGATTATTTTAATGCGGCAAAAATCCACTCTCATGAAAAAGATATACATGCTGGCACTACTCGCAGGTGGTAGCCTGCCGGCCCTGGCCCAGGAAAGGCCCCTTTACACCGCCAGGGACCTCACAGCGGAAAACATGTTTTCCGTCAACATTGAAGGCCCCAACTTTGACAAGGCCGGTAACTTCTATGTGGTGAATTTCCGGAAAGACGGTACGGTAGGGAAGATTGATACGAAAACAGGCGCCGGCGAAGTATTCGTCACGCTGCCGGATAGCAGTATAGGCAATTCCGTGAACTTTGACAGCAAAGGCACTATGTATCTCCCCGACTTCAAAGGTCATAATGTGCTCACGGTGGATATGAAGACGAAAAAGGTAAGCGTGTACGTGCATTCCGACCAGTTTAACCAGCCCAACGACCTTTGCATTAATAAGAAGGACCAGCTGTTTGCTTCCGATCCTAACTGGAAAGACGGTACGGGCAAGCTGTGGCGCATTGATACCAACCGCAAACCCGTGCTGCTGGAGGCCAATATGGGCACTACCAACGGCATAGAACTCAGTCCGGACGAAAAGACCCTGTATGTAAATGAGGCCGTCCAGCGTAATATCTGGAAGTACGATGTGGACAAGAAAGGGAACATTTCCAACAAAACCCTCTTTGCCAGCTTCCCGGATTACGGTTTTGACGGCATGAAATGCGACAAGGCAGGCAATTTATATGTGGCCCGGTGGGGAAAGGGAACCATCGCGGTATTATCGCCAAAGGGGGCGCTGATCAGGGAAGTACCGCTCAAAGGCAAGCATTGCAGCAACCTAACATTTGGCGATCCGGACGGGAAAACCGTGTACGTAACTTTACAAGACAGAAAATGTGTGGAAACCTTTAGGGTGGAAATCCCCGGAAAGCGTTATTAAGATATAGGGAGCATCACCTCCTCAGTTTTTAGTTGTTGAAAAAAAGACCGGAGCTGGCTACTCCGGTCTTTTTCATTTTCATACTTACTTTATGATCAACAGCCAGCCTTTGCCCGGCGCCACCGGAATGGCGGCATCCTTCGCAAACACCTGGCCTTTTTGGAAATTACGTATATCCGGCGCGGTGATCACGGCCGTTGCCGGGTCAATGCCCAGCTCCTGCCAGTTGATATGCAGCCGCACGGCAGTTTCCGCCGGGGCCCAGCTGGCCAGGGATACCAATACCGCCCCGTTCTTCCGGTAGATGGTAGCCGGTACCTGTGGATTATCAGTTTTCACAGGATTGGCAGCTACCCAATAGCCTACCATACGGGAGCCCTGGATACCAAATTCATCCCATACCTTCCAGATAGGCCGTGGATCAGCGTTTTCAGACCATGGCATGCGGCTGGTCATCCCATATACCATTCCTCTCCAGGGGTTGCCACCGTCCTGCAGCATCTCGCCCATGAGGCCAAACGGAATACCGCTGACTTCCGTCAGGAAGAAATCAGGTCCATTCTTTTCGTAATCGAAATACTCCCCGAACCAGAGGCGGTTCAGGTAAGGGAAATGCTCCATGTACAGCATAGCGCTGTTCTGGAAGCCATCGGATTTATTATACTGGTTGGCCGAGTGCAGGTCAATGATGCCGGGATGCCCGTCCTGTGTGAGTACGCGTTTGATGCGCTTCATGGTGATGCGGTCAAAGGCCACATCGTCCAGGTAAATACCGTCGATGCCTACGTTTTGCACCAGCCAGTTCATGCCCTCCACATAATAGTTATGCCAGCGGTTCATGCCGCTGTTGATAATGGCTGCATCCTTGAATTCCGGCACAAACCAGGCGGCGATATAATCCTTCCCAACGTGCTCCTGCAGCCAGGAGAAGCCGCCACCCTTGCCGGGGCTGTACACTTCATGCCCGAGGCTGCGCAGCGGGAAGGTTTCCCAGGCGTGGTTGGACAGCTCGCGGACGGTGTTGTAAATTTTCACCTTCAGCCCTTTGTTGTGGGCC
>Ga0164243_10004805_pt1 | contig 20944 bp, 14 predicted proteins | sample OricompcompostOP_FD_108781 | JGI IMG/M metagenome (GOLD analysis project Ga0164243, IMG submission 108781) | Organic Plus compost microbial communities from Emeryville, California, USA - Original compost - Organic plus compost (OP) | ecosystem: Engineered > Solid waste > Mixed feedstock >...
CCGCCGCGCCCCTTCTCCCCCGCCACCCCGGCCAGGGGTCGGGCAGCCGGTGGGTCGAGGCGGGCCTGCGCGAAGACCTGGTCGAGCACGCGCCGCGCGTCGGCGGCGACGTGCGCCGGATCGACGCCGATGCCCGCCCGCGCCACCCGATGCTCGACCGGGTGGGTCTCGAAGAGCTCTCCCCACAGGCTCAGCAGGCCAGCGAGCGCGTCGTGCAGGCGCCGGCGCGACTCGGCGGTGCCGCGCGCCAGCATGACGAACCAGCGACCGGCGTAGTCGCGGTGGTACGCGAGTTCCTTGACCCCCTTGGCGGCGACGGCGGCCAGCACCGCGTCACGGCTGTGTACGAGGCGCTCGAAGACCGCCAGGCGCGCCGTGGACAGCAGCAGGATCCGGCTCACGGCCTCGGCGAAGTCACCGTTGGGCAGTTCGGCCATCCGTACGTTGCGGAACTGGCGATCGTTGCGGAAGAAGGCGAGCGCGTCCTCGGCCGGCACCACCGAGCCCGGGGGCAGCGCGGGCACGACACCCGGGTCGGCCGCCGCGGCGCGGGTCAGCAGCAGCCGCGCCTGGCCGAGCAGGTCCAGCGCGATGTTGGCCAGCGCGATGTCGTCCTCCAGGTCCGGCGCCCGGCTGCACCATTCGGCCAGCCGGTGCGAGAACACCAGCGCGTCGTCACCGAGCATGAGGCAGTAGGTCGCGAGGTCGTGCGGCGCCACGCCATCGGGGACGGTCGTATCGACACCTTCCAGTGGATCGTGGAAGCCGGTCCCGAACGCCCAGTGCGCGTCGCCGGCCGGCGCGTCGTCGCTCTCCTCGCCGGACATGCCGATCGCGGTCATCTGCGTGCCTTCCACGGGGCGGTCACAGGTGCGGGACGTCGCGCGGGATGTCGTAGAACGTCGGATGGCGGTAGACCTTGTCCCCGCTGGGTGCGAAGAACGGCTCCTTCTCGTCGGGGCTCGACGCCGTGATCGCCGACGACCGGACGACCCAGATCGAGACGCCCTCGTTGCGCCGGGTGTAGACGTCGCGGGCGTGCCGCAGCGCCATGGCGTCGTCGGGCGCGTGCAGCGAGCCGACGTGGACGTGGTTGAGCCCGCGCTTGCTGCGCACGAAGACCTCGTACAGCGGCCATTCCCCGCGGATCTCAGGCATCGGGCGTCCCCTCCTCGTCGCCGGCCTCCCGACGGGCGAACGCGAGCGCGGCCTCGCGCACCCAGGCCCCGTCGTCGTACGCGCGCTGCCGATGGGCCAGTCGCTGCGCGTTGCACGGCCCGTCACCGCTGACCACGGCCCGGAACTCGTCCCAGTCGGGCTCGCCGAAGTCGTAGTGCCCCCGCTGCTCGTTCCACCGCAGCGCCGGATCGGGCAGGGTGACGCCCAGCGCCTGCGCCTGCGGCACGGTCATGTCGACGAACCGCTGGCGCAGCTCGTCGTTGCTGTGCCGCTTGATGCCCCACGCCATCGACTGAGCGCTGTGCGGGCTGTCGGTGTCGGGCGGGCCGAACATCATCAGCGAGGGCCACCAGAACCGGTCCACCGCGTCCTGCACCATGGCGCGCTGCTCGTCGGTGCCGCGCATCATCGTCATCAGCAGCTCGTATCCCTGCCGCTGGTGGAAGGACTCCTCCTTGCAGATCCGGATCATCGCCCGGCCGTAGGGCCCGTACGAGGTGCGGCACAGCGGGACCTGGTTGCAGATCGCCGCCCCGTCCACGAGCCAGCCGATCGCGCCCACGTCGGCGTAGGTCAGCGTCGGATAGTTAAATATCGACGAGTACTTCTGCTTGCCGGACAGCAGCAGCCGCGTCAGTTCCTCCCGGGAGACGCCGAGGGTCTCACTTGCCGAGTAGAGGTAGAGGCCGTGCCCCGCCTCGTCCTGCACCTTCGCCAGCAGGATCGCCTTACGCCGCAAGGATGGCGCGCGCGTGATCCAGTTGCCCTCCGGCTGCATCCCGATGATCTCGGAGTGCGCGTGCTGGGCGATCTGGCGGATCAGCGTCCGGCGGTACTCCTCGGGCATCCAGTCCCGCGGCTCCACGCGTTCCTGGCGCGCGATCACCCGATCGAACGACTGCCGCAGGATCTCTTCCTCGGCCACCACGGAGTCAGGCACGTGAGTCCTCCGATGTCCGGGCTATTTACTGACCGACCAGTCTGTAATAGGTTGGCACGCGGGCGCCACCAGCGCAACGGGCGTCCGCCGGGAGGTCACCGAAGGGAAGGACGCCACCGTGGGTGCAGTGCTGAAGAGCAGTGCGGTGCTGGAGAGCTATGTGGCGGGCCGGTGGCAGCGCGGCGACACCGACGGCGAGCCGGTGCTGGACGCGGCCACCGGCGCCGAGGTCGCCCGGGTCTCCAGCCGCGGCATCGACGTCAGGTCCATGGTCGATCATGCCCGTACGGTCGGTGGTCCCGCGATCCGCGCACTGACCTTCCACGAACGCGCGGCGCTGCTCAAGCAACTCGGCAAACACCTCGCGGCCGACAAGGACGCCCTCTACGACCTCTCCGCACACACCGGGGCCACCCGGCGCGACTCCGCGATCGACATCGACGGCGGGTTCGGCACCCTCTTCTCCTACGCCGGCAAGGCCACCCGCGAGCTACCCAACGACACGATGGTCATCGATGGGCTACCGGAACAACTCGGCAAGGCCGGCACCTTCCTCGGCCAGCACGTCTACACGTCGCGTCCCGGCGTCCTGGTGCAGATCAACGCGTTCAACTTCCCGGTCTGGGGGATGCTGGAGAAGCTGGCGCCCGCGTTCCTGGCCGGGCTGCCCTGCATCGTGAAGCCGGCCAGCCAGACCGCGTACCTGACCGAGGCCGTGGTCCGCCGGATCGTCGCCAGCGGCCTGTTGCCCGACGGGTCGCTGCAGCTGCTGTGCGGCAGCGCCGGCGAGCTGCTCGACCACCTCGGCGAGCAGGACGCGGTCGCCTTCACCGGTTCCGCCCACACCGCCGGCATCCTGCGCACGCACCCGTCCGTCGTGCAGGGTGGGCTGCGGCTGGGGATCGAGGCCGACTCGCTCAACTGCAGCGTGCTCGGCCCGGACGTCGCGGTCGGCGATCCCGAGTTCGACCTGTTCATCCGGGGCGTGGTGACGGAGATGACGGTGAAGGCGGGCCAGAAGTGCACCGCCATCCGCCGGGTCATCGTGCCGGCCGCCATCGCCGACCAGGTGGTGGACGCGCTGGCCGGCGCGCTCGCGACGGTCGCCGTCGGCGATCCCCGCGATCCCGACGTCCGCATGGGTCCACTCGCCTCGCTGCGGCAGCGCGAGGAGGTTCGCAAGGCCATCGAGGCGCTGCGCACCACGGCCCAGATCGTCTACGGCGACCCGGAACGGGTGAGCGTGGTGAACGGCGACGCCGAACGCGGCGCCTTCCTCGGCCCGGTCCTGCTGCGGGCGCGACCGGGCGCGACCGAGGTGCACGACGTCGAGCCCTTCGGCCCGGTCAGCACCGTCGTCACCTACGACGGCCTGGACGAGGCGGTCGCGCTCGCCGCACGGGGCCGGGGCAGCCTCGCGGGCTCGCTGGTCACCCACGACCCCGCCGTGGCCCGCACCGTCATCGCCGGCCTGGCGCCCTGGCACGGTCGCCTGCTCGTGCTCGACCGCGACGACGCCGCCGAGTCCACCGGACACGGCAGCCCGCTGCCGACGCTGGTCCACGGTGGACCGGGGCGGGCCGGTGGCGGCGAGGAGCTCGGTGGCATCCGCGCGGTGCTCCACCACATGCAGCGCACGGCACTGCAGGGCTCACCCGGCATGCTCACCGCCATCACCGGGCGGTGGCTGCCCGGCGCGCCCCAGGCGAGCGACGGCGTGCACCCGTTCCGCAAGAGTCTGGCCGAGCTGCGCATCGGCGACACGATCCACGCGGGCCCACGCGAGGTGACCCTGGCCGACATCGAACAATTCGCACAGCTCACCGGAGACACCTTCTACGCCCACACCGACCCGCGGGCCGCGGCCGCCAACCCGCTCTTCGGCGGCATCGTGGCCCATGGATACCTCATCGTCTCGCTCGCCGCCGGCCTGTTCGTCGACCCCGACCCCGGCCCGGTGCTGGCCAACTTCGGCGTCGACAACCTGCGCTTCCTCACCCCGGTGAAGGCCGGCGACGCGCTCTCGGTGACGCTCACCGTCAAGCAGATCACCCCACGGACGAGCGCCGACTACGGCGAGGTCCGCTGGGACGCCGTGGTCCGCAACCGCGCGGGCGAGCCGGTCGCCACCTACGACGTGCTCACCCTCGTCGCCAAGACCTGGCCCGCGGCCGGCTGACCACACCCCCGGCGGGCGCCCGCCCCCGCGTCCCGCCGGGCTGACAGCCGGATGAGCCGGCGGCCGGATCCCTATCCGGCCGCCGGCTCGTCAGGGACGCGGTGCTACTTCCAGCTGTCGTTGATCGTGTAGCTCGCGGCCGATCCGGTCGTGTACGTGCGGTCGGAGCCGCTCTCCCACACGACGTTCCCGGACGCGTCCTTCTTGATGTACTTGTAGGTGAAGGTCGTGTTCTTCGGCAGGATCACGACCGCGCTCCAGGTCGGGTAGCCGGCCGCGGAGAGCGGGATCGCGTGGACGGTGTCCCACGAGCCGAGCGAGGCGATCGAGCCGACGACGTAGACGTTCGTCCCGTACGTCGTGGTCGCGTACTCGTTGAAGGTCACCGCCGTCGCATCGGCGTCGGCGACGCTCCACGAGTTGGTCAGCGTCTGGGCCGCCGTCCCGGTGTTGAAGGTACGGTTCGGATTGCTCTCCCAGGTGACGTTGCCCGAACCATCCTTCTTGATGTACTTGTACTCGACCGCGGTGTTGGTGGGCAGCGCCACCGACGCGCTCCAGATCGGGTAACCCGAGGCCGAGAGCGGGATGGCGTTGTTGGTGTTCCAGGAACCCAGCGCCGCCACGTTGCCGACGACGTAGACGTTCGTGCCGACCGTGGTGGTCGCGTACACGTGGAAGGTGTCGGTGACCGTGTTGCTCGACGGGCTCGACGACGGGCTCGGCGAGGAACTCGCGCTGGGGCTCGGCGAGGAACTCGGTCCCCCGCCGGAGACGGCGTCGACGTGGATCGCGACCGCGCCGTGGGCCGGGATCGTCACCGACGCCGTCCCGCCGGAGACCGTGATGGCGGTGCCGACGCAGCCGGTGGAACTCGCCCCGCCGGTGATGACGTCGCAGTAGGTGCCGTTGGGCAGCCCCGTGGTGTAGGTCGCGGTGGACGCGCTGCCGGAGTCGTTGAGGCCGATCCAGCCCAGCGAGCCGCGGTGGAAGGCGATGACGTTGCTCGCCGTCACGGTGAAGTCGGAGACCGTGGTGACCGGCGCGGTCGTGTTGTGCCAGCCGACCATCCCCTTGACCCCGACGGACTGGGTGAGGCACTGCCAGGCGCCGTTGGCGCAGTTGGTGTCGGTGACGAACCCGTTGCCGTCCGACGGCGGGGACTGCCCGGTGTTCGACGTGGAGAAGGTGAAGCCGTCGTAGACGAACGGCTTTCCGTACGGGTAGGCCAGCAGGAAGTAGTTGGCCAGCACGTAGTCGCTGCCGTCCTGGTAGCGCAGCGTGGTGCCGTCGCGCTCCAGGTCGTGGTTGGTGACCATCGCGGCCGTCTGGCTGCTCGCCGCGTCCAGCGTCCACGAGGGAATCGTCGCGAGGTTGGCCAGCGTCCCGTTGAGGAACTGCGCGCGCAGCCCCATCGCGTACGAGAAGCCCAGCACGTCGCCGTTGGAGGTGAAGGCGGCGGGCTTGAGGTCGTTGTTGCTGGCGCCCGTGAAGATCTCCTGGGCGATGTAGGGCGCCTTGTTCTCGGCCGTGGTCGGGTTGAGCAGCGCACGGATGGCGGCGAAGTCGGCGACCGAGATGTGCTTGGCCGCGTCCACCCGGAACCCGTCCACACCGAGGCTGATCAGGTCGTTGAGGTAGGCGGCGATCTTGCCCCGTACGGAGGAGCTCTGGGTCTTCAGGTCCGACAACCACAGCAGCATGCAGTTCTGGACCTCGGCGACGTTCTCCCAGTTGTCGATCAGACCGTCGTCGTCGGCGCAGTAGCCGTCGTTGGGGTGGTGGAAGTCGTCGTAGCCATAGGGCACGCACGGGTACGTGTAGGCGGAGGGGCTGAAACCGCAGGACCCGTACGTCGTGGTGAGAGTGTTGTTCACCCCGGCCATGTGGTTGATGACCGCGTCGGCGTAGACCCGGACACCGGCGTTGTGGCAGGCCGTCACCATGGCGGCGAACTGCGCCCGCGTGCCCAGCCGGCTGTTGAGGTTGTAGGAGACGGGCTGGTAGACCTCCCACCACGGGTGGGTGCCGGAGTCACTGGTGGCGAGGCTGACCGACTCCGCCGGCGGAGCCACCTGCACCGCCCCGTATCCGGCCGGGCCCAGGTGGTTCGTGCACGCGGCGGCGACGGAGTTCCAGTTCCATTCCCAGAGATTGGCCGTGACGTCGCTGTTGTTGAGCGTGACCGCCGCGTTGGCACCGTGGCTGGTCAGCACGAGCGCGACCGCACCGCTTGCCACGAAGACGGTGGCCGCGAGCGCTCGGGCGAGGAGGCGTCGCTTCGTTCGAATCATGGGCGGACTTCCTACTAAAGCACGCGCGGTGCTCGATGGAGGTTGGCGGGACGGCCGTCCGTTCCAGCGAGAATGACGGACTGTTTCAAGAACGTCAAGAACTTGCGCAAGCCCTTGCAGACTTCGCTGACTTCCCCAGCAAAAGCCCAGGTCAGCGCGTTCCAGCCGCTGACCTTCTTGCAACGCTCACGGCCGGGCTGGCGCCCGCGGCACCCTCGCTGGGCCGCCTCGCGCGCCCGCACGACTGTGCACGCCACCCGCGCGGCGACCGGGGCGATCGCAGGATTTCCTGTTCACAGTCGTCGGTCCCGGCCAACAGCGTGAACCCGCACACGGCGTGTCTCCGGCGCGTCGCTCACACTCACGGGAGCCCGATCCGAGGGAAGGTGGCGGCGTGACCAGCAGCGACGAGTGGGACGAGGAGACGGCCCGGCGCTACGACGACGACTCGGCCGACATGTTCGCGCCCGAGGTGCTCGACCCGGCCGTGGAGTTCCTGGCGAGGCTCGCCGGATCGGGCGCCGCGCTGGAGTTCGCCATCGGCACGGGCCGGGTGGCGATCCCCCTCGCCGCCCGCGGCGTCCCGGTGGCCGGCATCGATGTCTCAGCGGCGATGGTGGCCAGGTTGCGGGAGAAGGTGTCCGCCGAACACGTCCCGGTCGTCGTGGGCGACATGGCCACGACGACCGTGTCTGGCCAGTTCTCGCTGGTGTACCTGGTCTGGAACACGTTGGGGAACCTGCGCACCCAGGACGAGCAGGTGCGGGTGTTCCAGAATGCGGCGCGGCATCTCGAGCCGGGCGGGCGTTTCGTCGTCGAACTGTGGGTCCCGGCGATCCAGCGGGTGCCGCCCGGCCAGACCGCGGTGCCGTTCACCGTGACCGAGCGGCACGTGGGGTTCGACACCTACGACCTCGCCACCCAGCGCGGCGCCTCCCACCACTACCGGCGGGAGGCCGACGGAAGCATCCGCCACCACGTCACCCACTTCCGCTACGCCTGGCCCGCCGAGTGCGACCTGATGGCGCGGCTCGCGGGCCTGACCCTGGAGCAGCGACTGGCCGACTTCCGCGGCACGCCCTTCACCTCCGCCAGCGAGAGCCACGTCTCGGTGTGGCGCAAGCCGATCGATCCGCGTTGACGGCTCACCAACCCGTACGGTGACTGACAGTCCACAAGGGAGGGACACCGCGGTCGGCATCGCCGGGGGCGCGGATCAGCTCGGCCACGGTGGCAGGTCGGTGCGCAGGTCGCCGGTCCAGTGCGGCGGGCGCTTGGCGAGGTAGGCCCGCGGGCCCTCGACGGCGTCGGGCAGCCGCAGCAGCGCGTCCAACAGTGCGTGCTCGCGACGGCCGATCTCCTCGGCCGGACTGACCGACGCCTCCCACAACAGTCGTTTGGAGACGGCGAGCGCGACCGGCGCCGCCTCGCTGGCCATGCGGTCGGCCAGTTCCAGCGCGGTCGGCAGCACCTGCGCGGCCTCCGTGACCCGGTTGGCCAGGCCCCACTGCAACGCCGTCTCCGCGTCGACGACCCCGCCGGTGAGCAGCAGTTCCGCGGCCCGGCCCAGACCGAGCAGCCGCACCGCCGTCCAGTGGCCCATCCACTCCGCGATCACGCCGACCTTCACGAACGGCAACGCGAGCTTGGCCTCCCGGGCCACGACGCGCAGGTCGCACTGCAGGGCCAGGGTCAGGCCCGCGCCGGCGGCGGAACCGTTGATCGCGGCGATCACCGGCTTGCGCAGGTGATAGGGCGCGATCCAGTCGGTGACCTCCGCAGTGCCCTCCGACGGCGCGCCGCCGAACGACGCCGACTCGCCGTCGTCGACCATCTCGGCGCCGACGCAGAAGGTGGAGCCGGCGCCGGTCAGGACGATGACCCGGACCCGCTCGTCGGCGTCGGCGCTGCGCAGCGCCTGCCCGAGCTGGTCGAGCACGCGGGTGTTGATGGTGTTACGCTGTTCGGGCCGGTTGAGCGTCACCACGGCCACCTGCCCGACCAGGTCCGCCGTCACCACATCCCCCGAGACCAGCGTGGCCTCGGGCACGCCCGTCCACCGGGGACGCGACAGCTCATACCTCACCGCGTTGACTCCTTACTCCTCACGGCCCACGGCCGGCCCGACCTCGCGGACGAGCATGTCATGATCATCTTGCCTCGGGACCGCGTGCCCACCGTACGGGCGAACGGTGACCTGAACACGGACCCTGGCGAGGGACAACGGGCCGTTTCGGCGCCGTCGATGCGTCCACTGTGGTCAGCTATCGGCGATTGCCGAAGCAGGCACGGCCGTGCCGTGCATCGACAGCCGCGTGTTTCGCCTCGACGGTGAGGACACCCAGTGACCTTGGAACAGCCGGTCCGGACCAGGCGGGCCACCAACCCACGCCTCCGCCCGTTGCTGCCCGGGTCGGCCGTGGCCCGGCTGCTGCGCACGACCGACGCGAAGCAGATCGGGTTGCTGTACCTGACCACGTCGTTCGCGTTCTTCATGATCGGCGGGATCATGGCGCTGCTGATGCGCGCCGAACTCGCCCGGCCCGGGCTGCAGTTCCTCTCCCCCGAGCAGTACAACCAGCTGTTCACGATGCACGGCACCATCATGTTGCTGTTCTTCGCGACCCCCGTCCTCTTCGCGTTCGCGAACTACGTCGTCCCGCTGCAGGTCGGCGCACCGGATGTCGCCTTCCCCCGGCTGAACGCGTTCGCGTACTGGCTCTACCTGGGCGGCGGCATCCTGGTGATGTCCGGCTTCCTGACCCCCGACGGCGCCGCCGACTTCGGCTGGACCGCCTACACGCCACTGAGCCTGGCGACCAACTCGCAGAACACCGGCAGCGACCTGTGGATCGTCGGCCTCGCCATCTCCGGGCTCGGCACCATCCTCGGCGCGGTCAACATGGTGACCACGATCGTCACGCTGCGCGCGCCCGGCATGACCATGTTCCGGATGCCGCTGTTCACCTGGACGATCCTGGTCACCGGCCTGCTGGTGCTGCTCGTGTTCCCCCTGCTCGCCGCCACCCTGCTCGCGCTGCTGTCCGACCGCAAGCTGGGCTCCCACGTCTACGACCCGGCCACCAACGGCCCGATCCTGTGGCAGCACCTGTTCTGGTTCTTCGGCCATCCCGAGGTCTACATCGTCGCGCTGCCGTTCTTCGGCATCATCTCCGAGGTCATCCCCGTCTTCAGCCGCAAGCCGCTGTTCGGTTACAAGGGCATGGTGCTGGCCGTCTTCGCGATCGCGGGCCTGTCCATGGCGGTGTGGGCGCACCACATGTTCGGCACCGGGCAGGTCCTGCTGCCGTTCTTCAGTTTCATGACCTACCTCATCGCGGTCCCCACCGGATTGAAGTTCTTCAACTGGATCGGCACGATGTGGCGCGCGCAGATCACCTTCGAGACCCCGATGGTCTTCGCACTCGGCTTCCTCGTCACGTTCCTGCTCGGCGGGCTGTCCGGCGTCCTGCTGGCCAGTCCACCGCTGGACTTCCAGGTCACCGACAGCTACTTCGTCGTGGCCCACTTCCACTACGTGTTGTTCGGCACCATCGTGTTCGCCGTCTACGCCGGCTTCTACTTCTGGTTCCCCAAGATGTTCGGGCGGATGTACGACGAGCGGTTGGGCAAGCTGCACTTCTGGTTGACCTTCATCGGCTTCCACCTCACGTTCCTCGTGCAGCACTGGCTCGGCAACGAGGGCATGCCGCGGCGGTATGCCGACTACCTGCCCACCGACGGCTTCACGACGCTGAACACCGTCTCCACGGTGGGTGCCTTCCTCCTCGGCATCTCCATCCTCCCGTTCCTCTACAACGCGTGGAAGTCGTACAAGACGGGCCCGATCGTCACGGTCGACGACCCCTGGGGCTTCGGCAACTCGCTGGAGTGGGCCACCAGCTCGCCGCCACCGCTGCGCAACTTCGACCGCATGCCGCGGATCCGCTCCGAACGGCCGGCGTTCGACTTCAAGTTCCCGAACATCCCCGGCAGCCCCGGGCACGCGCTGGAGAAGTCGCACGCGCGCTCCGGGGCCAAGGACTCCGGCGACGGACAGCACTAGCGGCGCCGGCGAGCCGGTGGTCCGTCCTCACGCGGGACGGGCGGTCGCCTGCGGGTCGTAGCCGTGCGGCCCGAGGCGCTCCAGTTCGGTCAGGACCTCCCCGGAGGCACTGATCCCGGCGGCTTCGCGGGCGAGCGCCTTGGCCTCGTCCATGTCGAAGTGGTTGGTGGCGACGATCTTCTGGGCGTAGAGCCCGCCACCGCCCTGGATCACCGTCACGTGCTTCCAGCCGCCGTACGAGTCGGCGGTGAAGTCGCGGATCGTGTGGAACAGCCGCATCCGGTACTCGGCGTCGACGCCGTCCATCGTGCGCATGTACTTGCGCACGTCGGCCTCGGTCTCCGGGTTGTACAGGTCGCGCATGGACGGCGCGGTCAGCACGGATCCGCCGGCGATGTCGTGCAGGTGGCGGACCATGGTGCTGAACTGCGACGCCGCGTGGTACTTCGCCACGTTGGTGAACAGCTCGTCGGGCGAGGCCCATCCCTCCGGGGTGAAGCTGGCATGGGCGATCGCGGCCTCGAACCCGGCCCGGATGAGGGTCGCGTAGTTGATCATCTCGGCGATCTTGTCCTTGATGTGCGCGATCCGCTGCAGCCCGTTGGCCTCGGCGATGAGCTGCGCGAGCCCCACGAGGGTGTTGGCGACCCGCACGTAACTGCCGACGCTGCCCAACCGCTCCCACAGCCCCAACGAGTGGACGAAGGTCGCCGAGTGCTCCAGCTCGCCGGCGAGGAAGACCCGCTCGTTGGGGACGAAGACATCGTCGAAGACGATGAGCCCCTCGGTCATCTGGTGCCGGGAGCTGTACGGGTAGAAGTCCGGATCCAGGTCGGGCCGGGGCGCGAAGGAGGCGTTGATGACGCGGACTCCGGGAGAGTTGACCGGCACCGCGGCGGCGATGCTCCAGTCCTCCTCGCCGGGCTTCATGCGCTTGGTCGGCATGACCATGACGTCATGCGCGACCGCCGCCGAGGAGATGTGCATCTTCGCACCACGGATGACGACGCCGTCGGGCCCGCGGTCGACGATGCGGACGTACAGGTCCGGGTCGTCCTGCTTGCCGGGCGACAGCGCGCGGTTGCCCTTGGCGTCGGTGATCGCCTGCACGACGCGGATGTCGCGGCGCTTGCTCTCCTCGAAGTAGGCCAGGGCGCGCTCGGCGTACTGCGGATGCTGCGCCCGCATGCGGCTGGCCGCGGTCAACACCATGAGCAGCGTGGCGGACGTGGAGATGGTGGGGAAGTCCCAGTGCAGTTGCCGTTGCTGGGCGTCCCGCAGCTCCTCGACCGAGGTGGGGATGAAGAAGTACGGTCCGTGGGCGTCCTCGCCGGGCTGGTAGTGCTTGTCGTAGCCAGCCGCCGCGGCGAGCGCGGGTCCGCGCAGCAGCGGGTCGGCGGTCACGTCCGGCACCGCGCGGCCATTGACGAAGGCGCGGCGGCCATCGCGCAAAGACTGGAGGTACTGCTCCCCGGTCATCATCGGAAATCGGCTCCTGCAGGTTGGGGACTAGCGTCCGGCGTAGAACGAGGCGAGCTGGGAGTCCTCGCCGTGGGCGGCGAGCACCGACGCCGTCAGCAGTCGGGGCTGCTGTCCGGTGGAGTCGAGCAGTTGGCGGTTCGACACGGCTCGCCGGTAGTAGAGATGGGCCGGGTGCTCCCAGGTGAACCCGATGCCGCCGTGCAGGTGGATCACCTCGCGGGTGATCTCGGCGCCGAGCCGCCCGCAGTACATCCGCGCCACGGCCAGCCCCGCCAACGACTCGGGCCGCCGGCCGATCGAGTCGTTGTGCTGCACCGATCGCACGGCGACCGACAGCGCCGAACGCGCCCGCTCCAACGAGACCAGCAGGTCGGCGCACTTGTGCTTGACCGCCTGGAACGAGCCGATCGGCCGCCCGAACTGCGTGCGCACCTTCACGTACTCGACCGCCATCTCCAGGGCGAACTCGGCCGCGCCGACGGACTCGGCCGACATGCCGAGGATCGCGCCCTGGCGGATGGCCGCCACGGCGGCGCGGGCCCGATCGTCCTCGGCGACCAGTTCACCGCGGGCACCGGCCAGCTGAACCCGTGCCATGCGTCGGGTAAGATCGAGAGTTGTCAATGGTTCCGTCCGCACGCCGGTGTCCCGCGCGTCGACCCAGAAGAACGCGTGGCGTCCCTGGTGCTCGGCGAGCACGAGGAAGGCGTCGGCCACCGCCGCGTCGACCACACACGGCAGGGTGCCGTGCAGCTCGAACCCGGTGCCCGCGCCCGCCTCGGCGTGCGGGTACTCCAGCGGGAACTTCTCCTCGATGGGCAGCACCGGTACGGCGACCAGTTCCCCCGACGCGATCCGGACCAGGCGGTCGTGGTTGCGCTCGTCGTCGGCGAGGGCCACCAACGCCGCCGCGACCAGCGACGTGGTCAGGAACGGACCGTCGTCCAGCGCGCGGCCCAGCTCCTGGTGGACGGCGACCTCCTCGGCCAGGCCCATGCCCGCCCCGCCGAACTCCTCCGGGATCCGGACCCCGGGCAGCCCCAGCTCGCGTGCCTGTCGCTGCCAGCGATCGCGGTCGAGGCGCTGGGTCTGCCGTGGGTCCAGTGACCCGCCACGCTTGGCCGCGCCGGGGTCCCGGTCGAGGTGACCGCGGACGACCTGCCGCAGCTGCTCGATGTGGTCCATGCTCACGAACTCTTCTCGTTGGACGGGCGCTCCTCGCGCGGGAGACCGAGCACTCGCTCGGCGAGGATGTTGCGTTGAATCTCGTCACTGCCCCCGGCGATCCGATGAGACGGCGCGCTGAGCAGCAACTGGGACCAGGAGTACGTCCCCCAGGCGCCCGTGTCGGCGACCATCCGGTAACCCAGGAGTCGGGCCGCGACGTCGGAGTAGTACTCCATGTCCGAGGTCGTCATGAGCTTGATGACCGACCCCGGCGCGGGGCCACCCGCGTCGCGCAGCCGGGTGGCGGTCTCGTGCAGCACCTGCTCGCGGGCCCAGCACTCGGCGAGCAGGTCCTGGACGGCGGGATCGTCGATGGCGCCGGTGGCGCGGGCCAGGGCGAACAGCCGCAGGACCGGATCGATCATGATGCCGTTGTGGGCCCGGCCGAGCACCGACCGTTCGCTGCCCACCGTGGTCATCGCGATGCTCCACCCGCCGTTGACCGGGCCGAGCCGCCGGGAGTCGGGCACCCGTACGCCGTCGAGGAAGACCTCGTTGAAGTGCTCGGAGCCGGTGACCTGACGCAACGGACGAACGTCGATGCCGGGACTGTCCATGTCGATGAGGAACACGGTCAGGCCCCGGTGGCGGCTGTCCGGCGGCCCGGTGCGCACGAGGAGTTCGCCGAGCTGCGCGACGTGGGCGAAGGACGACCAGACCTTCTGGCCGGTCACGATCCAGTCGTCCCCGTCGCGCACCGCGGTGGTGCGCAGGCTGGCCAGGTCGGAGCCGGCCTCGGGCTCGGAGAAGAGCTGGCAGCAGATCAGGTCGCCACGCCAGATCCCGGGCAGGAAGGCGCGCTTCTGCTCCTCGGTGCCGTGGGCCAGGATGGTCGGCCCGACGATGCCGTGGCTGACCATGTAGGTCGCGGTGGACGGCACCTCGTACTCCGCGGCGATGCCGGCGACCAGCTCGACGTAGTCGTGGTCGAGCCCGCGCCCGCCGTACTCCGGCGGCCCGTCCAGCCAGGCCAGCCCGGCGTCGAACAGCTCCCGCTGCCACCGCTGGGCCTGGGCGATCTCGGCCGCCTCGTCCTCCGGTTGGGTCAGCCCGACGCCCACGACGTCGTCGTCCCCGACCCCGTGCAGCATGCCGCGCTTGCCGCGACGGCGGGCCCGGGCCGAGAAGAACGCGTGCGCCTCCTCCGCCACCGACTCGCGCGTGGTCATCAGCCCCTCCTTCGGGTCGTGCTCACAGCCGTTGCTGGGTTCATCCGCGGGCACCGCTGCCGGTCGCGTCGACCTCGCGACCGAGGTAGGCCGAGACGACCCGCGGGTCGCGGGCGATCTCCTGCGGCGTTCCGTGCGCCAGCACGGCGCCGGCTTCCAGGACGGTCACCCGGTCGCAGGTGCTGAGCACCAGGTCGACGTTGTGCTCGACGAGCAGGATGCTCATGCCCCAGTCCCGCGCCAGCGTCCGGATCAGCGTGCCCAGTTCGCGGGCCTCCTCGTCGCTGAGCCCCGCCGCCGGTTCGTCCAGCAGCAGCACACCCGGGTCGGCGGCCACGGCACGGGCGATCGCGACCAGGCGCCGCTTGCCGAACGCCAGCTCGCCCGGCTTGCGGTCGAGGTCCGCGTCGAGCCGGAACTCCCGTACGGCCGCGAGCGCCGACGGCGTCAACCGGATCGCCCCTGGCGCGACGAGGTCACGCAGGTAGCGCCGGGCGGCTCCGTCGTCACAGGCGACCGCGAGGTTCTCCCGTACGGTCAGGTCGGCGAAGAGCTCCAGCGACTGGAACGACCGGGCCATCCCGGCCCGCGCCCGTCGCCGCGCGCTCCACGTCGCGACGGACACGTCGTCGAGGGTGATCGCGCCACGGCTCGGCTTCACGAAGCCGGTCAATGCATCGATGACCGTCGTCTTGCCGGCACCGTTGGGCCCGATCAGTCCGTGCACCTCGCCGGGGACGAGCTCCAGTGCCACGTCGTCGACGGCGACCACGCCACCGAACTGCACCCGCAATCCGGACACGCGCAGTGTCCTACCTGGACGGTCGGCACGGACCGGCGTCGCGGGCTCCTCCGCCGGGGTCGGGAGCGTGGCCGGGGCGGGGTCCGGGAGGGTGGCCGGGGCGGGGTCCGCTGCCGCGGCCCGCGGCGTGCGGGACGGCCACCGCACGAGTCGGCCGAGCTGCCGGACGAGATGGGCGTTCATCTCGTACAGGCCGTTGCGGCCGCTGCGCAGGACGTACAGCAGGAACAGCCCACTGACCAGTGGCAGGTACCGCTCCAGGTTGTCGACGCCGTGCAGCAACTGCGTGCCGACGCCACCCGGCAGCAGGGTGGCCGCGAACAGCGCACCACCGATGCTGCCGAGGCCACCGACCACCGACATGCCGATCACGGTGATCGATGTCAGTACGTCGAACTGTGCCGGCAGGACGATCGGGCTCTGGAAGGCGAGCAGCACACCGCCCAGCGCCGCGAGCGCCGCGGCGACGGCGAACGCGTAGAGCTTGCCGGCGAACACGTTGACGCCCAGCGCCGCCGCCGCGCGCTCGTTGGAGCGGATCGCGAGCAGGCGCCGGCCGACCCGGCCGCGGCGCAGGTTGGCCACGGCCAGCGCGCTGAGGGTCAGCGCCGCCAGCGTCACGAGCCCGTACCGGTACGGATGCACGATCGCGCCGAAGTCCCAGCCGAAGATCGACGGATTGCCCACCCTGATGCCGGTGTCACCACCGGCGAGCTTGAAGTCGCTCAGCACCAGGCTGAACAGCACGATGCCCATGCCGAGCGTGGCGATGGCCAGGTTGATGCCGCGGGTCCGCAGCGCGGGCAACGCGACCATCACCCCGATGAGCGCCGCGCCGACCATCGCTCCGACGAGCGCCGGCAGGAAACTCCAGGAGGCGTGGGAGACCAGGTTCGCCGCGGCGAAGGCCCCTGCCCCGGCCAGCACGTACTGGGCCAGCGACAGTTGCCCGGCATAGCCGGTGACCACGGTGACCGACAGGGTGAGGATGGCGAACGCCATCGTGACCGTGAACGCCTGTGCCCACACGGGCGAGACGACGAAGGCGATCAGGAAGGCGAACACGCCGACGACCACCACGGCGGGGACGACCCGGATGCGGCCATCGCCGACCCGGGGCAGCCGGTCCAGCACGTGGCTACGCAGCGGCAGCGAGCTTCCCCGCAGCACGAGATAGGCGACGATGACGATGAACGGCACGCTGTCGCCCCATCCCGTGACCGTGACGTAGCGAGTCGTCAGGGACTGGGCGACGCCGATCCCCAGGGCACCCGCGAAGGCGATCGGGAACGACACGAAGCGGGCGAGCAGCGCGGCCGCGAGGGCCGGCACCACCAGGAGGGTGAGCTGGGTGGGTTGCAGGAAGGTGATCGGTCCGAGGATGGCCCCGGCCAGGGCCGCGATGCCGCTCGCGAGCGCCCAGTTCGCGACCGCGACGCGATCCGGTGAGTGGCCGAGGCTCGCCGCCGCCCGCTGGTTCTCCGCCATGGCACTGGCCACCCGGCCGAACGAGGTCCAGCGGAAGACGGCGTAGAGGGCGGCCGTGAGGGCGGCCCCGATGAACAGGATGATGAGTCGGTCCACGCCCAGGACCGCGCCGGGCAGGGGCTCCACCGCGTTGGTCGGCAGGAAGGACGGCACGCTGATGGTGCCCACCCCGTACCAGAGCACCGCCGCGGCCTGAAGCGTGAGCAGCACACCGAGGGTCGCGATGACCCGTTCGATGGGTGACGAGGCACGCATCGGCCGCAGGATGAACCACTGCACGACGACGCCGAGCAGCGCGCCCACCACGGTCGCGGCGACGACGGACGGCACCGCCGGCCACTCGGCGTTGACCCGGAACTCGTAGTACGCGTAGCCGCCGACCATCACGAACGAGCCCTGGGCGAAGTTCACGATGCCGGAGCCCCGATAGATGAGCACCAGCCCCTGGCTGAGCAGGCTGTAGATCGCGCCGATGCCCAGCCCGAGCAGGACGAACTGAACGATCTCCATGGTCACTGCGCTCCCGTCGCGGTGCCGTCACCGAAGTAGAGGGACTCCACGGCCGCGATGCCGTCGGCGGCGGTTCCAGCCGCCGCGACGGCACCGCGCCGCAGGAGATACCAGCGGTCGGCGATGGCCATGGCGCGCCGAGCCTGCTGTTCGACCAGCAGGACGGCCACCCCGTCCTGGTCGGCCGCCCGCCGCAGCGCGGCGAACAGGCGGTCGACCACGAGGGGCGCCAGACCAAGCGACAGTTCGTCCAGCAACAGGGCGACGGGATTGGCGGCGAGTGCCCGGGCCAGCGTCAGCATCTGCTGTTCCCCGCCCGACAGCAGACCGGCCCGGGTCGCGAGCAGCGGTTCGAGTTCCGGGAAGAGCTCCAGTGCCCGGTCGAGGGGCCCCGCTCCGAGGAGCAGGTTGTCGCGCACCGACATGCCCATGAGCACCGATCGCTCCTCCGGCACGAAGGCCGTGCCCAGGCGGGCGCGCACGTGCAACGGAGCCGTCGTGACGCTCCCCCGCCACCGGACCTCACCCCCGATCGGGGGCAGTTCGCCGGCAGCGGTCAGGATCGTCGTCGACTTGCCCGTCCCGTTCGCCCCGAGGAGGGCGACGATCTCGCCGCGCATCACCGTGAGGTTGATGTCGCGCACCACGGCCAGCCCGTCGTACCCCGCACTCAGTCCCCGCAGTTCCAGGACCGGTGCGTCCTCGTCGACCACCATCGAGGGGGCCGCTTGCCTGCCTCGCCGCATCGCCGATCGCCTGCTACCGGGCGCCGAGCGGGTCGATGGCGTCGCCGTCCTGCACGAGCGTCCCGTCCTTCGCCTCCGAGACGTAGACCTTGAAGGTGGGCACCCGCGGGTAGTTCGCCACCACCGGCGTGGCGGGGATGCCGGCGTAGTCGGGCACGGTGCCCAGCACGATGGGCTTGTCGAGGTTGCTCAGCAGGTCGGTGATCGCCTTGGCGGTGACCGGACCCTCGATCCGCTTCACGATCTCGACGAAGAACGTGACCGCGCTCCAGGTGCCCAGCGAACCGTTGTCGGTCACGGCCTCCGGGTGGTACTTGGCCATGTCGTCCAGGAACTGCTTGACCTGGGGAACGGCCGTGTTCGACACCGGCACCGCGGAGGAGGTGACGAACACCTTGTCCGCGAGCTCACCCAGCGCCTTCTGGTCGGCCGGCTTGAAGATGTTGGCCAGCGTCGAGATGTTGCCGGTGAAGCCGGCCTGCCGAACCGCCCGGATGATGCGCGGTGCGTCACTGGCGGTGGAGGCGACGGCGACGGCGTCGGGGTTCTTGGCCAGGGCCGAGGAGGCCACGGCGCTGAAGTCGGGCGCGCCGAGCGGAGCCAGGATCCGGTAGGACTCGGCACCACCGGCCGCCGCGCCGTTGGCGATGTCGTCAGCGGCGGCGTAGGCGGCCGCGGCGTCGGCCACGATGACCGCGACGTTCTTGGCGCCCTTGTTGGCGAGCAGCCGGCCCATGCCGACCTGCATCGCCTGGGTGCCGCCGGTGATCGGGTACGACACGGGGCTCTGGCCCTCGATCGGGCCGCCCGAACCGGCACCGCCCAGCCAGGGGATGCCGGCCGCTTCGAGGATGGGCAGGGCCGCGGGCGCCTGCGAGCTGGCCGGGCCCACGACGGCGACGACGCCGTCGCTGATGGCCTGGCGGGCGCAGGCGGCGCCGGTGTTGGCGTTGTAGGCGTCGTTGCAGAACTCCACCTCGATCTTGCGGCCGTTGATGCCGCCGGCGTCGTTGATGGACTGCACGTGCGCGTCGAGGCCCGCCTTGGCGTCCTTCAACGACAGATTGGGACTTTCAAAGGTACCGATCTGCATGATCTTGATCGGTCCGGTGTCGGTGGGGTCGGCGGACTGTTCCTGGCCGCGGCACGCGGTGAGGCTGGCCGCGAGCGCGACCACCGCCACCGGGACGAGGGCATGGCGCAGCGATCGGACGGACATAGCTATCCTTTCGGATGGGAGGGGCAGCGCGGTAGAGGGACGGGTCCGCGCGCGGTCAGCGCAGACTCTGGATGTTGACTCCGGCCGGCAGTTCCCGACCGGAATCCGTGTACGCCCGCGTGATCGCCGCTTGGGCGAGCGGCTTGTAGGACGGGCGCTTCTCGGTGACGACACGCGCGGACCGCTGCGCGGCCACGAGCGTGCCCTGGAAGTGCGGCATGACGTACCGGGCGAAGAGCTCCAGACTGGTCAGCGCCTTCTCGCGACTGGCCCAGTCGTGAGTCATGATCATGAATCCGCCGAAGCCGCCGGTCTGCTCGACCATCCGCTCGATCGCCGCGATGGCGTCGTCAGGCGTACCGATGATGCAGCTGTCGTCGGCGATCTCGTCGGCGAGCGTGTAGTCGTTCTCCAAGCCCAGCACCGGCTTGAAGTAGTTCTCCCGCTCCTCGATGCGTCCCCGCTCGACGTCGCGGATCGCCTGCTCCCGATCCTCGGCGAGGTGGACGCGCACGACCATCCGCCACTCGTCGCGGCTGATGGTGGTGCCGGCCTCGGCAGCCGCCTGCTCGGCGATCTCCCACTGCGCCTTCATGTCCTTCTTGCCACCGATGAATCCGGCGCTCAGCGACAGCACGCCGACTCCGTGCTTGCCGGCCAGGGTCACCCCGGCGGGCGAGGTGGTGCTGGCGACGGCGATCGGAACCCCCTTCGGGCTGAGGGGGAGGAAGGCGAGCTGGGCGTCACGGAGCTCGAACCACTCGGTGGTGGCGCTGACGGTCTCACCGTTGAGCAGCCGGATGATGACCTCCAGCGCCTCGTTCATCCGGGGCCGCTGCGTCACCGGAGCGATGCCCATCATGTCGGCATCGGAGATGAGCGCACCGGGCCCGACCCCGAGCATCGCGCGGCCGAAGCTCAGGTGGTCCAGCAGCACGACGCGGTCGGCGACCATCAGCGGGTGGTGGTACGGGAGGCTGACCACACCCGTCCCGAGGCGGATCCGCGAGGTCCGCACGGCGGCCGCGGACAGCACCATGAACGGGTCGGCGATCCGCTCGACGCCGGTCGAGTGGTGCTCGCCCACCCACGCCTCGTCGAACCCCAGGCGGTCGGCGAGTTCGATGAGCGCCAGGTCGTGGCGCAGGGTGAGCGTCGGGCTGTCGTTGTTGGCGTGGAACGGGGCGATGAACACCCCGAACGTGGTGGGCGCCGGAAGGACCATGGAATCCCCCAAAGAGCGGGCAGCGACCGAAGTCAGGAACGGAACGGGCAGCGGGTCGAAGGCGGGAGCGGAGCGGGCGGGCCGACGCTCCGCAGGTGATCGCTGAATCTACTCAGAAACTCGGCGAGCGCAAGAGGCGATCAGATGGGTTTCAGATCGGCCGTGGGGAGCGCTTGGTGGACTGCCAGCGTCTTCGGGCGAGCACGACCCGGGCTGGCGTTGTGGCCTAGCTGAATCTTTTCAGAGTCGGTGTGGCGTTCGGCACAGGAAGGCGCTATGGTTCAGCGTCGTCCACCTGGGAGAGGCCTGGCGACGAAAGGGGGTGGCATGCCGGCACTACCCGACGAGCCGGACGCGGCGCGCAGCAGACGTCTGGAGGCGGCCGCGGCCAAGCTTCGGGGCGCGGTGCGGCGCCAGG
>Ga0164243_10004806_pt1 | contig 20944 bp, 17 predicted proteins | sample OricompcompostOP_FD_108781 | JGI IMG/M metagenome (GOLD analysis project Ga0164243, IMG submission 108781) | Organic Plus compost microbial communities from Emeryville, California, USA - Original compost - Organic plus compost (OP) | ecosystem: Engineered > Solid waste > Mixed feedstock >...
GACCTCCTCAACCCCGACCTGGCGTTCCTGCCGAAGGCGCTGCTGATCGCGGTGATGTCGTCGATCGTCTGCGGGGTCGTCGGCTGCTACGTCGTGCTGCGCGGGATGGCGTTCATCGGCGACGCGGTCGCCCACGCGGTCTTCCCCGGCCTGGCGGTCGCGTTCGTCATCAGCGGCAACCTCGTGCTCGGCGGCACGGTCGCCGGCGTGCTGACCGCCGTGCTGGTGGCGGTCTTCTCGCAGAACCGGCGGGTGCGGGAGGACTCCATCATCGGGATCTTCTTCGTCGCCGCGTTCGCGCTCGGGATCGTCATCATCTCGCGCGCACCCGGCTACGCCGGGTCGCTGCAGCAGTTCCTCTTCGGCTCGATCACCGGCATCCCCGACGAGGACCTGCTCGTCGTCGCGGGCACCGGCCTCGTCGTGCTCGGCGTGCTGCTGGCGCTGCACAAGGAGCTGGTGACCGTCTCGCTGGACCGCGAGACCGCGCGGGCGATGGGTCTGCGCGTCTTCTGGCTGGACCTGGCGCTCTACGTGCTGGTGACGCTGGCGGTCGTGATCAGCGTCCAGACGATCGGCAACATCCTCGTCCTCGCGCTGCTCGTGACCCCGGCGGCCACCGCCCGGCTGCTCACCGACCGGCTCGGCGCGATGATGGCGCTCGCGCCGCTGATCGGCGGCTGCTCGGCGCTGCTGGGCCTCTACGTCTCCTGGTCGTGGGACCTGCCGACCGGCGGCACGATCGTGCTCGTCCTGACCGCGGCGTTCCTGCTGGCCTGGTGCCTGGCGCCCCGCCACGGGCTGCTGACGCGCCGCTGGGCGGCGCGTCCGGCGTCCGAGGGGTGACGCGTCGACCGGGACCGACGGCCGGGCGCCGCGGGGCACCCGTCCCAGCGGCTCGCGCGACGGGCGCGTGGGCGCGCCAGCCCGGCCCCGACCGACGCACGCCTACTGGCGCACGCGCGCGCCGGCGATCGTCACCGTGCCGCCGCCGAGCGCGGTGATCCGCAGCGTCCCGCTGCGCGCGGCGGGCAGCACGAGGGCGTCGACCGTGCGCTGGCGGGGCCGACCGACGCGGCGCAGCGACACGACCCGGGTCCGGCCCGCGAACCGGATCCGCAGGCGCCCCTGGCGGCGCCCGGTCACGGCGACCAGCCGGACCACGCGGGCGCGGACGTCGAGCGCGGTCAGCGTCGCGCCGCGGCGCGCGGTGCGCCACGGACGCGCCGCGCGACGCCCGGTGCCGCCCACGCGCCGCCAACCGCGGGACGGTGTCCACCACGCCGGACCGAGCGTCCGCGTCGCCGTGGTCGTCTCCGGTGGCGCCGCGGTCGCCAGCGCGGTCCCGGCTGATGGAGCCGGCGCAGCGACCTGGGATGGCAATGGCGTCGGCGAAGGCGTCGGCGCGGGGCTCACCGGCGACGGACTCGGGACGGGCCCGACCGCCGGTGGCGGCGGCTCCTCCTGCGTGGGCGGCGGCTCGGTCACGTGCAACGCGACCGGCTCGGAGGTGGCGCCGCCGTCGTGGCCGCCGTCGAAGTGCGCGACCGCCATGATCTGGCAGCCGTCGAGCGCGCTGGTCGCCGTTCGGCGCCAGACGGCGCCCGAGCCGCCGGTGGGCTGGTAGATCCCGTCGGCGGGGCACTTCGCGTACCAGTGGAAGTGGTCGGGCACGCCGCCGGTGACGACCCCCTCGATCTCGATCACGTCGCCGACGAGGTACGTGGGGCGGACGCCGGTCAGGGTCAGGGTCGGGTCCTCTGCGCGGGCGGCGGGCGCGGCGCCCGCGAGCGCCGCCGCGGCGACGGCGGCGAGCACCGACGCCCGCCGCCACGACGCCACGCCACGACCGCCGCGGAGCGCGACGCTCATCGCGGCCGGACCGCGAACGTCGTGCGCACGGTCCGGGTGCTGGCCCCGGGCGCGGTGACGATCGCGCGCACCGTCACGCGGACGAGCCCCCTGGCGCGCACGGCGCGCAGGGCGCGGGCGGTGGTACGGCTGGGCCTGATCGTCGCCGCGACGGTCCCGTCGCGCCGGACCGTGCGGCGCGTCGTCCCCAGCAGCAGCGATCCCGACGTGCGCGACAAGCCCAGCCGGCGGGCCGTGGCGCCGCTGAGCCGCAGCTCGAATCGCACGGCCGTCGCGTCGCGCACGTCCACGCGCGTCCGCACGCCGCCGGCGAGCAGCCGCAGACGGCGCGGTGCGCCGCTGGTGCGCAGCCGCTGCGCGCGGACGGCGCGCGTCGTGGTCGCACCCGCGGACGGACCGGCCGCCGGGGGCTGGCCGCCGGCGGGCGCCTGCGGCTGGCCGCCGCCCGTGGCCGGTGCGGACGGCGCCGCGTCGACGGGCAACGGCGCGACCGTCAGTCCGCTGGGCAGGGTCGCCGTCCGACCGGCGGCGTCGGTGACGCTGATCGCGCGGGGGCCGGTCGGCGCGTGGCGGCCGACGCGGACGGTCGCGACCAGGCGCGTCGGGCTCTCGTGCTCGACGGCCTCGACGGCGATGCCGGGCCCGAGGTCGACGGACGCCCCCTCCAGCGCGCTGCCCTCGAGCGTCACGTCGACCGGGACGGTGGCCTGCGTGAGCACCCCGGGCCGGGCGCGCGTCAGGGCCGGCGGCGCGGCCGGCCCCTCGACGAGCCAGACGCGCTGGTTGCCGGCGTCGGCGGCGACCAGGCCGCCGTCGGCACGGTAGGCGATCCGGCGGACCTGGCCGATCCGCTGCTCGTCGGCCGGCCCGGACTCGCCGTCGAAGCCCTGGATGCCGGTGCCGAGCACCGGCGTCACCGACGAGCCGTCGGCGGCGATCTCCTGGACGACGTAGCCGAAGGTGTCGGCCACCGCGATCCGGCCGTCCGGTCCGGCCGCGACGGCATAGACCCCGCTGAAGGCATGGCGCAGCGCGGGCGGGGCGCTCTCGTCGGTCGAGCCGCCGCCGGCGACGACGTCGATCGTGCCGGTGGCGACGTCGAGGCGCCGGACGGTCTTGGCGGTGCTGTCGGCGATCAGGACGTCGCCGTCCGGCGCCACGTCGATGTCGGGCACGCTGCCCAGCTGCGCCTCCAGGGCCGGACCGCCGTCGCCGGCCGTGCCGCTGGTGCCGTTGCCAGCCACCGTGACGATCGCGTTCGCGTCGACGTCGATCCGCCGGATCCGGCGGCCGCCGTTGTCGGCGACGTAGAGCACGCCGGGCTCGTTGCCGGCGGCGATCGCCAGCGCCTCGCCGAAGCGCGCCTCGTCGGCCGGGCCGTCGACCGCGCCGGTGCTGCCGTTGGCGCCGCCGGCGATCGTGCGCAGCTCGCCGGTCGCGGGATCCCGGCGCGAGATGCGGGACATCGCGCCGTTGCTCTCCAGCTGGTAGATGGCCCCGTCCGGCCCGACGGCGACGTCCCAGAGCCGGTAGAGCGGGGTCTCCAGCGCCGGCCCGGTGGCGGTCTTGTCGTCGCTGTAGGGGAAGGCGTAGGTCGTGCCGTCGCCGGTCAGCGAGCGGATCCGGCCGTCGTCGGGGTCGATCGCGCGGACCCGGTAGTTGTTCGTGTCGGCGAGCGCGACGGCGCCGTCCGGGCCGACGTCGACGCCGTAGGAGGGGGTGATCTGCGCGCGCGTGGCGGGCTCCTCCTCGCCGGAGAAGCCGAGCGTGCCGTTGCCGACGATGGTGCGCGGCGCGGTGCCGCCGGTGACGGTGCCGGCGGCCGGGTCGACGGTGATCTCGCGCACGCGCCGCGAACCGTTGCCGGACTCGGGGACGTAGACGCGGGTGCCGCGGACCGCGAGCCCGACGGCCGCGTCGATCGGGCCGATCGCCAGCGTCGAGATCGTGCCGGAGGGGGAGACGAAGCGCAGCCGGCGCCCGGCGGCCTCGGCGATCACGAGGCCGCCGCCGGACAGCGTCACGACGCCGGCCGGCTGGTTCAGCCGCGCGGCGGTCGCGGGGCCGCCGTCGCCGGTCGTCGCGTCCGTCGCCGCCGTGCCGTCGCCGGCCACGGTCTCGATCGGGTCGCTCGGATCGATGCGCTGGTTGGCGCCGGCGACGATCCGGCGGACGCGGTGGCCGCCGAACTCGGCGATCAGCAGGTCGCCGTTGGCGGCGCGGAACAGGTGGCGCGGGCCCTGGACGCGCGCCGCGGATGCCGCGCCGCCGTCGCCGAGCGCCGCGCCGCCGCCCGCGACGGTGGTCAGCGTGCCGCCCGGCGCGATCCGCCGGATCCGGTTGGCCGAGCTGTCGGCCAGCAGGATCGCGCCGTCGGGCTCGACGGCGAGGCCGCGCACGTCGGTCAGCGTGACGCTGGTGGCCGGTGCCCCGTTCACCGTTCCGGCGTCGCCGTAGACGCCGGTGCCGGCGACGATCGAGACCAGGCCGGTCTCGGCGTCGACGCGGCGGATCGACGCGGTCGTCACCACGCTCACCAGGACGTCGCCGTCGGGCAGGACCGCGGTCTGCTGCGGACCGACCTGGCTGGCCGCGCCGCCGGGGAGCTGCGTCAGCAGCCGCGGCCGGTCGATCCCGCCGCTGCCGGCGGCGCCGGTCCCGACGACGACGTCGGTGCGACCGGTCGACAGCTCCACCGAGCGCACCACGCCGTTCTGCTGGTCGGTCACCAGCAGGCGGCCGCCGTCGACGGTGGCACCGCCGGGCACGAGGCCGACCCCGGTGGCGGGGCCTCCGCCGTAGCCGCCGGCGAGCAGGTGGAGGTCGCCCGGGGCGGCGCCGGCGACCGTGGGCAGCACGAGGGCCAGCGCGACGGAGCCGGCCAGCAGGGGCGCCGTCGGGCGGCGCCGTCGTCCTGATGAAGGCGAGGCTGAGGGGCGGGACGCGATCGACATGCGTGGAGAGTAGCGAGACTGAGTATCATTCCTGTCTCCTGGTCGGCATGCGCGGGCCGCCGGGACCGGATCGATGACCGCAGCGAACCACACGCACCACGACGCGGCAGCCCGGCTCTGGTCGCTCGGCGACTACGAGGCGATCGCGCGGCTGCTGGAGCCGGTCGCGGAGGCCGCGATCGACGCCGGCGACCCGCGGCCGGGAGAGCGGGTGCTCGACGTCGGCGCCGGCACCGGCAACGCCGCGCTCCTGGCGGCCGAGCGCGGGGCGGACGTCGTGGCCGTCGAGCCGACGCCCCGCCTGCGGGAGCTCGGCGAGCGGCGGGCGGCGGCGGGCGGCGTCTCGATGGCATGGACGTCGGGGACGGCCGAGCGGCTGCCGCTGCCCGACGGCGCGTTCGACGCGACCGTGTCGGTGCTCGCGGCGATGTTCTCGCCCGATCCGCCGATGGCGGCCCGCGAGCTGGTCCGGGTCACGCGGCCCGGCGGGCGGATCGTGCTGGCGAGCTGGACCCGCGAGGGGCTCTCCGGGCAGCTCTCGGCATGCGTGTCCCGGCATGTCGCGGCACCGCCGGGCATGGTCGATCCGCACGACTGGGGCGACCCCGAGCGGCTGCGGGGCTGGTTCGGTCCCCGCATCGCCTCGCTGCGGTCGCAGACGCACCAGGTGACGTGGCGCTTCGACGACGTCGACCGGGCCGTCGGGACGCTCGAGCGCGACGCGGCGGCGTTCGTCGCCGCGCGCGCGGCGATCGGCGACGACCGCTGGCCGACCGTCCGCGCCGAGCTGGGCGATGTCCTCCGGGGCGCCGGCCGCGCGCGGGACGGGGCGTTCGCCGTCGACTGGACCTACCTGCTCGCGACCGCCCGGCTCCCCGGGTCGCGCCCCGCGGCATGACGGCCGTCGCTGCGCCGGAGCGCGCGCGGGACGTGCTCCTGGTCGGGCCGGAGAGCGCCGGCAAGTCGACCCTGGCCTCGTGCCTGACCGGCGTCCATGCCGAGGCGGCGAACCTCCGCGGCACGACCGTGGCGGTCGAGCGCTATCCCGGACCGGCCGGCGCGATCGTCGACACGCCAGGACTGACGCTCGGCGGCGACAGCGAGGCGATGCGCCGCACGCTCGACGTGCTCGGCGGCGACGAGCCGGTCGCGGCGGTCGTGCGGGCGACGAGCCTCGAGGAGGACCTCGAGCAGGTGCTGCCGCTCGTCGCCGACCGCGAGGGCGTGCTCGTGGCCACGCACCGGGACCGGCTCGCGACGCCGGCGCCGGAGGCCGTCCTGCGACGCCTGGAGCGCGACCTGGGCGTGCCGGTCGTCGTGCTCGACGCGCGCCGGGCGACGGCGGAGGACCGCGACGCGGTCGCCGCGGCGCTGGGCGCGCCGGGCCGCTTCGCGACGGGGCCGGTGGACGTGCCGGCCGGGTGGCGCGCCCGTCAGCGTCGGGGACCGCTCGAGCACCCCGCGATCCTCGCGGTCGCGGCGATCCTGCTGCTGCTGGCGCCGGCGGTCGGCGCGGTGTGGGCGGCCAACGCGGCCGCCGGCGTGGCCGATCCGGCGATCCGCGGGCTGCTCGATCCGCTGCTGGCGTGGCTGCGCGGCGCGCCGGAGCCGCTCGCCTCGACGCTGGCCGGCGACTACGGGATCGTCGCGATGCTGCCGTTCCTGCTCGTCTGGGCGTTGCCGACGGTGATCCTCTTCTCGCTCCTGATCGGCGTGCTGAAGGCCTCCGGCCTGCTGGAGCTGGTCTGCGCCGGCCTGCATCCGCTGGTCCGCCCGCTCGGCCTCAGCGGCCGTGACCTGGCGCCGTTCGTGATGGGCTACGGCTGCAACGTGCCGGCGGTGGTCAAGACCCGCGCCTGTGCCGCCTGCACGCGCGGTCAGGCGGTCGGGGCGATCGCCTTCGGGTCGGCGTGCTCCTACCAGCTCGGCGCGACCGGGGCGGTGCTGGCGGCGACCGGCCGCGGTTGGCTGACGGCGCCGTTCGTGCTCGTCCTGCTGACCACGACGGTCCTCTACGCGGCGGCGACCCGGCCCCGCCGCCGCGGGCCGCTGGCCGCGGTCCTCGACCCGCGCGCGGAGCGGGTGTTCGTCTCGTGGCCGGCGTGGGGGGACGTTCGGCGCGAGGCGGCCGGGACGCTGCGGCAGTTCGCGACGCGGGCGATGCCGATCTTCGTGCTGATCTGCCTGGTCGCGTCGCTGCTGCAGCTGGTCGGGGGGCTGGACGCCGCGGCGTCGCTGCTGCGGCCGCTGATGGGCGCCTTCGGGCTCCCCGGCGACGCGGCGCTCGGCGTCGTCCTGGCGAGCGTGCGCAAGGACGGGATCCTGCTCCTGGGCGAGGGGTCGCTGGCGGCGTCGCTGACCGGGCTGCAGCTGCTGAGCGCGGTCTACCTGGCCGGCGTGCTGCTGCCCTGCCTGGTGACGTCGCTGACGGTCGCCCGCGAGCTGTCGGCGGCGTTCGCGCTGCGGCTCGTCGCACGGCAGGCGGCGTTCGCCTGCGGCTTCACGCTGCTGCTCGCGTGGGGCGGTCGCGCGGCGGGCCTGGGCTGACCGGCCGGGTCGCGCTCGCGGCCGCTCGCCGTCGCGGGGTCGAACGACGGCCGGGTCAGCAGGCGCACTCGGCGTCGCAGCAGGAGAGGTCGTCCAGCAGCATCCCCGCCGAGCGCCACGCTTCCAGCGGCTGCGGGTCCCGTCCGAGCCGGCGGGCGATCACCGCGGCGACGTGCGCCAGGCGCTGGCGGAACTTGTAGACGAAGCAGAGCCGCAGGTCGTCGTGGCGCACCGACGGCCCTGCCAGGAACAGGCCGGGCGCCCGGGTGGACTCGTCGTCGTCGGTGAGCAGCGGCCAGCCGTCCTCGCGCAGATCGAAGAGCGGCCGGGCGGGGCCGAGGCCGGGACCGAAGCCGGTCGCCAGGATCGGCATGCGGCCGGTGGGGAGGGTCGTGCCGTCGGCGGCGCGGACGAGGTACCGGTCCCCGTCGACGTCGATGGTCAGCGCTGAGGTGGGGTGCAGCTGGACGCGGCCGGTGGCGAGGGCCTCGCGCAGCCGGCCGCGCGTGCGGGGGGCCAGCACCAGCGACGGGTCCGACGCGGACTGCCGCCACGGCTCGTCGGGGTCGAGCACGACGACGTCGGTGCCGCCGCGGGCCAGCGTGCAGGCGATGTCGATCCCGGACTCGAAGCCCCCGATCACGACCGCCTCGCCGCCCGGCGTCCACGCGTCGCCGTCGGCGACGTGGAGGCAGTGCTCGTGGCCCGGAAGGTCGACGCCGCGGCGCGGCGCCTGGAACTCGCCGCCGGCCCAGACGACGTGCCGCGCGTGGAGCGTCCCGCCGCCGGTGGCCAGCGCGAACCCCTCGTCGACGGAGGAGATGGCGAGCACCTCGCAGTGCTCGCGGACGGGCAGCCGGTAGTGCGCCGCGACCGAGGAGAGGTAGGTCGCGTACTCGCCGCCGCAGGGATAGTCGACCCCGAGGCTGAAGGCGGGCGACGTCTCGGGATGCACGGCGTTGAGGTCGGGCGCGCCGAACGCGTTGCCGCAGAAGGAGGGGGTGAGGAAGCGCAGCGCCGGCGGCCAGCGGCGGAACGTCTCGCCGATGCGTCCGCGGTCGAGCACGAGGAACGAGAGGCTCTCGACCGCCTGCAGCGCCAGGCCGAGGCCGACGCCCGCGGGACCCGCGCCGATCACGACGACGTCGAGGGGCTGGTCGTGGGAGGGCGACATCGCTCCAAGGTATCAACATGAGAGTCAGTCTCATGATGTGTGGCGCCTGGGTGGTGGCGCGTCACGGCGTCGTCGGCCTGGGCGCGGTGGCGACGCGCTCGTGCAGCATCGCGGCCAGTGCCCGCTCGTCGGGGGCCACGCCGATCACGCTGATCCGGTCCGGGGCGGCGCGCTCGGCGGGCCGCAGCCGCAGCTCCTCGCCGACGCCCTGCAGCTCGACCCGGCGGCCGTCCTCGAGCGTCGCGGTGCCCTTCGTCCGCAGCGCGCCGCCGTGGCGCGCCGCGGCGCGCTGCCACTCGCGCAGGCGCTGCTCGGAGATCCGCGGGGGAGGGACGAGCGTCACCGATCGGTAGTCGGCGTGGTCGTGGTCGTGCTCCGCGCCGTGGCCGTCCTGGGCGACGTGGCCGTCGTGCGCGGCGGGGGCGTGGACCGGGGCGCTGGTCCGACCCGTCGCCGCGCGGACGGGGGCCAGCAGCCGGGCCGGGTCGACGACGCCGTGGGCGGCCCAACAGCCCGCCGCGTCGTCGCGCGCGGCCCCGCGCAGCCGCTCGTCGATGCGCTCCAGGTCCTGGCGCGTGGCGACGTCGACCTTGTTGACGACGATCCGGTCGGCGACGCCGACCTGGCGCTTCCAGAGCCACGGGTCGATCGCGGCGGCCGCGTGGCGTGCGTCGACGACGGTGACGACCTGCTCGACGGCGAACGCGGCTCGGACCGGCGCGGCCTGCATCGCGCGCAGGACCGGGACCGGGTCGGCGACCCCGCTGGTCTCGATCAGCAGCCGGTCCAGCGACGAGGCCCGGCGGGCGAGCTGCGCCAGCGCGAGGACGAGCTGGAGGTTCAGCGTGCAGCAGGCGCAACCGCCGAGGACCTCCACCAGCTCGACGCGCCGCGTCGTGCGCAGCTCGTCGCGCATCGACTCCTCGCCGGCCTCGTTGCAGAGCACCGCCCAGCGCTCGCTGGGCGGCGCGCTGGCCAGCAGCTCGTTGGCGAGGCTCGTCTTGCCCGAGCCGAGGAACCCGGTGACGATCGTGGCGGGAACCGGGTCCATCGGCGGGCGTGGTCAGGCGGCGAGCTGGTCGTGGTCGTGGCGGCCGTGGCGGTGCATCTCGTCGGTGCCCCAGCGCGGCCACGGGTCCGGCAGGCGCCGCCACGCCTTCGGGCCGGCGGCCAGCTCGTCGTCGGTCAGCAGCGCGCCGTCGAGCCGCGCGACGAACGCGTCGCGGTCGAGGTTCTGGCCGATGAAGACCAGCTCCTGGCGGCGGTCGCCGAACTGCGGGTCCCACTCGGACTCGATCTGCTGGCGCGTCTCCGGGTGGTCCGGCCACTGGGCGCGCGGCACGGTGGCCCACCAGGTGCCGATCGCGCCGAGGTTGAGGATCGGCCCGGCGGTCGACCACTCCCCGACGATGCCGGGGCGCGTCGCCAGCCAGAAGAAGCCCTTCGAGCGCACGACCCCGGGCCAGGCGTCGTGGACGGCGTCCCACAGCCGCTGGGGGTGGAAGGGCCGCCGCTGGCGGTAGACGAACGAGCCGATGCCGTACTCCTCGGTCTCGGGCTCCTCCTCGCCGCGCATCACCTGCATCCAGCCGGGGTGCTCGGCGGCGCGGTCGAAGTCGAAGCGGCCGGTGTCCAGCAGCTCCTCCAGCGGCACGTCGCCGTGGGCGGCGCGGACGATCCTCGCCCCGCGGTTGAGGCGGCGGACGAGATCCTCCGTCTTGGCCAGGCGCTCCTCGTCGACCAGGTCGGCCTTGCTGAGGACGATCAGGTCGGCGAACTCGACCTGGTCGATCAGCAGGTCGGCGACCGTCCGCTCGTCCTCCTCGCCGAGCGACTCGCCGCGCTCGCGGATGTCGTCGGTCGATCCGAGGTCGTCGACGAAGCGGGCGGCGTCGACGACCGTGACCATCGTGTCCAGCCGGGCGACGTCGCCGAGCGAGCGGCCCTGCTCGTCCTCGAAGGTGAAGGTCTCGGCGACCGGCAGCGGCTCGCTGATCCCGGTCGACTCGATCACGAGCTGGTCGAAGCGGCCCTCGCGCGTCAGGCGGCCGACCTCGACGAGCAGGTCCTCGCGCAGCGTGCAGCAGATGCAGCCGTTGGACATCTCGACCATCCGCTCCTCGACGCGGTCGAGATTCGCCTCGCCGCGCTCGATCAGCGACGCGTCGACGTTGATCTCGCTCATGTCGTTGACGATCACGGCGATCTTGCGGCCCTCGCGGTTGGAGAGCAGCCGGTTCAGCAGCGTGGTCTTGCCGGCACCGAGGAAGCCGGACAGGACGGTGACCGGCAGCCGCCGGTCGTCGGTGAGGGAGGCAGGCATGGGATTGACTATATAGGAATGAGTCTTATTATTTGCCTGGCGTCGATCCGGCGCCCCTCGGTCCACCCCCGGCGCGTCACGCGCCCGACCACGAGAAGGAACTCCATGCTCCCCCGCACCACCACGCGCCTGCTGCTGAGCACCGCCGCGATCGCGGCGGCCGGCCTGGCCACCGCGTCGACCGCCAGCGCCGCCACGATCTCCGGCGGCCATTGGGACATCGGCATCGAGTACGACTGTGCCACCGGCCAGTTCAGCAGCGAGGGCCTGCACGCCCACAACCACGACCTCGACCAGGAGGAGGAGCTGGCCACGACGACCTTCGCCGTCAGCGGCACCAGCAACAGCAGCTGGGAGCAGGCGGTCTTCGGGACGGTCCCGCTCAAGACGATCGGCGACGGCGGCACCTACCGCGTCGGCTTCGCAGTCGAGGCCGACGGGGACTGCGACCCGCCGAGCGTCACGTTCCGCAAGACGGCCAACGTCGCGATCCCGAGCGGCAAGCGGGTGGCCGGCTACAGCCGCGTCGGGGCGCTCGCCTCGCCGCCGACGACCTACTTCGACAGCACGTCGGGCACCGGCCGCAACGTCGGCGTCACACCTCTCCTGGCGGAGGACTTCCACGTCGATCCGCGCTGGGGCTTCTCCGGCACCGGCACCTACAAGCTCCAGATCCAGGCGCGGCGCACGAGCGACAACGCGCTGCTCGACAGCGAGACGGTGACCTTCTCCGTCTCCTGACGCCGTTCGGTCGGCAGCCCGCCGACCGCCGCTCGGCGCCGCCGATCGGCCCCTGCCGGTCGGCGGCGCGCGTGCGTCCACCGTCTCTCCCCGTCCCCGTCCCCGTCCCCGCACCGTCATGAAGCATCACGCTCCACCACCCCAATCGCTCCTGCCGCCGATCCCGCCGGCGGCGCGGCCGCTCGCCGTCCTGCTCGCGCTCGGACTCGCGCTGCTGCTGGCAGCCGCCGGGCCCTCGCCCGCCGCGGCGGCGAAGGTCGTCGCCGATCAGCGCGCCGCCTTCGCCCCGCGCCTGAACGCCGACGGCGAGCTGGAGCTCGGCGTCCTACGCAGCGACTACGCCGGCGAGGGAGAGGCGTGGTCGCCGGCCGCCGAGACGGTGATTGCCACCCGCGCCGGCTCGAGGACGACCGTGCCGGCGTGGACGCCCGACCACCCCGAGTTCGCCGCCGCCTGGGGCGCCCCGGGCGGCGACCTGTGGACGACCGGCGGCGAGGCCAACCGCGGCGAGCTGTGCGAGCCCTACCGCGACGCGGAGGAGCGCAACACGGTCGATCTGTCGGACTCCATCGCCGAGCTCCTGCCCGAGCTGGCGCAGGTCAACCGCACCCGGAACACGACGACCATCCTGCACGCGATCACGCCGCCGGCCGGTGGTCGCGCCACGCGGATCTCGGTGCTCCCCGCGTGCACCGACGAGGAACCGCCGTGGGTCGCGACGATGGACGCCGACAGCGGCGATCCGGACACGCTGCCGGACCGCTGGCGCACCGAGGGCGACCCGGACAGCTCCGGCCGGGAGAACCCGAAGCAGCTCGCCTTCACCCGCGCGGGGTACGCCTGCCTCGACCTCGAGATCCGCGCCACGCTGACCAGCGGCCGGCGGGTGCGCGATCGCGCCGGGTTCGCGGTCGCCGTGGGCGACGCCGACCCGCAGGCCGCCCCCGACTGCCCCGTCGGCGACGACGGCACCGCGACCGAGACGACGGTGAGCGCTTCGGACGGGGGCGGCATCAGGTCGCTCGAGCAGGGGACGGAGGTCACCTTCACCGCCAACGTCGACGGGAGCGGCACGCCGGAGGGCACGATCCGGTTCTTCGACGATGACGGTCGAGGCGGCGACGAGCAGCCGCTCGGCGAACCCGTGCCCGTCGCCGGCGACGGCACGGCGCGGCTGACGACCGACGACCTCGGCCCCGGCGTGCACGCGATCCGCGCGTCGTTCACCCCCGAGGACGAGGAGCAGCAGGCCCCCTCCTCCGGCACGCTGACGCCGTTCCGCGTCCATGCGCCGGGGCACTTCGTCCTGCCGCCGGTCCACGCCGACGTCGGCCTGCGCAGCGCCGACGATGGCGCGCTCGATCTCGGGCTGCAGGTCAGCGCCGACTCGTACCAGGCTTGGTATGGCTTGGACGACAGCATCGTCTACGTCCCCGACGTCGGGAAGGAGCAGGTCCCGGCGCCGGCCGGCGGGCAGGATTACGGTCTGCTCGGTCCGGTCGGCAGCGACGTTTGGCAGATCCCGCTCGCGTCGCGCACGTCCGAGGGGATCCCCTGGCTCGGCGTCAGCTCCGAGGCGATCACCGACCGGCTGTACCAGCGCTACACGGCGCTGCGGCTCGAGGGCGCTGCGGGCATCGACGGCGGCCCGGCGCCTGGCGAGTTCGTGCTGTGGACCGCGGCCGATGGCTCCAAGCCGTTCCTCAGCACGCGTCAGGGCGTGCCGGACGCCGTCCGGATGCTCGCCCGTGCGTCCGGGCACTGGCACGCCACGTGGAGCTTCACCAAGCCCGGGATCTACTGCCTGAACCTCTCGGCCCGCAACCGCAAGGCCGCCGACGGCGCACCGGTGCAGGACGACGGCGTCCTGACCGTCGTCGTCGGCGATGCGATCGACCCCTACGGGAGCGAGACCTGCGCCGAGCGCGACGTGCGCCCGAAGGGGACCCCCGCCGCCGAGCCCGATGTCGCCCCCGCCGGGCAGCGGCACGTGCTCGACATGCAGGGCGGCGCGCGGTCCAGGGCATTCGCGGCGCTGACGCCGCGGCTGCGCGACGGGCGGCTCGAGGTGCCGCTGGTGGAGGGGTCCGACCGCGGCCCCGGCACGGCGCACGACGTTGACGACGCGATCCTGCGGATGACGAAGGAGCCCAACGGCGTGATCGGCACCGCCGACGCCGGCGCGGGCAGCCGCGTGCCGTGGGCCGGTGAGAACGGCCAGCGGATCTGGGAGGTCGACGAGGCCGGCGAGCAGGGCCGCTACCGGCTCGGCTGGGACACCACCCGCCTGGCCGACGACGACCTGCAGGGCGACCTGACCTGGCGGCTGACCGGCGTCGAGGGCCCCGGGGAGTTCGTCCTGCACGACGAGTGGGGCCACCGCGCCGGCAAGGCGTTGCTCTCCACCCGCGCCGGCTACGCGGCCGACCGCTTCGACCTCTGGCCCGGCCACCGCGTCGACGGGACGTGGTTCGTGACGGAGCCGGGCACGTACTGCGTCGGGGTGACGTGGAGCGGGACCCGCCGCGACGGGACGCCGTTGGAGGTCCGCAAGACGCTGACGATCGTCGCCGGCGACGTCGACGTGGAGCGGGTGACCCCGTGCGGGCGCGGCGGCCACGGCGATCGGCCGCCCGTCGACGGGCCCCCGACGCAGCAGCCGCCGCCGTCCGGCGGCGGCGACCAGGGCCGACCCGCGCCGGGACCGGCGGGTCGGGCGAAGCCGGTGATCACGTCGCTGCGGCTGCTGCGCTCCCGCACGCGGCTGGCGACGCTGCGGCGCGACGGCCGGATCCGGCTGCGCTGCCGGATCTCGCTGCCCGGACGCTGCGAGGTCCGCGCCGCCGTCTCGCCGAAGGTCGCCCGCGCGCTGCGGCTGCGGGTGCCGAAGCGGGCCGCGTCGGTGACCCTCGTGCGCCGCTCGGTGTCCTACGCGAAGGCGGGGACGCGCGAGTTCACGATCCGCCTGCCGGCGAAGGTCCGGCGGGCCCTGGGACGGTCGCGGACGACCCGGTCGATCCGGATCGCGGCGACCGGCCGCGCCGGCGGCCGGCCCTCGACGACCTCGGTCCGGCACCTGCGGGCCCGGCGCTGAGCGGCTGACGCGGTTCGATCCGCGCGCCGTCGAGGACGAGGGGTGGCCCGCCGCGCGGGCGGGTCACCCGAGTCGCGGTCCATCCTGTCGCTGCGCCGCAGGTCCCCCGGGCCGCGGGACGGCTAGCCCCGCACGGCGACCGGAGCGTCGACGGTGCCGCCGGCGCCCGGATCGGCCGCTGCGGCGAGCTCCCGCCACGCCCGCGCCAGCGAGCAGGGCTCCGGCGGCGCCAACCGCGACCGCACGCCGGGCACCGGCACCCGGTGGGCGACGCCGACGCAGCGCTCGACCTCGGCCTCGTACCCCGCCAGCCACGTGGCGGCCCGGGACAGGCGCGCGGGGGGACAGGCCCGGCTGCACCGCAGGATCGCGACGATCTCGGAGACCGCGAAGGCGTCCGGTGGGCGCGGATCCTCTGCGACCGCCGGCGCGTGCCCGCGGATCAGCAGGCAGCCACCGTCGTCGTCGCCGAGGAAGAGCCCGCACGGCCACAGCACCACGACGCCATCGGGACCGGTCCGCCGGTAGCGGCTGGTGCCCGGCCGCCCCGCGGGCACTGGCTCGCGCCGGAAGCCCAGCCGCGGCAGCAGGTTGCCGTCGGGGTGCTCGGCGTCGCGGCCCATCAGCCAGAACTGGACGTCGAGCAGCCGCGCCGCCGGAGAGTCGTCCTTGCCCGACGGCGTATCGTCGCGCAGGGCGTTGACGAGGCTCGGCCGCGGGACCGCCAGCGCGGTCACAACCAACCGGCCAGCTCGCCGTGGGCGCGCTTGAACCACGAGAGCACCCGGTCGCGGTGCTCGGCGCCGTGGCTGGCGACGAACCGCCGCGTCTCGGGGTGCTGGTCGTCCCCGAGGATCGCGATCCGTTCGGCGACGTACGCCGGCTCCAGCGGGATCCCGCAGTGGACGGTGATGCAGGTGCGCCACTGCTGGTAGGTCGTCGGCGGACCGGACGTGTACTCGTAACCGTTGGGCAAGGCGATCTTCCTCCCGCTGCGGCAGGGGTGGTCGAGCGGTGGTCCGCGGCGACGCGACCCACCCACAGCATACGTGAATGAGAACGAGTCTCAAAGATGGGCGAGCGTTGGTCCCGAGGAGGGGTTCCGCGGCCGACTCACGGCCGTCGGGGTCGCGGGGCGCGGCGCCGGGGTCCCGCCGCGGGTCCGCAGGGCCAGCACGTGGGTGCGCCACGGGCGGTCGAGCAGGTAGGTCGCCGCGGCGCCGCCGCGGGCCCGCTCCTCCGCCGGGATCCGGTGGCGGTCCCCGACCAGCGAGCCGATCGCGCGCTCGTACCCCACCAGCCACGCGAGGGCGTCGGCCAGCGCCGCCGCGGGGCAGGGCAGGGAGCGCTGCCGCACGGCGCGGAACGCGCGCAGGGTGAAGACATCGGGCAGACCGCAGACGGGCAGCCACGACGGCTGGCCTCGCCGCGGCACGATCGCCGCGCCGTCGGCGCCCCCGGTGAAGAGCGCGAACGGCCAGACCGCGATCGTCCGCCCGTCGCGCTGGGCGACGTAGCGCGAGACCCCGGTGCGCAGGCCGGGCGGCGCCGGCTGGCGGACGAAGCCGACGCGCCGCAGCAGGTTGCCCTCGCGGTGGGTGGCATCGCGGCCGAGGTGATGGAACTGGATCTCCAGCAGCTCGGCGATCGCGGCGGGGTGGCCGGGCGCCGCGGAGGCGCGCTGGAGCGCCGAGGCGCTGTCGACTGGTGCGTGGCGGGTCATCGGGTGGCCCGTTCCCCGGGCGGTAGACGAGACTCGTTCCTATCTTTGTACCCTGCTGGTGATGGTTCCTGCCCCCAGCCCGCTCCGCCGTCGGCGGCTGGCCCTGGTTGCCGCCGCGGCCGCGTGGTCGCTCTGCGCGGCGACCGGCGCGTCAGCGGCGGCCGGCGTCGAGGTGCAGCTCGGCGACCGGTCCACGACCCTCGATCCGGGACAGATCGCCGCCGAGGCCGACGTCGCCAGCGCGAACTGGCGCGGCGAGGGCCAGGACGAGGGCCCCGATGGGCTCTCCCTCCGCAAGCTCGTCGCCGTCGTGGGCGGTGATCCCGACGGCGTCCGCTCGATCACGATCAGCGGCGACGGCGGCAGCAGCGCGCGGTTCGGCGCCCGGATGCTCGCCGAGGGCCCGCCGTTCGGCGAGGGACCGGCGGTGCCGCCGCTGGTCTGGGTCGACGACGCCGGCGTGCACGCCGCCCGGCCGACCGCGCCCGGGCAGCTCGCCGACCAGGTCGACGCCACCGGCGCCGAGCCGCTGCGGCTGGAGGTCGTCGGCGGCGTGACGCTCGACGTGACCGCGACCGCGAGCCGCCGCCGGGTCGAGCGTGGCCACGCGATCCGCCTCGCCGCCGAGGTCGACGGCGAGCTGCCCGCCGACGCGCGGTTCGTGTGGCGCCTCGGCGACGGCGCCAGCGACGAGGGGCGCGTCGTGCGCCACGCCTATCGCAAGGACGGCACCTTCCGCCCGCGCGTGACCGTGACGACGGCCGAGGCGACGGGGACCTCCCCGGCGCTGACCGTGCGCGTCGGCCGCGAGCGCGACGACGATCCCACGCCGGACGACGACGGCGACGGTGCGGGGGCGGGGACCGGCAGCGGCTCGGGCACCGGTGCCGGGGCCGACGACCACAGCGCCCCGGCAACGAGCACGCCGACCGCCACCCGGCGGCCCGCCAAGCGGTCGCGGCGGCGGACCGTCCGCCGCTCCCGCCCGACCGAGCGCGAGCGCGATCCGCTCGTGCGCGGCAGCCTGCTCGGCGCGCCGGCCGCGACCGCGGCGCAGGCCGCCGCGCCCCGCCGCGCCGGCGGCGACAGCGGCCAGCGGCCCTCGGCCACCGCGCAGGGCGACGGGCTGTCGATCTCGCCCGCCGGCTGGTCGGGCATCGCTGCCGCGGCCCTCGTCGTCACCGGCGCGCTGGCCGAGGGCGTGCTGCTGCGCAGGAGGCGGATCGCGTGATCGGGCTGCTGGCGTCGGTCGAGTCCGACGTCCTCTTCCACGTCGCCGAGGCGCTGGAGATCCCCGTCCTCGTCCTCACCGGGATCGCGGCCGCGTGGACGCTGCTGGAGCTCGGGCGGTTCCTCGTCGAGGTCGCCTGCCGTCGCCGTCGCGATCCACGCCACCTCGACGAGGCCGCCGAGCGGGCGCTCGAGGCGCTGCGGTCCGGCGAGGACCGCGACGCCGCGCGGACGCAGCTGCGGGCGGTCGCCTGGAGCCCGCCGATGGACCGGGCCGTCGCCGCGATCCTCCGCGACTGGGGGCGACCGGGCGAGGAGCGGCGGATCTCCAAGACGCTCGCCGACTTCGACTTCGCGTCGCTGCGGCGGCTCGAGCGCACGCGGCTGCTCGTGCGCGCCGGACCGGCCCTCGGGCTGATGGGCACGCTGATCCCGCTCTCGCCGGCGCTCGCCGGCCTGGCCGGGGGCGACGTGGCGACCCTGACGGAGAACCTGCGCGTGGCCTTCAGCGTCACCGTCGTGGGGCTGCTGATCGGCGCGGTGGCGTTCGCCGTGTCGCTCGTGCGCGACCGCCTGTACGGGCAGGACCTCTCCGACCTGGAGTACCTGGCCGCGACGATCACCGACCGGGAGGCGAGCTGATGGCGATCCAGGTGACCCGCAGGGCCAGCACCAACGCCGACCGCGCCGGCGACCCGCTCGACGGGCTGGTCAACCTCTTCGACCTCGGGATCGTCCTGGCGGTCGCGTTCATGCTCGCTGCGCTCTCCTCGCTGGACCGGTCGCCGAGCTCGCTGCCGCAGGCGCAGGACCCCGCCGCCGACCAGGTCCGCGTCGCGCCAGGCCAGCGCACCGAGGCCGCCGAGCCCTCCGGCAGCCGTGCGGTCGGGCGGGGCACGCGACTGGGCACGGTCTACCAGCTGGAGGACGGGCGCACGATCGTCGTCCGCGACCGCTGATCCGCCCCCGCGGCGCGCTGCTCCGACCGCGTGTCGCGGCGTGGCCACGGCCCGAAGGCGGGCGTCCGGCGCGGGGCCGTGGCCGCCGCGCGGTGCGCCTCAGTCGGCCGCGGAGCGCCGGTGGCCGCGCAGGATCACGTCGTGCCCGGTCAGTTCGACGCCGAGGCGGTCGGCGACGTCGTGGATCGCGCGCTCGAGCCGCTCGTCGGTGAACGGCTCGACGCGGCCGCTGCGGTCGTCGACCAGGTGGTGGTGATGGTGCTCGGGGTCGGCGATCTCGTAGCGGGCGACGCCGTCGCCGCCGTCGAACCGGTGCAGCAGCCCGAGCTGGTGGAGGTCGTCGATGATCCGGTAGACCGACGCGGTCGATCCGGCGCCGGCCCTGCGCAGCCGGTCGGTGATCTCCTGGGCGGTCAGCAGGCACTGCCCCTCGTTGGCCAGCAGCGTCAGGACCGCGGTGCGGGCGGCGCCCGACCGGCGGCCGGCCTCGGTCATCTGCTGCTGCGCGTGGTCCAGCCAGCGATCGCGCAGCTCCGCGTCCATGGGCCGGACCCTACCAACGGGCGGCGAGGGCGAGGACGGCGGTGCGGCGGGCGTGGCGGCCGGTGCCGATGGGCCGGTGTAGCGTTGCCGTCGATGCTCGAGGACGCGGCCGGGACGATCCACGAGCCGGCCGGACCCGACGCGCGGATCGTCTGCCTGGTGCCCTCGATCACCGAGCTGCTGTGCGAGCTGGGGCTCGGCCGGCAGCTCGTCGGCCGGACCGGATTCTGCATCCACCCGTGGGAGCAGGTCCGGCGGATCCCGAAGGTGGGCGGGACGAAGGACGTCCGCCTGGACCGGGTCCGGGAGCTGGCACCGACCCACGCGATCGTCAACGTCGACGAGAACCGTCGCGAGACCGCCGAGGCGCTGGCCGAGATCGTGCCGCACGTCGTCGTCTCCCATCCGCAGGGTCCGCACGACAACCTCGCGCTGTACCGGCTGCTCGGCGGGATCTTCGACCGCGAGCGGCAGGCGGAGCTGCTGTGCGACCGGTTCGAGGAGGCGTGGGCGCGGACCCGCTCCTCGGCACGGCCACCGGAGGATGTCCTCTACCTGATCTGGCGCGACCCGTGGATGGTGGTCGGCCCGGACACCTACGTCGCGCGGACGTTGGCGGCGTTCGGCTGGACGACGCAGCCACGGTCCTCGCCGGACCGCTACCCGACGGTCGAGCTCGCGACCTTCGCGGGGTCGGTCGACCGGGTGCTGCTGAGCAGCGAGCCGTACCACTTCGGCGAGCGGCACCTGGCCGAGGTGGCCGACGCGGTGCCCGGAGCGGCCGTCTCGCTGATCGACGGCGAGATGACCTCGTGGTACGGGCCACGGGCGATCGCCGGCCTGGACTACCTGGCGCGGTACCGCGACGGCGAGCAGCCGACCACGGTGGTCCGCCGTTGACGAACGTCGATCGCCGACGTCCGGCGTCCGTCGTCGACGATGGTCGATCGTGGCCGCGGGGCGGTCGTCGCTCGTGGACGTCTGGCGTCCGCCGTCGACGGTCGTCGATCGCGGACGGCGCGTCAGGAGGCCGCGGGGCGGGTGGCGCGCAGCGCGCGGCGGGCGCGGTCGGCCGCCGCGACCACGAGGTAGACGGCGACCGTGACCCCGGCGATCGAGGCGCCCGCGGCGGTCCCGGCGTGGTAGGAGAGCAGCAGCCCGCCGACCCCCGAGGCGATCGCGACGGCGGTGGCGAGCGCCATCGTCCCCGCGAGCGTCCGGCCGACGAGGCGCGCCGCGGCTGCCGGGGCGACGAGCGTGGCCGCCACGAACAGGTTCCCGAGCGCCTGGACGCAGATCAGCGTCGCGAGCGCCACGAGCAACAGCAGCGCCACGTCGATCCGGCCCGGCGCGAGCCCGAGGCTGCCCGCGCTGGCGCGGTCGAACGCGACCGCCGTCAGGCGCGGGTGCAGCAGCCGCAGCGCCGCCAGGACGACCGCGGTCAGGCCCGCGGCGACCGCCAGATCGCCGGTCGTCAGCGCCAGGACGTCGCCGAAGAGCAGCTCCGAGATCCCCGGAGGGGTGTCCGGCGAGAGCGCCAGCAGCACGCCGAGCCCGAACATCGCGGTGAAGACCACCGAGATCGCCGTGTCGCGCTCGAGCGTCGCGATCCTCCCGGCGAGCGCGATCAGGACCGCCGCCACCGCGACGCCGACCGCGGCGCCGAGCACCAGCGGCACGCCCCACAGGGCGGCCAGCACGAGGCCCGGGAACATCGTGTGCGGCAGCGCCTCGGCGCTGTAGCTCAGCCGTTGGAGCACGATCCAGGTGCCGAGCGTCCCGCC
>Ga0164243_10004808_pt1 | contig 20942 bp, 14 predicted proteins | sample OricompcompostOP_FD_108781 | JGI IMG/M metagenome (GOLD analysis project Ga0164243, IMG submission 108781) | Organic Plus compost microbial communities from Emeryville, California, USA - Original compost - Organic plus compost (OP) | ecosystem: Engineered > Solid waste > Mixed feedstock >...
CAAGCAATGGCGGCTTGACTTCGCCGTGAACCATCTCCTTCGGCTTAGCGAAGAAGTACTGATCGTGCGGGCTCTGCGCGGAGCTATACGTAAGCACCAGCGCGGCCTGCCCACTGCGGCCTGCCCGCCCACTCCGCTGCGCATAGTTCGCGGGAGTCGGCGGCACGTTGCGTAAGTACACGGCGTTCAGCGCCGAGATATCGACGCCCAATTCCATGGTAGGAGAGCAGAACAGCACCGGAAGGAATCGATTGGGCTCCCGCATAGATTGGAGCTGCTGATCGGCCTCCGCCAGCTCGCGCCGCTCACGCTCTTCAAATCGGAAGCGCTTCTCGCGAATCGCACGGCGCTCTTGTTCCACCTGCGCTGTATGTTCTCGCGCTTCGAACCCGAACAGAGGGTGCCCGGTTTGCGTCAGAGTCGTTGCGAGGCTCTCGTACAGGTCGCGGAAGTAACTATTCTTTCCGGTCGCCTTCGCGCCCGAACCTTTCCTAAACAGAATGCATGCGTCGTTCAGACGGTATCCGTTGTCCCCAAACGGCGTTGGTTCTTCAGAAATCAGCCCATGCGTGCATGCCGCCTGGAGCAATGCGTTCATGACTGCATCAAACTCAGGAGCCTTCAGAGATCTGACCGCTGATGCATCTCGCCAGAGCCGTTCGCCGCTGCGAGTGACAGATGAACGCAGCGTCTTCCCCAGCGCGCTTCTGGAGCCGCCGCGGACGATCAGATCCTCATCGCGGAGGGACGTATCTCGCCGCGACGGCGGCGTGACAAACAACCAACGCGCTCGCGTAGGCTTTTCATCGGCTCCGAACCCCCATGGGGCGCGTAGCCGACTGTGCGATCGCGCCAGGAGCTGCTCGAGCGTGGCCGCATCGAGGACACTGCTGCGAATTGCCATCCATTGGCGCAAGTGATCGAAAATGGCCATATAAACGGCGCGCCGTTCTTCAACGGAAGCGTGTCTCAGCACATCGGGCGATTTGGCGAACAGTTCTTCATCCGCCGCGAGAGCGTCAAGGCCGAGATAATCGACGTCAACGAGTCCCAGCTGCTCGAGATTGGGATTGGTGTAACGCCAACCTCGTCGCTGATCGAACCAGACCCGATAGGCAAGCACCTGACGGAGTGTGGTCTCCGCCTCTTGGAGGTTGAAACCTCTAAGATCCGGCTCCAACAGCCATTCCTCACGAAGCTCGCGCATCGGTCGGTCGAATCCGAGCGCACGCTGTTGAGCGGCTCCGAGTTGGTCGCTACGCAAACCATTCTGACCAGCGGCGTTCAGAGCACCAAGAAACCCAGCCCGAGTCAAACTGACAAAGAGGAAATCATTGAAGTGACCGGATTGAAGCGCCGCATCCTGTCGGTTGTCGGTAAAGCCAAGCAGCTTGCGGGTATGAGATGGAATGTTTGAGTGCTCGCCATGCATCCAACGCAGAGCTGTTGAGACCAAGACAGTCGTGGCAGAGCTTCGGCCTTCTGCCGAAAGAGAAGCGAGCCGCGTTCGATCGCGAGCAGACGTCACATGCGTCTCGCCGCATCGAAGACAGAAACGAAATTTTCCCGGAATGAACCAACCCTTGGAGCCCGATCCCAACTTACCGTCTGGTCTGACGGCGATTTCCTGCACTCTGGCGCCGCGGTAGTAGCTCTTCAGGCGAGCACCACCATTCGCATCTACATCAAGCCAGGATTCGGGATAGTCCTCGTCGCGGTTGGCAAAGGAGAACTCGGCATCGCGCGGATGTAGTGTTGCAAACCCGAATACTTCCTTGTCCGGTGAGTCATCTTCTTGCGTGGGTTCGCCCTCCGGGGTGGGCAATGGCGCATCATCGATATCACGTGCGCGAAGCCACCGCTCACCGTCATCGAGCACAGCGCGGACTGGGTGATACTCCTGCCCGCAACTGCGACAGAAGTGCATTGTGAATAGGCGTTTGTCCGGCGCGCCGGGAAGATACTGCTGCCCTTCGACGGTAACCTTTCGTGTGCCAGGCAACTCCAGCGTAGCGAATGCATTGCCGGCGCCGGATACAAACTGATGAAGTTTGAACGCGAAGAACCCGCGCGGCGATGACGTCTCAATTTCGGTGCGCTCTTGTTCAGACAAGCTGGACAGGAGCAGAAGCGAGCGTAGGGCATCGCGGCATGCCACTATGTCTCGGTTCGCGTCCGCACTCAGTGCTTGCGCCGCCTCGTCGAGTGTTGCCGGCTTGGCACGCACCCATCGCTGATCCGCCACTGACCAAGCAATGCCTAGGCGTGTTTCCACCCAGATCGCGAGCGGATGTTTGGCGAGATCCGCATTGGAAATTTTCCTCGGAATGCCGGTGTCAATAGATGCGCCAAGTTGCGCCTTGACTGACTCGTGAGTGCGCGCGGCATCCGTGATCCGCTCGATCGTCTCTGTGATGACGTTACTTTCCGGAATGATGATAGAGAAGAGCTTCGACGCAACGCGCGCGACTACGCGGTTCTTATCTTCGAGCGAGCCTTCGCTGGCCATCGTGGCAGACGTGCCGATGCATTGCAGGTTCTCCGGTTCTAGCCGCTCTCGGACACGTCTGACCAAAAGAGCAACGTCGGCACCCTGTCGACCTCGATACGTGTGCAGCTCATCGAGCACGAGAAATCGCAACCCTGCACAGTTACCGATGACTTTTCGGTCAAGGTCATCCTGACGAGTCATGAGCAACTCCAGCATCATGAAGTTCGTGAGCAGGATGTCTGGAGGGTTCTCTGCTACGGCTCGACGCTCGTCCGCGTCCTCCTGACCTGTATAGCGCGCAAAGGTGATCGGACGTGCGCCAGCGACGTTTGAGACAAACTTCTTCAGCTCTTCGAGCTGGCTGTTCGCCAACGCATTCATTGGATAGATGATGATTGCCCGTGTGCGGCGCTGGGCCGAACGCCGCTTCTCTTGAAGCACAGCGCTGACGATGGGAATGAAGTAGCAGAGGGACTTGCCGGAGCCCGTACCAGTCGTCACGACGTAGCTTTCACCCGCTGCCGCCAGTGTGATCGCTTGTTCCTGATGCTTATACAGCGCTAATGGCGCCCCTCCCGCTTTAAAGATTTCTGCCGTTCTCGGATCGAGCGCACCACCATCGACTAATCGTTGAAGCGCCTCACACGGGTTTGCCGGAGTCGAGTATTTGTATGTCGGATTGATTTGGAGGAGCGGATCAGGCCAGAAACGTCCTTCAGCATAGATCGCCTCGACCTGCTGCCTGATGTCATCGGCAAAGATCTTCGTGAAGGACGTAGCGAAGTTGCGATATTCCCCAACGATGAAGTCTCGCAGAGAGAAGATGTCTAGGCTGTTTGTATTCATCGCCATCGCTCTAATCACATGTGGGCAGCGTCGCGTCGTGGCGACTTGTCAGTGCGAAGCCACGAGCACGTCCGCTTCAGCCCGTAACGGAGAGGGCCCCGACCAGCCGAGCGAAACTTGTAAACGAGTCGTTGAGTGGCTAGTTGAAAACGGTAACGCCAGCGTCGAGCAAAGAATTCTGACGCCCGGTTTGAACGCTCGGGCAGTTCTGACTCGCCCCTCTAACGGACGGCTCATGAGCTCGGCCGGGCGCGGCATGATTTCTAACCAATGAAATCCGTGTCGTTTTCCCACCGCAAGCACCGGCTCAATCTGCCCCGCCCCATAAGCAGCCAATTCGACCGCGACTACCCGTTCTAATTCTTTGATTCGAGCCACAAAGATACGCTTAAAGAATACCCATGTCGATCCTGCAGACACCTGAAAGGTTGAGCCAAAGATCCCCATGCGACCTACGCACCGGACAGGCCCTGTGGGAGGCGCGTAGCACGCCAGTTTCACTCCGTTGTCTGCCCTCCCCGATCCGGAGCTCGAGCAGGCATCAGACGCCGCCTTTGGCAGTGGGTTACACGCACGCTGGCGCAGTAGCGACTCTCCTCATTGTGGCAGAGGCGCAATTTGGGCCTGTAATGATGCCAACGTCAGGGCCATGTACGTGAAGCCGCTCAAACCCTGACGATGGACGCTGTAGAGACCGTGGCAGCCATGCACGAACGACTTGGTCAGCTGGTGATTGCGAATACCTTGTCTCTCTCGGAGCTTCACATGCAGAATCCGCTGGCCATCGGATAGGTGTGACGAGCAGTCCCGCGGCTTCTCACTCAACGAGCGCCGTTACTGTCGAACTGCTGAAGAACATGCATGGGACAAGCTCAATCGGTCCCATAGGCGAGAAGAACATGCCAGATTCTCCAAATTGTCGAGAAGAACTTGTCCGATTGGCATTGGCTGGTGATGCGCTTCGATGTGTCTAAAGAATCGAGGAATGAAGCTGCTCCTGTTGGCCTGCACGTTGATTTTGTTCGAGCTTGCGTCTGCTCATCCTGGCGGGTTGGACAGTAAGGGCTGCCACCGCAAATCAAAGACGGGTGAACGTCATTGCCACCCAGAGAGAACGAAGCGAGGGGCCGAACCTGCACGTTTCAGCTCAGAGAATCCACCGAAGGCGGGAGACGAGGGCGTCTTCCATGGTCCCGTTGTACGCATCATCGACGGAGACACTTTCGAAGCACGGATACAAGGCGTTGTCATGGACTTTCGGTTAGAGGGCGTTGACGCCCCAGAGCATGACCAACCGTATGGCGCAAAAGCTACGGCAGCGTTGCGCGAAATGCTCGACGACCAAGAAGTGGTGATGATTCCGTCTAACACGACTCCGACCTACGGACGAACGGTGGTCCGAGTATGGCGCGGCGACTTATATGTGAATCTTGAGATGGTCGTTCGCGGCGTCGCCTGGTTTGATTCGAGATACTCGAAAGACGCCTCTCTGTACGGCGAAGAGTTGAAGGCTCGGGAGCAGAAGCTCGGCCTTTGGTCACTGCCGCTGAAGGAACGGGTAGAGCCCTGGACCTGGAGAGAGAAAAAACGTCGTTTTCGCACCGAGCGGCGCTGTCGACATAACTTACACACATGCCCCGAGCTGCAAGAGCCGTGATTTCCCCAGCGGCGTTGCGTTGGGGATTTCAGGTCGACAATCCACGTGTCCCGGCATATCTTTGCGATCGGGATCATGGCGCTGCATAGTGCGACTTTGAACAGGGCGGCACTGAAGAGGCCCCCGGCGGAAAGCAATGAAACAGACAAAGCACGTCAGCGTGACATAGATCTCAGTCCGCGAGGTCACCAAAGCACTCGGCAGGACATTATCAACAGATCTTGAGCCGCCCGACTCTACACGGTCCGCTTGATGCGCTAAGCGCACCAGACAATAGACGACCTATCGAGGCTGGCTCGTGTTATGGCGCGGACTGAAAGACATTCTGTTGAATCGTGCTGGCGCGTGGGAAGTGTTTCGAAAAAGATCGCCGGCCAGACAGAGTGAAAGATTGTTCGACGACTTTGTAGAGCGCGGTCAGCGGGGCCGCATAGAACATGAAGAGAGCATTCCAAGATGTCCTCGACTCGTTGAAGAGTCTGCGGGATGGCGTGCTGCCAAGCACGCAGGCTTTTCCACCCTTAGATGTGGATCAGATATCACGCGACCTGGATCTGGAACATCTTGCACGCGAGCGTCCCATTACGCCGGCGGACGGCGCAGCTGAGAGCGCAGAACTTAGAATCTCTCAAGAAGTACAGAATCGAGCGCGCAAGGCAGCCGAGGAATACAGGACACGTCTAGCACTCTACGAAAGCCGCATTCGCGAAGCGACAGCGAGCTCAGAATTGCGCATTGAGATCGAGGCGGCGGGGCGCGCCGCGCTTAGCGATTTCGATATGTTAGGTACCAACGATCGGAATCATCTATTCACACGGCGTTTAGAAGTACGCGACCGCGAGGCGGAGTATGACAGATTCAGATCTGCCCACGGATTGACGCGACTGGCTCGAACGCCAAGTACCACCGAGAGAATTGTCATCCGCCTAGTTCTTGCGATCGCATTCTGTGGCGAATCTATTATCAACGGTATGTTCTTCGCTCAGGGCAGCGAGGGCGGGCTAATCGGTGGCGTGCTTCAAGCGGCCGTTCTCGCCATCTTGAATGTAGTCGCAGCAATTGCCTTTGCCGTATATGGGAGACCAGCCCTCGTTCACCGAAGTCTCATTCTCAAGGTATTTGGTACCGCAGCCTTCCTCTGTTACATAGGGTGGGCCCTGTTTATCAATCTCGTCATCGCGCACTTCAGAGAACTCTTCATCCCAAACACTGGACAAGTAGATATGAACATCCTGTGGGGCCGGGTCTTAACTGATCCTTGGACCCTGCAGGATCCTCAATCATGGCTACTTGGCTGTCTAGGACTGATAATCAGCTTGATAGCTGCGATCTCGGCATCGCGGCTCGATGATCCGTATTGGGGTTATGGCGAAGTAGCCCGCGCACGTGAGCATGCAATCGCTCAGTTTGCGGCAGAGAAAGAACTCTGCCTCTTCCGTCTGCAAAATCGACGCGATGAGGCGGTTGATGACATGAAAGAAGTCATGCACGAGCTCCGCCGGTATGAGTACGAAAGGCGGCTCGCCGTTACGGGCCGCGAACGATTGCATCAGGACTTTATGCTCTATCTCGACCATTTGGCCGGAGTCTATGGGCACCTAGTAGGCAACTATCGCACCCTGGTGGCTAAAGAGCTCGAAGAGCAGCAGCTGCCAGCCCCGAGCTTTTCATCCCAAGTTGGGAGCATCGAGCTCCCTCGCCCCGCGCTCGAATCTATTCCGAAGATGGACGATGACATCCGTGACGAAGCGGTGCGAAAACTGGAGCACTACATTAAGGCCATCAACGATGAGTTCGCGAAACGAGTGCGTGAATACGCCACGCATGCTGATATTGAACCAGCTGTAGTACAGGTAGAACATGCAGCCGCGTGAGCCTGGCCGCCGCGTACGATCGCGCGATTACAGATGGAGCGATCGACAGGGCGCAAGTCCAGGCGCCTCCAGGAAGAAGATAGCAGCATTAGCGCTGGCGCTCGTCTCGATCCTAGCGCTCGGAGGTGGATTGTACGTCCTCTCGAAGCGTTCGTACGTGCCGACGGACTCCGAGACGTTATGTCCGACACACCAGCCAGTTGCACAGCTCGCGGTTGTGATCCTCGACGTTTCGGACCAACTAACAGACCTGCAGGTCCTGGCCATAAAGAACGACTTCAAGCGAGTGCAGAAAAGTATTCCGCGTCTTGGCCGTGTCGAGGTTTACACGTTAGGAGACGCGGCTAGCACAGACCCGCGATCATTCATCCAACTCTGCAATCCGGGCTCCGGGGAGGATCTGAATGGCTTGTACCAGAACCCTGAACTGGCCCGCAGGCGCTGGGAGACATCGTTCGATGCTCGTTTGTCACAGGAGATCGAAACGCTGCTGAGAGCACCCGCAGACGGCCAGTCGCCGATTTACGAGGCGATCCAGGCGACAGTTATACGCACGCTGCACAGGCCAGAGTTCGATTCGATTCCGAAACGATTGATTATCTTCTCTGATCTGCTGCACAACGTACGTGGCAAACAAAGCCACTACCAATCTGCGCCTGATCTCGAATCATTCAAGGGCTCTGCCTATTTTCGACAACTCCGTACGGACATGTCCGGCGTCGACGTGGACCTCTATTACATCAGGCGATCCGCGGTACACGCGCAAGGCGGCAAGCACATTGAGTTCTGGAATCGCTATCTGAGCGATCAAGGAGCAAATGTGCGGTCCGTGAAAAGTATCGAGGGTGACAGATGAGCAGCGAAATAGTCAGACAACTCGATACTGCACGCGTGATCAGGCTTGATCTGATCGCGTTCTTCGGCGCATTTATCGGAGGGCTGGCACTCTACTTCAGCTTCCGAATGGTTGGCGCCGGCCAGATCGGCCAGACATGCGCAGTAGTGGGCGTAATGATTGTGTACTCCCTCTTAGTGTGGCTCGTGCCGCGACTCAAGGTGCGCTTGGATCAAGCCGGTGACAATGCCTATTACTTGGGTCTTTTGTTTACGTTGAGCAGTATGGCAGTCGCCCTGTACGAGTTCAGCGGCACAACACCGGCAGGCGCGGGAGCCGTTAGCCGATCGGGTGTCGAGCACATAATTTCTAACTTCGGAATCGCACTTGCAAGCACAATTGCGGGCATCTTCCTCAGGGTGATTCTGCACCAGATGCGCGTTGATCCAGCAGACGTGGAGGGCGTGAGCCGCATCGAGCTCGCGGACGCGTCAAAGCGAGTCAAGGCCAGCCTCGACGCCGCTAGCCAAGATATGGCGCTTTTTCACGGTCAAATCGCTCAGCGTTTGGCGGATGTGGTGGAGACCGCGAGATCAGATGTTGCCACGGTGCTCGGCGCTTTCGTTTCAGAGGTGAGCGAGACTACAAGCAAGCTGCTCGCCAAGACCGAGGAGGCACAATCGCACATTGCGGAGAAGACTCAAGCTGTTGTAGCGAAGCTCGACGCAACAGCAGTAGGCACTCAGGGCGCAATTGCCAGGCTAAGTCAGATCGAGGCACCGCCAACGAAACTGGCGGCGCGATTAGATAAGGTGACCAAGAGCCTTGAGAGCCTCGACGAACCCATACTGAAGTTCACGAAAATCTTCGAAAGCACATCTAGCGTGTCTGCTAAGGCCATGGATGAGCTCGCCAGTGCAACAAGAGAACTGACTCAGTTTCGCAAGCATAGTGCGGAACAACAAGCTGAAGGCATCGACGAGATAAAGCATGCGGTCTCGGCATTCCGGAAAGCACTTCAGGAAGCCGCAAGCGCACTTCAGACCGACAAGGCTCTGGTGTTAGAACTGGAACGGCAAAGCAAGACGTCGGCGGAAGAAGCTTTGAGGGCTCATGACGCGGCTAACAAGGTGATTTCCACCTTCACCGAAGTAGCTCGCGACCTCAGGGATGCTATCCGCCAGGGAGCATCCACAGAGGTAGGCGCTGCCCAGTTAGTCGAGCGAGCTGCAGAGTCAGTATGAGCCTGGGGCAAGTTGCTGAGCAGAACGCCTCGTATCGGAAGGGCCTCGTGCTCGGCCTCACAATGGCCGAGGTGGGGTTGCTGATCATATTTGTTCTGCTCCTCTTGATCGCATTCGAGGAGGTGCGCCGAGACGAGGCGCTGAACCAGTTTGTCGACAAAGAAGCTGTGGATAAGGAGCGACTTGCCAAGCTGCATGAGTCAGAGGCGTTACTGCAAGAGCTTGCTAACGATATAGGTAGTGCTGGCGAGCCAGTAGCAGACGACTTCAGACAATTGGTCCGCCTGGTGAAGGAGGTGGCCAAGAGCAAGGACGGCGCGCAAGCACTTAAGGAAGGAAAGGAAGTTCTCGATGAGATGAGAGAAGCGAGCCGGCAGATTCAGGAAATCGCGACCACCGCGAAGCAGGGCGATGGAGCCGAGATCGCGAAGGCAATCAAGGCTCAAAGCCATCGAATAGCGAACCAGGAAGGTCAACTAAAGCGCTATGAGACGATGCTGGAGGCGTCAGGCCAGGGGAAGGGGGAACGACCGTGCTGGGTTAAGCCCGACGGCAAAATCGATTACCTGTACGAGGTCGTGCTCGGGAGCGACGGTATCCGAATGCGAGAGCTTATTTACCCAGAAAGGACAGAAGAACGAAAGCTGCTGCCCATGCCTGAGGTGGATCCCAACGAGGCCCTCACGGAAGCATTGTTTCTAGCTGGCACGCGACCGCTCTTCGAAAGCAGCCTCGCCGCCAACTGTCGCTTCTTTGTCGTCGTATACGACGGCACAGCGGTTCACGAGAAGCCCCTTTACAAAAGCCAGCTTAGGACAGTTGAAGGACATTTCTATAAGCGCCTGTCAAATGCGGCGCCTCCATTCTAACTGCCCAGTCCTGTGAGCAAGAACGATAAGGAAATGGCGGAGCTCGATTCGGCTCTCGCGGAGCTGCGGGCGACTGCGCGTGAGAGACGTGCCGAGCAGGAGACGAGTAAACTGAATCAGTCTAGGAATACCCGGCAGAGCCAAGCCGAAGTTTCGTGCGCGCAACCACAAGCGCTTGACGCTGCGCACGTGGAAATCACAGCGAGGGCCACTTCATCGGCCGGAGAAAAGAACCCTATCGCTTCGCGTGTTTCGCAGTTATGGAGAGCGATGATCCGCCGTATCAGGCACTAGCCTAGTGGCCGTTTGCCTACTCAGATGTTGATATAGCTCTGAGAACTGCCAAACTGCTTGCCGGACCTGCGTGACACCAGAAGAATCCCACAACGGACGCGTTTGACGTGCATTCGTCGTGTGGATGAGCAGTCCACGTTTCGCGTGAGGAACTCTGGACATCATGAATGTCGCTGGCGCGGAGCCAATTAAGAACAAAACTTCGAGCGGCGTTTATCTACTACAGAGGCAAGGATCCTCGATCCTGATTCAAGAAACGCACCGCTATGGCGTGGCTGAGTGAGCATGGGGCCTCGCGCAATGCACTGGGACCAGCAAGAGGAATCGTCGCCGCACCGGTGTTTCATTGGCCCGGCGCTTGAGCCATGTGATCCAGTCCACGTGAAACGGCTGTGAAGGTCGTTATGATTGAGTCTGCAGCGGAACATCTGTTGCGACAACGAATAAACCCCTGGAAGGCGATGACTATCGCTACGCTCAATGCTGATACAGCCTTTCCTCACAGACCTTGACACGCGCGCCGCGATCAAAGGGTCTCGCGATCCGCTAGGCGTGCAATCGATCTGGTCCCGCTTCGGGCGTCAGGTCGTTGGCAACCTGACGACTGTCAGCAACTCGGTGCGCGATTTCTCCGTACTACTCTTGGGCTATCACTTCCTCGAGCGCGTCGCTGACGAGGGCGGTACCGAACATGACGTAGCAACCTTTCTTAAGTGGGAGCAACTTGCCGCATATGCACGGGCACACGTCAACAAAGAGAAGGGCTTCCGAGGGAACGACCGCGTCTGGGCCCGCATCCAAAATCAAAGCCACGTCCGCATCGGCGGCACCAGTGCCTGCCAGATACTTGGCAACCAGAAAATATACGGCCTATGGGGTTTGTACTCGGTCCCAGCGAAGGCATCGGGGCTCCTCGACGGAGATCCGCCACGCCTCACACCGCCCGCGCGGCAGATCGTAGAACAGATCTATCTCCCGGTTCTCGCCGAGTTCGGTCTACGCGACGGTCGCGCGATCGTCGATCGATTGCGGAGCACCGAATGCGTCATCGACCTCCGCGAGCGCTCAAAGGACGAGCCGGTTCTTACAGCAGTGGGCCGAATACTCGCGCGCCTGCGTGTGCGGGAACGAGATCTCTATCGCGAGCATCTCCTGTATGGGGGCCCGAACGATGCCAACTCGGCGAGGGGGACCGCTGGGCTCCAGCGCATTTTCGCCGACCTTCTCTCCGAAACGGCGCAAGGTCGGGAATGGCGGGTCTCTCCGGGCTCCGTGCGAGATCTCGCACGACGTGCCCGGCGACACGGTTCGATGGGAGAGAGTCTGGCGGCCCGGCTCGAGAGGATCCGCACCTGCGAGATGCTGATCGCGCCGGCGGTAGCACTGTTCGAATACGCACTCCAGTGTGACGGCCAATCAACGGTCAAGATCGCTAACGGAGTCAGGCAGCATTGGGGGAATACGCAACGGCAAACAATCGATCTCGATGCCACCGAGTCGCTTGAACGCGAAATGCGCACTTCAACGAGCGATGTCGAGTCTGGCGCTCGCTGGGTTCGCCTCGCCCATGCGTTTCGCGATGGACGGTATGAGGAGGCGCTGCAAGTGGTGCTGGAGCAGAACGCGATGGTGATGAAGGCACGCTCCGGAGCAGCGCCGTGGGCAGTCGTCAGCGATGAAAAGCTCTGCGTGCGCTTCCGGGACGAGCAGTCCTCAGACCTGCCTGCTGCTGACGAGCTGGCCGAATACTGGCGTCACGCGTATTTCATCGAGTCACTGCGACAGGTGGCTCTGACCCTTCGAGGATGACGATGTCCGAGATCCCGCGCGCCGTGCTTTCGGAGCACTTCCAAGATCGCATGAAAGGGCGACGGCTGATATCGGCGGTCTTCACGTCATTTCGTTTCGAGCCCGGCTTCTTCGAGACCGAGGTGTTACCGGTCTTCTTCGACATTCCCCTGAGTCACGCAACACCCATCAAACTCGTGCAGCTCGAGGAAGCGCTGAAGTGTCTCGCCGGCAGCATCGCGGTCTACTACGACCAGCATGGCCTGGTCGCCGAGGGCGGCCCTGCGAAGCTCGATGTGCGGCGGGTTCCGATCCAGCATCCTACCGGGATCTTCCATCCGAAGAATGTGCTCGCCCTCGTCGAGGCAAACGAGCCCGATGAGAACGGTCATCGCCCTCGGGCACTCCTTTGCGCATGCCTCTCAGCGAACCTCACCCGCGCGGGTTGGTGGGAAAACGTCGAGGTGGGCCATGTCGAGGAGATTGGTGAGGGCGAGCACACGAACCTACGCGACGCTCTCATTGACTACATGGACCGCCTGGTGGCGAAAGCGGAGCGCCGGAGGGTCAACGATGAACTTCGATACCAGCACGGCGCGCTTCGCGATATTCGTGAGTTCCTGCGAAGAACATCACAGCGTCAACACCGCTCCTTAAATGGGCGGCTTCACACGCACTTTCACAACGGAGAGGAATCGCTGGCGGATTTCATACAAAGCGCGGCCGGAGACTCGCTCCACACTCTGTGCCTCGAGATTATCTCGCCCTACTTCGATAACGCAGACGAGTGCGTTCCCCTCGCCTCGCTCATCGAACGCTTTGCCCCGCGCGAGAGCCGGATCTTTCTACCGAAGAACGACCGTGGCGAGGCCCTGTGCCCGGAGAGGCTGTTTTCGTGGGTTCGAGGGCGAGCGAGCGTGACGTGGGGCGGACTCCCGGGCGATCTGTTGCGGCTGGGAAAGGCAGAGGACGCCAAGCGACGGGCGGTGCACGCGAAAGTCTATCGGTTCTTCGAACCAAAACGCAGTGGCCGCGAATATCTCTACATCGGCTCGACGAATCTCACTCAGGCCGGCTGCCGAGTGTCAGGTCAGGGCGGCAATTGGGAAACAGGGTTCCTGGTCGAGGTCACCTCGGGGGGACGCCCCGACTGGTGGCTGTCCACCGAAACGCGCCGTCCGCCTGGATTCTCGCCGCGGCCTGAGGATGAGGGAGTCGCAACGAGGGGCGGCACTCAGCTCGTCGTTCGTTATCACTGGGACCGCAACGTCTGCTCGGCATTTTGGGGTGGCGAATCGCCGTCGCCGCCGCTGTCGCTTCGCCATGCCGGACTTGAAGTCCTCGCGGTTGATAAGATGCCGCCCCGCGACTGGGTCGACCTCCATCATGACAGCGCCCTCCGCTTGCGCGAGACACTCATCGCGACATCCCTACTCCAGGTAGTCGGCGAGACGGAGGAGCCCGGATTAATCCTCGTCCAGGAAGAGGGCATGTCACATCGGCCTTCCCTGCTGCTCGATCTGAGCGCCGCCGATATCCTGCGTTACTGGGCGCTCTTGAGTGTGGAGCAGCGCGCGGCCTTCATCGAATCTCACGCGAGCGCGAGCATCGCGGGCGGCGACGATCCGCTCATCGCGAAACTTGCGCCGCTGCAAGGCGAGAGGACGCTCTTTGACCGATTCGCAGGCATCTTTCATGCATTCGCTTGCCTCGAGGACCGGGTGCGTGAGGCGCTTCGGACCAACAAGACGCGAGAAGCCGACTATCGGCTGTTCGGCAAGAAATACGATTCATTGGGTAGACTCCTCGATCGCGTAGTCGAGGATGTGCGCGCCGGGACCGGCGACCGTGTGGAGCAGTACCTCGTCACGATGTGCGTGCGCCAGCTCGTGCGTGAGCTCGGACGCACCTACCCGGAATACTGGTCCGAGCGTCGCGAGGACATCAAGGTTCTGGATGGCCTGCTTGCCCAAGCGTCGGGTGTCCGGACGGCGCTCGCAGCAGCGCATGCGGAGATGCCGGCGTTTCTCGACTGGTTCGACAAATGGTTCCTCAAGCGAGCGACAGCGATCGCAGAGGACGCCTCATGATCGATCTCGAAGTTGGCAGAGCTCTGCTCGATTTCGGGCGCCGCATCGGTCAGGGCCACCGCGCTGAAGAGCAGCTGCGCGGGGCCGTGGCAATCCACAACATTCTCCGCAAACATCGTGTCGCCTATCTCGCGGATGAGGTTGGCATGGGCAAGACCTACGTTGCCCTGGGCGCACTCGCGCTGTTTCGCCACTTCGATCCGAACTTCCGTGTTCTGATCGTCGCGCCACGCGAAAACATTCAGAAGAAGTGGCAAAAGGAGCTCGGCAACTTTACAGCCAATAACGTGCGCTTCGCGGACCTGCGCATCGCCGGCCCCGACGGTCGGCCTGCCCGGCCGCTGGTCTCGTGCGGAAATCTGATCGAGCTCGTGCATGAAGTCAGCCTCGATCGCAACCGCGATTTCTTCGTCCGCATGACGAGCTTCAGCCTGGCGCTCGGCAAGGCGCGCGATGACTGGAAGCGCATGCGCGACGCGCTCCGGCGACACCTGCCGTGGTTGCGCGATGACGCGTTCGATCTTTACAGCAAGGAGCAGTTCAAAAGGAATTTCGCACGTGCTCTGTGCTGCGCATTGCCGAAGTTCGACCTGGTGATCGTTGATGAAGCACATAATCTAAAGCATGGCTTCGGCAGTTCGGCATCCGCGCGCAATCAGGTGCTCGCGGCCATATTTGGCCGGCATGATCTCAACGACGTTCCGGATCCGCGACTCTTTCCCGGCTACGGCCCGCGAGCCGATCGCGTTCTCTTCCTCTCGGCGACGCCGATCGAGGAGACCTATCGCCACATCTGGAATCAACTAGATCTTTTCGGGCTCGCGCAACCTTTTGCAGCGTTGAGAGATGACACCCTCACCGAACATCAGAAGAAGGAAATCGCCAGTCAGTTCCTCGTTCGACGCGTGACGTCGATGCGCATCGCCGGGCGCGAGCACACCAAGAACATGTATCGGCGCGAGTGGCGCTCAGGCGGAGTCGCTGCACACGACGAGCCCATCCGCATCACGGACGAGCGGCAGAGACTCACGGTTGCGCTCGTGCAGAAGAAGGTCAGCGAGCTGCTGAGCGGCCAACAATTCAACCACTCGTTCCAGATCGGTATGCTTGCATCGTTCGAGAGTTTCCTGGAAACGGCGCGCCTCAAGCGTGACGCTGAAGAGATTCCAGTGTTCGACGATGCCGAACAGACGGAGCTCATTGCTGAGCGCGAAGGCATCGACGTCCACGATCTCAATCGACTGGCTCGAGACCATCGAAAGACCTTCGGCAGAGAGATGCCACACCCCAAGATGGATGCCGTCGTCGACAGCTTGGCCAGCACGTGGACAACCGGAAGGAAATGTCTCGTATTTGTGCGCCGTGTCGCCTCGGTCAAGGAGCTGAAACGCAAGTTGGACGAGCGCTACGACGATTGGCTTCTGTCGGAGCTGCGCGAGCGCCTCCCCCACTTGCGCGAGGAGTTTGACGGCGTCTACGCAAGGTACTGCCGTGAGAAGGCGGAACTCTTCGATGGCGCGACTGACGCGACAGCACCCACTGCCAAGACCGACGGGGATCTCGATGTTGAGGATAGAGGCGGTAACGATACGTTCTTCGCATGGTACTTCCGTGGAGACGGCCCTAAGCGAATCGTGAGCGGAGCGAACATCCAGGGGCGCTTCAATAAGTCGAGCGGCGCGTACGCGACCTTCTTCGCCGACAATCATGTGATGGCTCTGCTCGATGCGACACCTGGCAGAGTGCTTGAAGCCCTCTCCTTCGCGCTCGGCCTCTCCCGGGCGGAGGCAGTCGCGGCGGTGCGCAAGCGTGCTGCCCGATACCTCAGCAAACGTGCGAAAGCGGTGACGCGCGCGATGAGAATGGAAGCAGCGCAAGCGGCCGCTTTGGAGCTTCTCGGTGAAAGCAAGAGCTCGCTTGCAACCTGGGCCAACATCATCTGGCAGGAGCGGTACCAGTCGTCGATACAACCCGAGCACGCCACCGAAGCCCCTGCCGAGATCGCGGACGCTCTCGAGCGAGCGACTTTTTTCACCGAGCTGCGACGTCCCGAGTACGCCGCACTGCGCGCCGATATCTGGCCGGCTCCTTCGCAGCCTGCGACCGACCCGCCTACATATCGTGAGCAATTCCGAGTGCAGGAACTGCGAGCACAGTTTCTCGCTACCGCCGCTCGTCTGGGCCATGCGTTCATCGATCTCTACGTCGCGGTCATGAGTGGTCGCGCAAGCCTCGCGATGGTCCGAACTGACGAAGACACGAGCGACCCCGACGAGGCCCGCGAGAGGCGCGATCTCCTGTTGGATTCATATCTGGCCCTCCTCGAAACCCAGCGAAACGACCTGCGGGGGCGATGGGGTGCCTGCCAGGAACTGCGTGAGATCGCAACAAACTTCGATCTGATCCTCGACGTGAATGCACCCGAGGCACGGAGCAAGCGGCTCAATGAATGCCCGAGATATGTCGCAGGTCTACTACGCCAGCAACAACCGATCGGCGGAATGTCGGGTCAAGTCAATCAAACGCTGGTCCGTCAGTTCCGCATGCCCGGTTATCCGTTCGTCCTGGTAACGACCGATCTGCTGCAGGAAGGAGAGGACCTGCACCTGTTCTGCTCTGCGATTCATCACTATGGAATCTCGTGGACGCCCTCTGCCATGGAACAGCGGATCGGCCGGATCGATCGCGTTTGTTCCCAAACGGATCGACGCCTGGCCGCGCTCGACACCGATCCCGCCGGCGAGGATTGGCTGCAGGTGTACTTTCCGTACCTCGAGGATACCGTGGAAGTCCTGCAGGTCGAACGCGTCCTCGATCGCATGAACACCTTCCTGCGCTTGATGCACGAGGGCTTGGCCGTTCCGAGCCAAGATCAACGCAAAATCGATATCCAGCGGGAAATCGTCGGTGCTCGCCGTCGCGTTGAAGCCCTGCGCAAGCCACTCAAGAGTGCGTTCCCGGTTCTCGACTCGACGATCACTGGAGAGACGACGCGGCTTGCGGTGACACAGGATGCGGGCGAGAGGTCGCTGCAACGGCTCACAGATCTGCGACGAGGCGAGCTGGGCGGAGTTCACGTGACCTGGGCTGAGCACCCGCCGAGGGGAACACTGCTCGGCACGGCGCACCTCGACGGCGGACGCGTGCAACCCTTCATGCTGGTGCTCGGCCTCGATCATGGGCAGCTCGTTGTTCGCTGCGTGAGCCCGATAGGCCGAACCGATCCCGAGACCGACCCACAGCGAATCGTCGACCGAGCGGCCCGTCTGCAATCGAGAATTGGCGCAATTCTGACTCGCGAGGAGCGCTCATACGATCTCACGGTCGAGGATGACGTTCTGTTGAGCACCCCCGCACATGACGAGGTGCGAGTTGGATTACTTGTTTGCCGAGTCGCGCGGCAGGCCGATCGCATGGAACGCGAGCATTTCGATGACGACCGGGACGCGGTACTGGATGTGTTCGCGGCAGACATGCGCAAGGAGGTCGGCCGTGGGGACTAGCTGGCGTTCACTCTGCTCGGGCCCCAAATTCAAACTCGATGGCGAGGGCGTGATCGTCCAGTTCGAGAACGGCAGAACCCACAGGGTTCGAGTGCAAGAGACAGAGGAGGTCATCGAGGTACACGCACTCGTGGCGAGAGCAGCGGCAGTCAGCGATGTCGCCGATCTTCCCCTGCGCCTTTGGCTTCGCAACCGCTCGGCGCAGCTGGTGAGTTTCCGAATCGACACTCGGGGACGCGTATGCGCGGAAGGGTGGGTTCCTAAGCCGGGGCTCACGGCTGAAGAGTTCCAGCACATCCTGCACCACGTTGCCGCGGAGAGCGATCGCCTGGAGTTCATTTTGACGGGAAAGGACGTAGAGTGAGCCTGGGCGTTGGATCAGCGAACTCGCCGCCCGGGCTTCCAATCCCTATTGAGTCGATTGAGATCGAATCCCTTCGGATCGAACACATTGCCGACTCATCGAAGCGTGTCCACATACTCGGGATGCGATCGGTCGGTGATGCACTCAAGAAAGTGCGCATAGCCATGCGGACCGCCGGCGTCCTCCGGCGGACAGGCATTCTCACCAGCAGTGCATGTCGGCGTGCGTAGCTTGAGTTCCGGCCAAGGTGCGGGCGTCATTTCGATAACGCAACGATGTACCCTTTCGGAGGCATGAGTACGGAGGGCGATCTACTAAGACTCATGCGCGAGTGTAATGCCGCGATCGACGCAATCAAACCGCCCTCCAGTTTCGCCGATTATTCGGCGAAACCCGCTGGGTGAATGCTGATCCCTCGGTCTGCCGGGTTCGCCCGCACTTTCTCATCGTCTCCGGGCGCGAAGGTCTCGCGCCGGCCTGCCCTACACCCAGGCGCACCACCAGCAGGTCGCTGAACCCGAGCGACTACCAATCCGTCAGGCTTGGTGAACTCAATACCGAAGGGGCCGAGCCGCACACGCGCCCCCCCTCGATCCCCTTGCAATCCCTCTCCGAACAGAGCTAACACACCATCTGTTTTTATCGATTCTCGTCAATTTCTCCACCTGACATTTCCTTGTCCATCAGGAATGATCTTGTTCGAGGGAATGCGCTCGAAACCTGAATAGTGCTCATGTCAACGCTGCGATATCGAGGGTCACGTACCGAGCTAATGCGCCGAATTTTCGGCGAAACTCCCCCCTGACTTTTTCTGCCCACTGAGGAATGCTGTGCATGGGTGGAACTTCGCCCGCTTGATCATCGCAATCACATCAGGAGTAACGATCATGAACTCGTATCCGTCCCGATCGCTCCGTGCGATACCCACTACACCCGCAGCTACGCGCTTGGCCGGCACGGCTAAGCACGGCGAGAGCCACGCGCTCGCCGGGCGTGCGATCGCTTCAATTCCTCCGGCACCATCGCAAGTACCGCACGATGCACAGCCCCCGACACCAATTCGCATGCTTCGGCTCTCGCAAGTCGCAGCGATCACGCAGTTGAGCAAAACAAAGATCTATCAGCTGCAGATTCAGGGCGACTTTCCAATGCGAGTGCAGCTATCTCCCAGACGCGTCGCCTGGGTAGAGGCGGAGGTGCAAGCCTGGCTGGCTGCACGCATCACATCCAGCACGCCTCTGATTGAACGCTGACTCGGTCCATCCGTCATGACCCGTCAGCTTCACGCTCGGCAGCGCCGCGCTGTTGCGGCCTCCGAGCGCTCTTTTGCTCCCCGATCCGCATGGCGCCGCTAACGCCCCGAGAGATGCAACTCTGGCCATCAGCGGCGCGAGCATGCCCTCCTACGCCGCTTCGGTCGGCTCCACGATCACATACGCGCCCGCGTCCGACTCCCGCGATAGGCTCGCAGCATCAAACTCAGCGCCGATAAGCTCATCCGCCCAGCGCTCGAGCACTTCGCGCATTTCCTTCACATAGCCGTATCGATTGTAGATCGCCGTGACGCTGCCATCGGCGTGCCCCAGGACTCGCTTAATCAACTGCTCACCGCCGACACCCAGCTGCTCCGCGATCCGAGTCGCGACGGTTCGTCGCAAGTCGTGCGGGGTCCACGGCACCGCGCCTCGCTCGCCGGATACCGCCGTCACGGCCTGCATCATTCTGCTGTGCCCCTTCGACCAACCAGATACCGGCGCTAGACCGTCGCTGCCGCTGAAGACGAAGTCGCCCTGTCCTCCAGGGTAGTTCGCCAAAGTATGTTCGAGTATCTGAACCGCGACCGGCACCAGCGGCACCACATGCACGTGATCGCTTTTGTATGCCTGCGCCGGGATGACCAGCAGCGATTGCTTGAGGTCGATATATGACTGGCGACATCGCGCCCACTCGCCGGGCCGGCAACCGGTTAGCAGGATCAAGCGATATAGCGGACCAAACGGATATCTGAGCGTCCCAGCGGCATGCCAAACGACCCGCGCTTCCTCCAGAGACAGCACACGCTCCTTCTTCCGCTTCTTCGGCAGGTTGTCCTCCATTCCCGAGACTGGATTGTCCGCGCGCTTCAGCAGCCGCTCACGAATGCCCCAGTTGATCATCTTACGAAGCACTGCCACCGCGCCTCTCGCTGCTTCAATGCCGCCGCGACGACGCGACTTTCCTCGACCAGTTGACGGCACCTTAACCATGGCCTTCTTCATGAGCTCGCGCACCTGGTCGCGAGTGAGCATGTCAGCCACCACCCGGCCCACCCCTTCTATGATGTGAGTCCGGATGGCTATCTCATATCTGGTCGCAGCGCGAAGTCGCTTGAGATGGACGTAGTCGGTTAGGAATTTCCCAGCCAAAGCTTCGACAGTGAGGCGCCCAGTCGCCACCCGCTCGAGCGCTTCAACCGGGCTCTCACCGCGTCTCGCCTGATCGATGTAAGCGTTGGCCTTTGCTCGGGCGGCGTGCAAAGAGACCTGCGGGTATGAGCCGAGTGTTAGACGTCGCTTCGGTCCCATAAGCCCGTGGCCGCGATCGGTGATTCCACCTTCCCCGAAAACGCGAATCATCAACGACCATGTCGCGCCCCGCGTTTTTCCGATTCGAAGTGTGAGTCCGGGCACTGCGCCGTCAGGCAACTCGACGCGGCCAGTCCGTGGTTTCGCCAGTACTGCTCGTATCCCTACATCTGTGAGCTTGTTCATAAGCCACCTCGCTCCTGGGGTGTCACCTCAAATTCGTGGGTGCCAGCCTCAGATTTGCGGTTTCAAACCGCCGCTCCGGGGTGCCACCACAGGGTGAAATTTTGCTCGTCTCTGCCTGAGAAAGCGAGCACCTCCGTGAACTATAAAAGACGCGAAATGCCTATTTTTATAGTCTTTGTGGCACTTCCTCAGTTTGCCCTAGAAGTGGCAGAAGATAATTCGGGACGTATAGGTCGCAGGTTCAAATCCTGTCACCCCGACCACGATATCCGCTGGCCATTAATAAAGCCGCCGGGTGCAGGGCCGAATGGGCCACAAGCTCCCATCTTCTTTCGGC
>Ga0164243_10004809_pt1 | contig 20942 bp, 18 predicted proteins | sample OricompcompostOP_FD_108781 | JGI IMG/M metagenome (GOLD analysis project Ga0164243, IMG submission 108781) | Organic Plus compost microbial communities from Emeryville, California, USA - Original compost - Organic plus compost (OP) | ecosystem: Engineered > Solid waste > Mixed feedstock >...
CAGCGCTGCCCTTCCGTCCCTCTCCGGACCGCCTTGCGCCCGCCCGACGTCACGCCGTCCACCTGTGCCGCTCCTCCCCTGTGCCGGCCCGGTGCGGTCACCTCCGTGCGCGGTGCGCCCCGGTCGCTCCTCGTCCGCCTGTCCCCGACGTGCGGGGCCGTGTGGCCGAACCGTACGCGATCAGCGGCCGGCCGGCAGCCGGACATCGCGCCAAACGGGATACGGCGACGGGGTGTTGGGCGCTCCCGTACCGGTTCACCGGCACGGGAGCGTGCAGGTCCCGTTCACAGGTCCAGGACGAGCCGTGCGGAGCGGGCCCGTGACACGCATGCGAACATCCGGCCCTCGGCGGCACCGATGTCGTCCCGGTGCTCGGGCTCACCGTCGAGGACGGACAGTTCGCAGCTTCCGCAGACGCCCTCGCGGCAGCCGGACGCCAGGGGGAATCCGGCGTGTGTCAGGGCCTCCAGCAGTGATGCGTCCGCCGGTACCGGAACGGTCCGGCCGGACCGCGCACACGTCACCTCGAACGGGGTGTCGGGGGCGAACGTCCTGGCCACCGGGCGGAACCGCTCCGCGTGGAACCGTTCGGCGGGGAAGACGGCCTCGGCCGCGTCGAGCATCGGCCCCGGGCCGCAGCAGTAGACCCCGGTCTCGGGGCCAAAGGCGGCGGCCAGGGCCGCGAGGTCCGGCCTGCCGTCGCGCCGCGTGGCGATCACGCGCACCCGCTGACCGTACCGGTCCCGCAGCTCGTCGAGGAACGGCATCTTCTCGGGGGACCGCCCCACGTAGACGAGGGTGGCCGGGACCCCGGCGTCGCTCGCCGCCCGCAGCATGGACAGCAGCGGGGTGATGCCGATTCCGCCGGCCAGGAAGAGGTATTCCGGGGCGGGCAGCAGCGGGAAGTGGTTGCGCGGCAGCGACACCTCCAGCGGGCGGCCCAGGCGCAGGTAGCGGTGGATGTACTCCGATCCGCCGCGGCTGAGGCGGTCGTGGCGTACCGCGATTCGGTAGTGCTCCCGGTCGGCCGGGTCCGAGCACAGCGAGTACTGCCGGGTCAGCCAGTTGGGCAGGCGCAGGTCGATGTGCGCTCCCGGTTCCCAGGGCGCCAGCGGGCCGGCGGCACCGCGCAGGGTGACGGAGACGACGTCCTCGGCCACCGGCTCTATCCGGTCGATGATGGTCTGTTGCATCGGTGATTCACCTTGGGGTGGTGGTCAGTAGAGCTTCCGGTAGCTGTCTTCGAGCGCGTGGTCGAGCTGCTGAGGGGTGATGCCGGCCCCGATCTGGGCGGCGTACATCTCACCCGCGGAGGGCACCTCCTCGGCGAGGGCCTGGCTCGCGGGGTCCCACAGCCGGGAGCGGATGAGCGCACGCCCGCAGTGCCCGTATGCCTCCGCAACCTCGACGATGATGGCCAGCTCGGGGGTCCTGCCCTCGATCTGCATCCGGGCCAGCACCTCGGGGTCGTCGGTGGGGTACGCGCGGCCGTTGACCCGCAGCGTCTCGCGCACGCCGGGGACGAGGAACAGCAGCCCGATCCCGTCGTTCTCGGCAAGGTTGCGGAACGAGTCGGCGATCCGGTTGCCGGGCCGGTCGGGGATCGCGAGCGTGCGCTCGTCGAGGACCTTCACGAAGCCGGGGTAGTCGCCGCGTGGCGAGCAGTCGGCGCGTCCCCGGGCGTCGGCGGTCGCCATGGTCAGGAACGGCGAGTGGGCGATCAGGATCCGGAACTGGTCGTCGATGTGGTCGAGGATCTTGTCCTTGACCATGGCGTCCGGCTCCCCGAGCCGGGCGCGTACCTCTTCCGGTGACAGCGGCCGGGGGCGCGTACGGGCAGGCGTCACGGGGGCTCCTTCCGGATCGGGCTGAGGCGCCGGGCGCTCGGGGCCTGCGGCGCGCAGGGGCACGCCCCTGCCGTCGGCGGGACCTTCATGCTCCGCCGCAGCTCATGGCCCTATTCTGAGCAATAACTCAGTTCTTTGCCTACTCGCTTTCCCAGCGCTTCCCAGGAGGTCCCGTGCCGGCCGACCCAACGGAGCTCCAGCCTCGTAAGCAGCCACGCCAGGTGCGCGCCGAGCTCACCCGCCAGCGGATCCTCACCGCAGCTGCTCACGTTTTCGCCGAGTACGGCTACGCCGCCGGGACCACCAACCGCATCGCCGAACGGGCGCGCGTCTCGATCGGCTCGCTGTACCAGTACTATCCGAACAAGGACGCGATCCTTCTCGAACTGATGACCAGGCACCTCACCGCCGGGATCGTCGCCCACCGACAGCGGCGCGACGCCGAACCCTCCGGCACCCTCGAACAGGCACTCCGCGCCCAGGTGCGGGCCGTGATCGACAACCACAGGGACGATCCGAACCTGCTCCGGATCATGTTCGAGCACGCTCCCCGCTCCCCCGAACTGTTCCGGAAGATCGCCCAGTTCGAACGGGAACACATCGCCTACGCCCAGCAGTTGCTGGCCGAGTACCCGGAAGTCCGCGTCCAGGACACCTACGTCGCCGCGCGGCTCGTCGTCTCGACAGCCGAGCTCGTCATCCACAAACTCATGGCGGAGCCCGACCCCCTCGACGTCGAACGGCTCGAGAACGAGATGGTCGCCATGCTTCTCAGCTATCTGACGGCGCCGCCCCGCGCCGAGGGGGAAGGCTGAGGCCGCAGGCCCTGGATCCGCGCGCCCGCTTGTCGCGGGATGCCGGGCCTGTTTGACTGCGCCACGTCAGTCCGGCTCCCGGGGGGAGGCCCCATGGAGATCGCCCGCAGACATGTCCTGTCCCTCCTGTCCGCCGCCGGCCTGGCCGCGGTGATCCCCGCCCGCCCCGCCGAGGCCGGTTCCGCTTCCCGCACCCCCGTCGGCAGCACCGGCACCGGACGGCTGCTCGCCAACGCGGTCGCCGCCCTCGCCGGAACCCGCGCCTCGAACGCACGCCCGGAGACGGCGCCGAAACTGGCGGCCCTCGACAAGGCGGCAGCGGCCCACCTGGCGAAGATGGACGCGGCGGGCCCCGGGGAACTCTTCGCCGGCCTGCCCCTGGGCACCAGCGACGGCAACCTCAACGCCAGCTACCGGATGCTGTACGAGATCGCCCTCGCCGCCCGCGCACCCCGGGCCGGCGACGCTCCCGGGCCCCTCGATCCGGCCGCCGCCCGCCGCCGGGTCGCCGACGGCCTCCGCCTGCTGCACGAGCGCTACTACGGCGACCAGTCCACCGGCTACTACGGCAACTGGTACACGTGGGAGATCGGTATCTCCACCAGCGCGACCGCGACACTCGCGCTGCTCGCCGACGAACCGGCCGCCGGCCACTCCGCGCTGGTCCGCTCCTACATCACGTCCATGGACGCCTACCTGCGCAACGGCAAGGACGGCGACGTCGACCTCGACTCCCGCTTCCACACCGGCGCCAACCTCGCCGACATCACCACCAACCGCCTCCTCCAGGGCGCGCTGCTGGACGACGAGGCACGCGTCCGCAAGGCGCTGGAAGACCAGCTGACCGTCTACGCCACCGTCGACCCGTACCGCCTGCGGCACGGAGTCACCGACGGGTACTACGCGGACGGCTCCTTCCTCCAGCACGCCTCCGTGGCCTACACCGGGTCCTACGGCAAGGGCCTGCTGACCCGGGCCGTGCAGACACTGGGCCTCCTGGCCGGCACCGGCTACGCGGACACCGACGTCCTGGTGCCCGTCATCGCCCGCTGGGTGACCGACGGCTTCGCCCCCGTCGTCTTCGAGGGCTGGATGATGGAGATCGTCAAGGGCCGGGCCGTCTCCCGCACGGGCAGCGGCTACGCGGACTCGGCAGCCGTCGCGGAGGCCGTCACGGACCTGTCCGGCCACGCGGGCGGCGACCGCGCCGCCGCACTGAGGAGCTACGTCAAACATCTGGCCACGGCCTCGGCCACCGCCCCCGATCCGGCCAGGTTCGCCTCCCCCCTCACGGTGGTGCGCTACGCCGCCATCCTGGCGGACCCCGACGTACCCGCCCGCGACCTCAACCCGGCCGCCCGCAGCACCGCGTTCAACGCCATGGAACGCACGGTCCACCGGCGGCCCGGATTCGCCTTCGCCCTCGCCCGGAACTCCGAACGCATCAGCAAGTACGAGTACATGAACGGCGAGAACCTGATGCCCTGGTTCCAGGGAGAGGGCGCCCACTACCTCTATCTGTCCGGGGAGGACCAGTCGCGTACGTTCGGCGCCGACCACTTCACCACCGTCTCCCCCCACGGCCTGCCCGGGGTGACCGCCCCGGTCGAACGGCGCCGCACCGTACCCGAGCTGTACGGCAAGCCCTACTACGACAACCCGGACCACCCGCTCCACTTCACGGCCTCGTCCGAGTCGCAGAACGCCTACGTGTACTTCCCGCGCGGCACCCACGCCCACTCCGGCGGCGCCGTGCTCGGCACCTACGGCACGGCGGCGATGGTGCAGTCCGACGACGTGGCCTACGCACAACGGGACCGGCTGCCCGACGACTTCACCGTCCACCGCAACGCGACGGCGACCAAGTCGTGGTTCCTGTTCGACGAGGAGATCGTGGTGCTGGCGGCGGGCGTCGGCGACCGGGGCGGGCGCCCGGTGACGAGCACCCTGGACGCCCGCACCGCCGCCCCCGACTCCGTCATCACCCTCACCGGGGAGCGGACCGGCGGCGGCGAGTGGTCCGGCCCCGGCACGGCCCGGCTGCGCTGGCTCAGATACGCCGACGAGACCCACGGCACGGGCATCGGCTACGTCTTCCTCGACTCCCCCGGCCTCCGCGACGCGTCCGACCGCCGGCCGCACCCCGTCACCGTGAGCCTGGAGACCGTCACCCGCAGCCGCCGCGTCATCCGCACGGCCAACCCCGACACGCCCGCCACCCGTCGCGTCTTCCACGCCGCCTACCGGCAGAAGGCCGGAGCCGCGCCGCTCTCCTTCGCCTACGCACTGGTACCGCACGCCACGGCGCGGTCCCTGCGCGCGTACGACAGGCACGGGCCGCTGTCCGTCCTGGCCAACACCACCCGGCTCCAGGCCGTGCGCCACTCCCGGCTCGGGCTGCTGGCCGTCAACTCCTTCGGGCGGGGCGACCGTTCGGTGGCCGGCCTGCGCCTCGACGGAGCGGCCTCGCTCCTGCTGCGCCGCGACGGGCGTGAGGTCACGGTCGCCGTGAGCGATCCGACCATGCGCCGGGACAGCATCACCCTGCTGCTGCACGGCCGCCGCCTGCGCCCCGTACGCACCGACGACGGTGTGCGGGTGAGCCCCGCGCCCGGCGGCACCCTGGTACGGGTGCGGACCCGGCACGCCTACGGACGCTCGTTCGCCGCCACGCTCGCCTAGCACCTGTGCCGGCGGACCGCTGGACCATCACCCGGGAACAGCACCGGGTGCCCCTTGTGCGGACCTACGAAGTTCCGGTCGTCTGCCGCGGTGGATTTCGGGTCTTCCCTCCCTTAGCCGACACCACCTCTCGGCTGTGTACTCCTCGGACCGGCAGCAAGCGACCGGAAGCGGGCGTCCGCGAACGGCGGGCGCGCCCGGCCCGCCGGGCCGGGACACGAGGACGCACGGATGAGGACAGCGATGAGCGGGCAGCAGTACGACGAGATCGGCGAGGCGTTCGAAGGGTTCAAATCCCTGCCACTGGTCCGTCACGGGGAGGTGCCGAGCTTTCTCGGCATGGTCGGGGACGTGCGCGGCAAGACCGTACTCGACCTGGCATGCGGCACCGGCTTCTACAGCAGGGAGTTCAAACGGCGCGGCGCCGCGGACGTCCTCGGGATCGACATATCCGGCGAGATGATCGCCGCCGCCCGGAAGACCGAGGAGCGGGAACCGCTGGGGGTGCGCTACGAGATCGGCGACGTGGCCGAACTTCCGCCCCTGGGCAGGCGCTACGACATCGCCACCGCGGTGCAGTGCCTCAACTACGCGGAAGACCTCGCCGCGATGCGGCGGATGTGCCGCAACATCCACCAACATCTGGTTCCGGGCGGGGAGTTCTTCGTGTTCGCCCAGAATCCCGACTACCGGTTCGACTGCCCGGACCTGGACAGATACGGCTTCCGCTGCGAGCCGACGGGCGAGGAGACCGGGATGGGTCCGCGTGTACGGGTCACCGCGCTCCTCGATCCGCAGCCGATCAGCATCATCGGCGCAGCCCCACGCCGCGAGATCTACGAGGAGTGTCTGCGGTCGGCCGGGTTCACCGAACTCGCCTGGGTCCCGTTGACGATCTCCGACGCCGGTGTCCGTGAGTACGGCGCGGACTTCTGGGCCGATCTCCTCGCCCACCCGCCGCTGGAGATGTTGCGCTGCCGGGCCTGACACCAGCCGGCCGGACCGCCGGCGCATGCCGTGGTCTCTCGTGTGGCTCGGGCATTGCGGACGGATCCTGACCGCAAGGGACGGCAGGATGATCGTCGTGGGGACGGGGGAAACACCACCGGCCCGCTTCACGCGGACCGCGCCCGCACCCGCAGCACCCGCGCCCACCACGAACGGAGCGACCCGATGAGCCGCACTCTTCAGATCACCTTCGACGCCCACGACCCGCGGGCCCAGTCGACGTTCTGGGGCCGGGTACTGGGCTATGTCCACCCCGGCCCGCCCGGTGCCGGCCTTCCCGAGGGCGCCGACCCGCTGGCCGCGTGGGACGACTTCCTGGAGCGGGCCGGCGTCCCGGAGGAGCAGCGCAACACCAGATCGGCGATCGAGGACCCGGACGGCAACGGCCCGCGGCTGTTCTTCCAGCAGGTACCGGAGGGCAAAACCGTCAAGAACCGCGTCCACCTCGACGTCCGGGCCGCGCCCGGACTGCACGGGGAGGAGAGGATGGCGGCACTGGAGACCGAGTGCGAACGACTGGTCGCGCTGGGTGCCGGACGACTGCGCCGCGAGGAGCCCGCTCCTCCGCTGAGCGCCGGGTTCATCGTGATGGCCGACCCGGAAGGCAACGAATTCTGCCTGGACTGACGTCCGCACGGCTGGAGCCGCGCTCCGAGGAAACATCCGGCGCGGACGGGATCCCCGTCTCGTACGGGGTACCCGGCGGACGAAGGGACACGCACGGCCGCCCGGGGACCACCGCCGTTCCGCCGCTCCGCACCGGATCGCTCGGGATGCGCGGCCAGGGCCTGGGGCGCACCGTGGTGCACAGGGCCTTCTCCGAGAGGAGCTGAGGATGAGCGAGCAGACTCCCTCGCAGGCCGAGGGCGAGCGCGACGACGAGATGCAGGACGTCCGCCGTGGGGCGCCTGCGGAACGTCGTCGTCCGGAACACCCGGACTGCCCCCGCACGACGCCCTCTCAGGCCGAGGGCGAGCGGGACGAGGAACCCGGGAAGAGCTGAGGCGAGCGGGCCGGGGCGGCTCCGGTCGAGCCCTTCGGCCCGCCCCGGCATGGCGGCGACGACCGTGCCGGCCGGTCCGCGCGGCCGGGGTGGGGCGCGCTCCTTCACGTCCCTGGATGACGGAAGGTGCTTCAGGAGCCGGCCTTCGCGGTCGCCTGGCGGGCGGCCTTCTTCGCCGGCTGGCGCCCGTTGTCGCCGCGTTGCGGCTCCGAGGCGAGGATTTCCGCACTCGCCTCGGCGGCGATGTCGGAAAGCTCCTCATTCGCCTCGTGGGCGGCCCGTTTTGCACCAGCCGCCAGCTTCACCGACGTTTTGATGGTGCCGCGGACGATGGGTTTGACCATCTTCTTGACAAGTGGCGCCGAGACCACTCCGACCAGAAAGACAGGAACTACAGGAGGCATGACGAACCGTTCCCCTCGGAGTGTTTCCGCAGGTCTTCTGTGGTGTCGAGCATAGGTGTCCGGCCGCAGGCCCAACCAGACCGCATCCGAGATATTCACTCTTTCGAGTATTGCCGGCGGTTATTGCTCTTTTTCATCCGCATGTGTTCCGCGGGGCTGGCGAGAAAATTGTGGCTGCTATTTTCTCGTCACACACCTGCGGAGAGGAACTGCCGTGACAGAACATCTGAGCCATGACCCGGAAACCTCGGCGGACGAGGAAACCGGGGAGATCGCGGAAACGGAACCGGAGGAGGACATTCTGTATTCGGCCGAGGTGTACCGCACCGAGAACGGCTGCGTGCTGCGGGTCACCGACTGGCAGGACGGCACCGTGCAGACCTACCCGGTGGCCCGGAGGATGGTGGACAAGCTCCCCTTCTACCTCTCCATGCTGAAAAGCAAGCTCGGCTGAGCGCACCCCGCCGCACCATGCGCCAAGCCGCCGCCGGGCCCCCGGCGGCGGCTCTCTCCCGTCGGCGGACGCCGTCAGGAGTTGCGGCCGTTCTGCTGGGTGACCACCGGCAGTCCGGCCGCCCTCTCCCCCGTCTGGAGATTCCAGAGGCTGGCGTACCGCCCCCCGCTGCGCAGCAGTTCCTCGTGCGTGCCCTTCTCGGCCAGGACCCCACCGCGGTCCAGCACATAGATGCGGTCGGCGTTGCGGATCGTGGACAGGCGGTGGGCGATGACGATCAGCGTCCGCCGGTGGGCGAACGCGTTGAGCGCCCGCTGGATCACCGCCTCGGTCTCGTAGTCCACGGCCGAGGTCGCCTCGTCGAGAATGACGATCGGCGGCGCGTTGAGAATCATCCTGGCCAGCGCGATGCGCTGCTTCTGCCCTCCGGACAGCGCCGCCCCGCGCTCCCCGACCCGGGTGTCGTACCCGTCCGGCAGCGCCTCGATGAACGTGTCGGCTCCGGCCTTGCGCGCCGCTTCCACGATCCGTCTCCGGTCGGCGGCGAAGGTGCCGTACTCGATGTTGTCGGCGATGGTTCCGTCGAAGAGGAACGGCTCCTGGGCCACGTAACCGATGGCGCCGCGCAGTTCCCGCAGCGACATCTGGGAGACGCTCCTGCCGTCCAGCCGGACACACCCCGAGTCGGGGTGCTCGAACCGCATCAGGAGCTTGGCGACCGTGGTCTTGCCCGCCCCGGTCGAGCCGACGATGCCGGTGACCTGCCCCTGCGCCATCTCCATCGACAGGTTCCGCAGCACAGGAGGGCGCCCCGGGTAGGCGAAGGTGACGTTCTCCAGGGTGATCCTGCCCGGCCCCCGCCGGGTGGCGGGCGGCTCGCCCTCGCCGTCCGCCTCGACGGGGAGGGAGTGCAGGTACCGCACCCGGTCGAACGCGGCCAGCGCGCGCTGGTGTTCGTCCGTGATGTCACCGAGCCGGTTGAGCCGCCACAGCGCGGCCGGCGGCATGTCGAACAGCGGGGCGAACCGTTCCACGGTGAGGGCCCCGGCGAACAGTGCCCGGCTGCCGAGCAGCATGGTGAAGGGCAGGGTCGCCCCGGCGCACAGCCGCACCAGATGGGTCTGGGCCAGGGCACTGCGGTCGGTGCGGTGGGCGGCGTCGCAGTGGGCGTCGCTGAGTTCACCGATGCGGCGGGCCTCGTAGTCCTCCGTGCAGGACGCCTTGACGGTCTGGTTGGCCTGGAGGTTGTTGACGACCTGCGCGTACAGCTGCGACTTGCGTGCCCCCGCCGCCTCGTGGTCGGCGACGGCACGGCTGTGGAACCGCAGCGACAGCCAGGTGACGAGGGGGATCGGCAGCATCGCGGCCCATGCCACCTGCGGGGCCAGCAGCAGATAGGCGCCGACCATCACACCGAAACAGGTGACCAGCGCGATGGACTCGTGCATCGTGCGCCCGACGAAGTCGCCCAGCTGGCCGACGTCCTCCGTGAGGACCTGTGCGATGCGGCTGGCCCGTTCGTCCTCCAGCACGGACGGCTTCATCCGCTGGACGTGGTCGTAGGTACGGGTCCGCCACTCGTGCTCGACCTCCTTGCCCAGCTTGTGCCAGGTGCGGCCCGCGCTGTACGAGAGGCCCATCAGCAGCAGTGTGGCCGCCCCGATGCCGGTGCCCAGGAACGCGAGCTGGCGGCCGAGACCGAGCACCCCGAGGCGGGTCAGCGCGGTGCTGCCACCACGGATGACGGTCATCAGGGTGAAGGCGGACACCGCGAACAGCCCGCTCTCCACCACCTGCGAGAGCACCGAGAGGGACGCCGCCACGCCGAACTTCCGGCGGCGTCCGGCCACCATGCCCAGATACGCGTTCTGCCCACGCCGCCGTCCCGGCCCGGGTTCGCCGGGTCCGGGTGCGCCGGGGTCGGACCGCGCCAGTCCGGAGCGCCGCCACGCCCGTCTGATGACGACGGTCGTGCCGACGGTGACCAGGCCGAGCGCGACCAGCGGTTGGGTCAGCACGGAGAACGCGGCCTTGCCGCAGCCCAGGGCGAGCGCGGCGGTCGCGCCTCCGCCCGCGATCAGGAGAGGTGACAGGCCGGCTGCCGTCCCGCCGGCGGCACGTCGGGCGCCGGCGTCCGTCCGCGCCCCGTCCCGTGCCGGCTCCCCGCCGGACACGGCTGCCGTCCGGGCGCACACATCGGCCACGCACCGACCCAGCGCCCTGGCGACTTCGCGGGGCGCGGTCCGGGGGTCGTGGAGGAGCAGCACCCGGCCGGTGACCGGGTTGGCGCGGACCTCGTGGATGCCGTCGACCGCGGTGAGTGCGGACTCGACGAGCTGGGCGAGGTGGGGCCGGCCGAGGATGGCCGGCACGTCCCAGCGCTGCCGGCCGGGGACCACCGACCGCACCTGCACGGGGGCTCGGGCGCCGCCGGGCCTGCGGACGGCGGGCGGCCCGGGGGAACGGACCAGAAGTGACATGAGGGAAACCACCGGCTCCGGTCAGCGGGACTTGGCGGCGGCGGACCGGCTCTTGGGCACGGTCTTGTGCTCCTTGCCCTCCGGCTCGGCCATTTCGTCGAGGAAAAGCTCGGCTCCGGCCTCCGCGGTGATGTCGCGGAGTTCGTCATTGAGTTCGTGAGCAGCCCGCCGGGTGTCGGCAGCGAGTTTCAATGACGTTTTCACCACGCTGCGAACAGCGGGCTTCGCCACCTTCTTCGCGAGAACGGCCGTGAGAATACCCGCCATAAAGGCAGGAAATACAGGCATCGCGATCCGTTTCCTCTCCTGTGACGTGAGACGCGCACCGAAGCCTAGGGGACATGGCGGACCCGACCCGCCGGATTCACTCGTACGAAGGTTTAGTGCGTTGAAATTACCTCGATACGGTCAACTTCCCGGTGACGCCGGGGCCGTGCCTGCAGGATGGCGGCCGGCCGGTTCGCCGACCCGCCCGGCAACGGGCTCGCGGCGGTGCCACCCGCAGTCCCTCGGCGGCGACCGACGGCCTGCGGTGCCGTTTTCCCGTATGAGTGAAAGCATTTGACGGCCCCTCACGTCGGCCGATCGGTCCGGCAGCATGTTTCTCCTCTGACCCAGTTCATGACAGGAGGCGTCGGGTGAGCGCAGTCATTCGGGGCGGCTCGGGCGTACGGCGGACTTTCGAGGAACAGGAAGCACCGTGGAAAGCGCAGCTGCGCGAGGTGTGCCGGCGCCTTCCCGAGGACGCGCTGCCGCACACCTCGGTCACCTATCTCGAAAAACTCAAAGCCAGCGCCCTGGTGTTCGAGGTGCACCGGCTGGGCTCCATGCTCGGCTGTGAGCAGCAGGTCATCGCGCGGATGCTGCCGCTGCTGCTCCACCTGGAAGGGCTCGTCTACCGCGCCGACCTCGCCTACGAGGCGGAGCAGCGCGGCGGGGGCCCCGCCGGGACGGAGTGGCTGCGCGGCATGCGCACCGTCCTGGCCGCCCACGACCTCGACACCCCGCGGGTGGAGGCCCAGCTGTCCGCGCTGCGGGAGTACTTCGAGGAGGAGACCCGGGTGGTCACCGGGGCCGTGGAGCTGGACGAGGCCGGGCTGCGGGAGCTGACCCACAAGAGGTCATCCGATCTGCGGCTGCTGACGTGTGTGACGTGTCTGCACACGGGCCACGCCGCCGAACTCGACAAGGTGCTGTGGCTGCTGGACCCGCTGGTGGCACTGCGCGAGATCGCCAGCGACCTGCGGTCCTACCGGGCGGACTGCGAGGAGGGCACGTTCAACACCCTGCGCGAGTACGTCCGCCTGCACGGGAAGGACGAGGCCTTCGACCGGCTCGGCGCCGAATGGGGGCGGCTCACGGGCGAGTTGGCGCGCCGCTGGCGGACCGCGCCCCGGGCGTGGATGCCCGGTCTGTGGGCCGTCGCCTTCGGCCCGCTGCCCGGCTCCCGCGGACTGTTGCTGCGCATCCCGCCACAGCGCACGGTGGCCGGCTGGATCGAGCGCCGGCTGCCGCGCCCCGAGGACTACTTCACCGACTCCGTCGCGTGACCGCCACGGCCGCCGCGGAGGGCACACCCTCCACGGCGGCCGTTCCGTGTGCGGCGCCGCTTCGCACGCCGCACTCCGTACGGCCGGGACGTCCGGTCCCGGCCCCGCAGGAGAACCAGGGAGACAATCTGTGCGTGATGTCGTTGCCCGACTCCGTCCGCCGCAGGCCGCCGCGCGGCGGTACCGGGCCCAGGGCTGGTGGCGCGAGGAGACGTTCGCCGACGATCTGCGGACCGTCGCCGCCGAGGAGCCCGACCGCACCGCGCTGGTCAGCCGCCGCCACCTCGACGGCAGCGTCGTCACACTGACGTTCCGCGAACTGGGCCGCGCGGCGCGGCGCGTGAGCCGCGGGCTGCGCACCCTCGGGGTACGGCCGGGCCAGGTGGTGGCCTACCAGTTGCCGGACCGCTGGGAGACCGTCGCCTTCGTCCTGGGCTGCATCGAGGCCGGCGCGGTGACGGTGCCGGTACTGGACGGCGAGAGCCCCGCCGAGCTGGAGCGGGTGCTGGAGGCGACCGGCGCCTCGGTGTGCGCGGTCGGCGACGCGGGCGCGGCCCGTGCCCTGGCCCGGTGCGGCGGACGGCTGCCCTCGCTCGCCCACCGGATCGTGCTCGGCGCCCGGGACGGCGACGGCCGCACCGACGGCCCGGCGGCGGGCGGCGACGGCGGCGCGCTCGACTTCCACCACGCGCTGCTGGCCGCGACGCCCGGCGACCGGGAGGACCCTCCCACGCCGCTTCCGCCGGACGCACCCGCGCTGATCGCCTTCACCTCCGGCACCACCGGCCGCGCCAAGGGGGTGCTGCACAGCGGCAACACGCTGTACGCGGCCGTGACCGGGGCCCGGGACTGCGCCTCGCGGGAGCCGGCCGGCGGGGTGGTCGCCACCACGGCGCCGCTCTCCAACCTCGTCGGTGTCCGGCACGCGGTCCTCGAACCGCTGGTGCACCGCTCCACCACGGTGTTCCTGGACAGCTGGGACCCTGCGGCGCTGGTGGAGCTGGCGGCACAGCACCGGGTGGACTGTCTGCTGACCCGCCCCGCCGATCTGCGCCGGCTGCTGCACCACTCCCCCGGCCGGCCCGCGGCCTCGCTGGAGACCGTCGTGTGCACCGGCTCGCCGCTGCCCGCCGACCTGGTGGAGGCCGTCGAGCGGGGCTGGGGCGTGCGGGTGCGGAACGCCTGGGGCATGACGGAGACGGGCGGGGCGCTGAGCACCGCGCCCGACGATCCGGACGGCTGGGCGGCCCGCAGCGTGGGGCGGCCCTGGCCGAGCGTCGAGGTGCGTCTGCGGGAGGCCGGCGAGGCGGAGCCGGGCACAAGCCAGCTGGCGGTCCGCGGCCCGGGGGTGTGCCTGGCCGTTCTCGACCCGGCGCGCGGGCAGGTGACCTGGTGCCCCGACGACACCGACGGCTGGTTCGACACCGGGGACCTGGTCAGGGACGACGGGCGCGGCGGCCTGCGCCTGGTGGGCCGGCGCAGCGAACGGGTGCTGAGCGCCGCCGGGTTCATGGTCCCGGTGGTGGATGTGGAGAACGTGCTGCGGGAGCACCCCGACATCGACGACGCGGTACTGGTCGGCTGCCCGGACGCGGCGCACGGCGAGGTGCCGCGGGCCGTGGTCGTGGCGCAGGGGAGGGCACCGTCACTGGAGAACGTGCGGGACTTCCTCAGCGGCCGGCAGGTGCCCGACTGGCACCAGCCGCTGTGCCTGGGCACGGTCCCCCGGCTGCCCCGCAACGGCATGGGCAAGGTGGCCAGGAACCGGCTGCGCGAAGCCCTCTCCTGCCCGGCCGGCGCCCACGGAACCGCGCACTGACCCCCCGCACCCGACCCTTGATCCGGTATCCCGCGCGCGGCGCGGGGAAGAGGAAGTTGCACGTGCTGTCGCACTCCGATCCGAGCATCGGCCACAAGCCCCGTCCCGCCGAGGAGACCGGCCTGCTGCTGCGGGAGGCCTCCCGCCGGCTGGTGGAGGTCCGCGAACGGTTCCTGGGGTTCCCCGGGAACATGGCCTTCGACGACTCCGACAGCGGTCATCTGCTGGCCGCGCTGGCCAACAACGTCGGTGACCCCGACAGCGAGGACGCGTCCGGGGTGCACACGAAGGTCTTCGAGAGGGAGGTCGTCGCCTGGTTCACCGCGCTGGCGCAGGGCGACCCGGAGACCACCTACGGATATGTGACCAGCGGCGGCAGCGAAGGGATCACCTTCGGGCTGTACGTGGGCCGCCGCCGGTTACCGCACGCGCCCGTCTACGCCTCCTCGGCCGCCCACTACAGCGTGCGCAAGGCCGCCGACCTGCTGCGGATGCCGCTGGTCACCGTGGAGTGCGGACCGGACGGTGCCATGGACGCGGAGGCGCTGGCGAAGCTGTGCCGCGCGCAGCGCCACGAGGACGAGGCCGCCGGGCGCCCGCCGCGCGGCGCGGTGCTGCTGGCCACCGCGGGGGCGACCATGGGCGGGGCCTTCGACGACGTGCCGGCGCTGCGCGAGGCGGCCGGCGCCGCAGGCCCCTGCTATGTGCACACCGACGCGGCGCTGGGCGGCATCGTGGCACCCTTCAGCACGCCCCGGCCCGCCTGGTGCCTGGGGGACGGCGCGGACAGCGTCTCGGTCAGCGGCCACAAGTTCCTCGGCGTGCCGGTGCCGTGCGGCATCGTGCTGGCGCGGCGGGAGCTGCTGCCGAGTTTCCCGGTGGGCGAGTACGTGGGCGCGCGGGACCACACGCTGGCCTGCTCCCGCAGCGGACTGGCCGCCGTACTGCTGTGGAAAAGGCTTCGCCAGCTGGGCACCTGCGGGCTGCGCACACTGGTGCACCGCTGCCAGGACACCGCGGAGTACGCGGTGGGGGCGCTGGCGGCCGTGGGGGCGCACCCCGGGCGGCACCGGCACGCGCTGGCCGTCACCTTCGACCGGCCGCCGGAGGAGGTGTGCCGGCGCTGGCGGCTGTCGGCGGAGGGCCGGCGCGCACAGCTGATCGCCATGCCGCACGTGACGCGCCGGGCGGTGGACGAACTGTGCGCCGCCCTGCGCCAGTCGGACCCGCCGGTGCCCTCACCGTCCCGGTGGGCAGTAGCGGTACGGGACGAGGACGCGTACCGGGCCGAACCCGCCGCGGCACAGCACCGGCCGGCTTGAGCCCATCGCCTCCGTGTACAGCAGGCGGTGCCCGCGGTCGGCGGCGAGAGCGGCGCGGAGCCGGACGAGCGCCCGGTAGAGGCCCCGCCCCCGCCACGCGGGGGCGGTGGCCCCGCCCCACAGGGAAGCGAAGGGCGTACCGGGGTGGAAGCGGACCCACGCCGCGGCGACCAGCCGGCCGCGCGGGGTGCGTGCCGTGACGACGGTGCAGGGGGCGCGGTCGTCACGGACCCAGTGCGCGAGGGCGTCCGGCAGCCACGACCAGTCGCCGCCGCGCACCGTCCGGGCCAGGTCCCGTACCGCGGCGTAGTCGGTGCTGTCCGCCTGGACCCGGATGCCCGGCGGCAGGTCGTCGCCCCGGCCGGCGGCGGCGTGCCCGGCGCTGCCCAGCAGCACGGTGACCGGGCGGCGTTCCCGGAATCCCGCGGCGGCCAGCCGGTTCGGCAGCCGGTCGGGGAATCGCTCGTCCAGTTCCCAGTCCAGGGGCAGGCCCAGCGCGGCGGCCCGGGCGCGCTGGGTGGCCAGCAAGTGCTCCCAGCCGCGTTCGGGCAGCGCGCCGAGGGAGGCGGGGTCGGGGACGAGGACGATCCCGGCCTGTCCCGCAACGAATTTGGTGGCCACCCGCCCCGTGCAGTCCAGCGCCAGCGCGCCGGGGGAGGCGTGGAAGTCGCCGCGGACGCCGGGTCCCGCGGCGCCCACCTGCGCGTCCCAGTCGCTCAACAGTGCCTTGTCGCAGGCGGGTCGGGTCAGTTGCCGGTCGGTCCTCGTCATGGGGGACAGCATCGCCACGCTGCGGTGGTGATGATCGGCTTTCCGCTTGTGATGCCCTGCCCGCGTGACAGGGTCCGCCCGCGAGGGTGAACGCCCGAACAGCCGGGCCCGTACGCGGCCGGCGCGTCGGTACCGGCCCGGCCCGGGTACGGCGCAAGAACACGCCGGGGGCAGGCCGTCCGCCTGCCCCTCGGCGCCCGTGCGGGAACCCCGCCCGGCACACGCGTCGCGGCCGTGTCGTGGCCGGACCCTCCGCATCGCCTCCGGCCGCGCGGCGTGCCGCCCCCGGCACCCCGGCACGAACCGCGGCATGCTCGGCACGGCGCAACCGGCCGTGGCTCCCCCGCACCTCGGCGCGGACCCCACCGACGGTTCCCGTGGAACTGCCCGGCACACAGCCGGGCCCTTCGCATCACTCCCGGCTGCGCGGCTTGCCGTCCCCGGCGTCCTCGGCACGAGCCGCGGCGCGCCCGGCCTGCTGCCGGGCCTCGGTGAGGGCGCGCTCGGCGCGGCGGAGCCGGTCGTGGGCGCCCCGCGCCTCGGTGCGGGCCTGTCGTTGTTGGGCGCGGGCCTGGTCGAGCTGTTCCGTCAGCCGCGCCACCTCTTCCTCGGTCTCCTGACGGCGTGTGTCCGCGCGGTGGGCCTCCGTCTCTGCGGTCTCGTGGTCCTTCTCACGGGCGCGCAGTTCGCGCTCGGCTGCGCGGGCCCGTTCGCGGGCGCGGTCCGCCTCCTTGTGCTGTTCGCGCCGGGCGCGCTCTGCGCCGCCGCGGTCGCGCGCGGGCGCCTCGGCGGCGGGGCGTTGCGCGGGTTTCTCCGTACGGGTGGCCTTCGGGCGGCGGGACGGCGCCGGGGCGGCCGTGTCCGGGGCGAAGCCGACGGGTGCGGGCAGTGGTCTGTCCAGCCGGCCGGCGGCCCATTCGCCGGCGGCCCGGGGGTCGGCCAGCACCGCGTGCAGTGTCCCGGTGACCTCGCGCTGGGCGTCGTCGCCGATCCTGTGCCCGTCCCGGGCTGTCAGGTCCGCCGCTTCCCGGGCGAGCCGCGCGGTGATGCGGTGCTGTTCGGCGGAGAGCTGCCGCAGTTGTGCGCCGTCCAGGTCGCGGTGCGCCCGGCGCAGCTCCTCGCCCAGTTCCAGCAGCAGCCGCGTCTCCTCGGGCCGGTCGCGGACCAGCAGGTTGCAGGCCCAGGCGGCGAGGGTCGGGCGGCGCAGCCGGCGGATGCGCCCGGACAGTTCCCGGTCGCCCGACTTCCGTGCCTCCTGTGCCCGCCGGTCGCGTACGGCGGTGAAGTCCTCGGGCGGCAGCCCGTACAGCTCGTCGGTGACAGCGTCCAGGTCCACCGTGTTCCCTCCGCCCGCTCCCGGCACCGGTCCGGCGCGGGCCGTGAGGTCCGTACGCCGGGCCGCCCGCACGCCGGAGCGGTACCCGGCGGCGGGGGCCGGGGCGCGGGGCGGGGCGAGAAGCACCCGTGGGCGTCACCCCGCGCCCCGCCGATCGGGTGCCCGGCCGCCTGGGGAGGGCCCCTCGGAGGGGGGCGAGGCCCCGGGGCCGGGGGCCGGTCAGGTGGTGAGCGTCGCCGGGTCGCTGACACCCGGGCGGCCGGTCTCCACGTGCCCGGCGAGCCGGCGCAGCCAGGACCGGTCGGTATCGCAGGTGACGGTCAGGTCGTACCAGTGCTCGGTGCCGCGCAAGTTCACCGTACGGACCAGACGGGCGCCCGCCGGTATGCGGTGGGTCTCGGTGGTGCCGCCGTAGGCGTTGGTGATCTGCAAAGAGCAGTCGCTCTTCCCAGCGTTGGTCAGCGTCAGTTCGATGCCGTCGCTGTCCGGCAGGTGCCTCGCGGTCACCTCGGGGCCCGCCGTGCGGCCGGGACCGCGGAAGGTGCGCAGGAAGCCCGCGGGGCCGTGCGCGGTCAGATCGTAGGAGCCGCCGGAGTAGGCGGTGTTCCAGGTGTCGGAGAGCGTCTTGCCCGCCTCGGCGGTGTACGTCCAGGGGCCGTCGTCGCGGTTGGCCGAGGTGACCAGGAAGCAGGCGCCGGCGTGCGGGCCGCCGCCGAAGGTCAGCGTGAACCTGCCCTCGGCGGTCTGCTGCGCGCCGTCCACCAGCGGCGCGTACCGCAGCGGACGGGTGGGCCGTGTGTCCTTCTCCTGTTTGGGCAGCACCGGGGTGGCCGGCGGCTTGGGCACGTAGCTGTCGTGCCGCTCGTTGTCCGGCGGCCGGTAGCCGTCGGTGTCCGGCAGGGCTGCCGGGGTGGTGTCCCGGAGCGAGAAGTCGAACGCGGAGGTCAGATCGCCGCAGATCGCGCGCCGCCAGGGCGAGATGTGGGGTTCGCGCACTCCGAAGCGGCGCTCCATGAAGCGCAGGAGGGAGGTGTGGTCGAACAGTTCGGAGCACACGTAGCCGCCGGTGCTCCACGGCGAGACGACCAGCATGGGCACGCGCTGGCCGAGTCCGTAGGGCCCGGGCGCGTATCCGGGCACGCCGCCACGGTAGGAGTCGGGTTCGGTGTCGACGGTGGAGCGCCCCTGCGCGGCGGAGGCGGGCGGGTAGGGCGGGACGACGTGGTCGAAGTAGCCGTCGTTCTCGTCGTAGGTGATGAACAGCGCCGTTCTGGCCCACACCGCGGGGTCGGCGGTGAGCGCGTCCAGCACCTGGGAGATGTACCAGGCACCGTAGTTGGCGGGGAAGTTGGGGTGTTCGCTGAACGCCTCGGGGGCGGCGATCCAGGAGATCTGCGGCAGTTTTCCGCTCGTGACGTCGGAGCGGAGGATGTCGAAGAAGCCGTCGCCCTTCTTGGCGTCGGTACCGGTACGGGCCTTGTCGTACAGGGGGTCGCCGGGTTCGGCGTTCTGGTAGCGGGTGAACCACAGCAGGGAGTTGTCGCCGTAGTTGCCCCGGTAGGCGTCCTCGATCCAGCCCCAGCCGCCGTCCTCGTCGAGGCCGTCGCCGATGTCCTGGTAGATCTTCCAGGAGATGCCCGCCTCCTCCAGCCGCTCCGGGTAGGTCGTCCACCCGTAGCCGGCCTCCTCGTTGCCGAGGACGGGGCCGCCGCCCTCGCCGTCGTTGCCGGCGTGGCCGGTCCACATGTAGTAGCGGTTGGGGTCGGTGGCGCCGATCATCGAGCAGTGGTAGGCGTCGCAGATGGTGAAGGCGTCGGCCAGCGCGTAGTGGAAGGGGATGTCCTCGCGGGTCAGATACGCCATGGTGCCGGGCCCCTTGGCCGGTATCCACTGGTCGTAGCGGCCCTCGTGCCAGGCCTGGTGTCCGCCGGCCCAGTCGTGGTTGAGGCCCGCGATGAAGCGCATGCCCAGGTTGTCGGCGTCCGGGCGGTAGGGCAGCACGTCCTTGGTGCCGTCCGACTGGTGCCAGACCGTCTTCTTGCCGGCCGGTGCCATGGGGCGCGGGTCGCCGAAGCCGCGTACGCCGCGCAGGGTGCCGAAGTAGTGGTCGAAGGAACGGTTCTCCTGCATCAGTACGACGATGTGCTCGACGTCCTCGATGGTGCCGGAGCGGCGGGCGGCGGGGATGGCGGCGGCGCGCTGGATGCTGGCGCTGAGCGCGGTGAAGGCGGCGGTGGCGCCGGCGATCTGGAGGAACCTGCGGCGGTTGAGTTCCGGCATGGGGCTGCTGACCTCGCAACGGTGGGGGGATCGTCGGGCCCTGCGAGTCTGCCAAGGCGCCCCACCGCCAGGGAAGCCACCTGTATGAACAAGCCGACAACGGACGGCAACGGCAGGGCTCTTGCGGCCCGCCCATGGGCCGCCCTCCCGGCGACCCGGCCCCCAGGCAGGAGCCGGGCTCGTGCACGGCACCGGCGCGCCCGCGCCCGTGGGGCGGTCAGCGTACGGAGGTGACCGGGGCGAGCCAGAGGCCGACGAGGGCGTCGATGAGCCCCGTCTCGTACGCCTCCCAGGTGGGGCGGGCGGTCTCCGTGCCCTCGGCCAGCGCGCGTTCCCGCTCCGCCAGGGTGTGCAGCACCAGGTGGCGTGCCATGTCCGAGCGCTCCCGCCGTACCGGCGCGGGGAGTCCGGGCAGGCAGCGGTGGAGCCCGTCGAGGGTGTGCTGGAGCGAGGGGCCGAGGATCTCCTCCAGCATGACCTGGCGCAGTTGCGGGTCGGTCATCAGCTGTACGGCGAACCGCGCGTACCAGGTCGGGCTGCCCAGCTCGGCCAGGTGCCGGGGCCCCGGGGACACCAGGCAGGCCACCCAGTCGCGGATGCGGTCGGAGTCGCCGATCTGGCCGAGCATCTCGGCGCGCAGTTCCTCCACGCGTCCGCTGTGCCGGCGGACGATGGCGCGCAGCAGTTCGGTCTTGCTGCCGAAGTGGTAGCCGACGGCCGTGTTGTTGCCCTGCCCCGCCGCCTCGCTGATCTGGCGGTTGGAGACGGTGTTGACGCCGTGCTCGGCGAACAGCCGCTCCGCCACCGTCAGGATCGTCTCCCGCGTGCGGCCGGCCCGTGCGCCGCGGGCCTCCCGTCCGGACACCGTCACCGCCCGCACCGGCCGCCGTGCCGTCCGGCCCGTGGCCCGCGGTCCGCCGCCGCGGCGTCGAGCACAGGGGCGCGGTCACCGTTCCCGGCGCGGGGCGGTGCGGCGTGGTCAGCGTTCCCGGCGCGGGGCGGTGCGGCGTGGTCGGTGCGGTGACGGGTGGCCATGAGCTGCGGATCTCCCGGGGTGCGGCGGTTTCCCGCCCCGACGGTACCCGGGTGCGTGCGGCGGCTGACCCGGGGGCGCCCGTGCGGCGGCGGCGTTCGAACGGACGCACGGCGCTCCAGCATCCTGCTAGCTTAA
>Ga0164243_10004810_pt1 | contig 20940 bp, 18 predicted proteins | sample OricompcompostOP_FD_108781 | JGI IMG/M metagenome (GOLD analysis project Ga0164243, IMG submission 108781) | Organic Plus compost microbial communities from Emeryville, California, USA - Original compost - Organic plus compost (OP) | ecosystem: Engineered > Solid waste > Mixed feedstock >...
CGACCTGGTGCGCGATCTCCCGGACACCGTGCCGCGCAACGCCATCCGTTCGGTCCCACTCGTCATCGACCACAGCGACCAGAACACCGCCGCCCTGTTCGCCGATCTCGTCGACGACGAGGCACGCAACGTCGTCGTCGACTGCGCGATGCCGGCCGCGGTCTGGAGCCTCGTCGAACACGGCACCGCGGCAACGGTTCTCCCGCGCACGGTGGCCTCGACGCAACTCGCGGGGGCCCGGCATCTGACCCTCGATCCCCCGTTGCGCCGGCCGTGGGGTCTCGTGCTGCGGTCGGGTCTGCCCTCGCCGGCGGCGGTGGCCTTCATCGCCGCGGCACGAGCGCACGCCGGGATCGACTCCGCACCGGAACACCGGGATTGGTAGGGGATCGTGGAACTACGTCAGGTCGAGTACTTCCTCGCCGTCGTCGAGAACCAGGGAATCGGCGGTGCGGCAACGGCTCTCGGAGTCGCTCAGCCGACCGTCTCCCAGGCGCTGCGAGCGCTCGAGCGCGAACTCGGCGTGCAGCTGTTCCACCGGATCGGACGCGGGATGGTGCTGTCGGCCGCGGGCCGGACGATGGTCGGCCCGGCCCGGCAGATCCTCCGCGATGTCGACGCGGTCACCGACCTGCTCGCCGCGCACGAGGACGAACTCACCGGCCACCTGGAGCTGGTCGCCTCCCCCGCGACCGCCGTCGGCGAGGTGGTGGACCTCATCGCGCGGTTCCGGGCACTCTACCCGCGCGTGACGGTGCGTCTCGGCGAATTGCGCGACGAGACGCGTGCCGCGCAGACCATCGAAGACGGCAACTGCGAGTTCGCGGTCGCCCACCTGCCCATCGCCGGCGACGGACTCGAGGTCGTCGTGCTCGGCGAGAAGGAGTACGTGCTGGTCTATCCCGAGGGCACCGAGATGGCCGACGGCCCCATCCCGCTGGGCGACCTGCCCGACGTCCCCATGGTGTTCGTGCCGCGCGGCCATTCGGTCGGCGACGAACTCGAGGAGGCCATGCGCGTGGGCGGCCGACGCCCGCCCCTCGCCGTGCTCTCCGAGCACCGCGAGGAACGACTTCCCATGGTGCAGGCCGGGATCGGGGGCACCCTGGTCGACCGGTCGATGGCCGAGGCGGTCGCCGACCGGGTCGTGGTCCGGGAAACCGAGCCTAGATTCGTCCGACCGTTCGCGATCGCCTTCGACCCGGCATCGCTGTCCCGGGCAGGTCAGGCGTTCGTGGAAGTCATTCGCGGACAGGCGAGACCAACCGCCGACTAGCGCACCCGGACGGCGCCGACGCCGCGTACGGAGGACTGGAACACCGGGCCCCACCGGCTCGTCGGCCGATGGGACCCGGTGAGTCTGTCAGGCGACGCGCTCGAACACCGCGGCGAGGCCCTGGCCGCCGCCGATGCACATCGTCTCGAGTCCGTAACGTCCCTCGCGGCGGTGCAGCTCGCGGGCGAGCGAGGCCAGCATGCGCCCGCCGGTGGCCCCGACCGGATGACCGAGCGAGATGCCCGAGCCGTTCACGTTGGTGCGGTCGAAGTCGCCGCCCTTGCCGAAGCGGCCGAAGCCCCACTCCCGGGTGACGGCGAGCGCCTGGGCCGCGAAGGCCTCGTTGAGTTCGATGAGGTCGATGTCGGCGAGCGTCAGCCCCGCCTTGGCCAGCGCCTTCTCGGTCGCCGGCACCGGGCCGATGCCCATGGTGCGCGGCGGGACCCCGGCCAGCCCCCACGAGACGAGCCGGACGAGCGGACGCAGCCCCAGGCTCTCGGCCACCTCGGAGGTGGTCACGATCGCCATCGACGCGGCGTCGTTCTGGCCGCTGGCGTTGCCCGCGGTGACCGTGGCCTCCGGGTCGGTCTTGCCCATGATCGGCTTGAGCCTCGCCAGCGACTCGAGCGAGATGTCCGGGCGCGGATGCTCGTCGGTGTCGATGACCTGATCGCCCTTACGGCTCGGAACGGTGACCGGGACGATCTCCTCGGCCAGCACTCCGTCCTTCTGTGCGCGGACCGCTCGCAGGTGCGATTCCAGGGCGAGCTCGTCCTGTTCCTCGCGGGAGATCTCGTACTCCTTGCGCAGGTTCTCGGCGGTCTCGATCATGCCGCCGGGCACCGGGTGGAACCGGCCGCCCGCGGTCGAGCGGGCACGGACCAGGCTGTCGTGCATGGTGACGCCGGTTCGCGCTGCGCCCCAGCGCATGTCGACGGAGTAGAACGAGGCGTTGCTCATCGACTCGGTGCCGCCGGCGACGACGAGGTCGTTGTCACCCGCCGACACCTGATAGGCGGCCTGGATGACCGCCTGCAGCCCCGAGCCGCAGCGGCGGTCGATGTGCATGCCGCCCACCGTGATCGGCAGTCCGGCGTCGAGCGCGACCACCCGGCCGATGGCCGGCGCCTCGCTGTTGCCGTTGCAGTGGCCGAGGATGACGTCCTCGATCTTCTCCGGGTCGATGCCCGTCCGCTCGATGAGACCCTTGAGTGCGGTGACGCCCAGGTCGACCGCGGTGAGGTCCTTGAACATCCCGCCGTAGCGCCCGATCGGGGTCCGGACCGGCTCGCAGATGACGACGTCTCGCATGGTTGACCTTTCGGGAGAGACTGTTCGGATGGGACGGCTGGGATCGCCGTTCACATGAAGCGGCCGCCCGTGACCTCGAGGACCGTGCCGGTCATGTACGACGACATGTCCGAGGCCAGGAACAGCGCGACGCTCGCCACCTCGGCGGGTTCGCCCGCACGCTGCATCGGGATCTCCGACATCTTCTGGTCCCAGGCCTTCTGCGGCATGGCCTCGGTCATCGCCGAGCGGATGAGGCCGGGCTGGATGGCGTTCACGCGCACCCCGTGGTGTGCCATCTCCTTGGCCGCGGCCTTGGTCATGCCGACGATGCCGGCCTTGGCGGCCGAGTAGTTGGTCTGGCCCACCATGCCGACCTTGCCCGACAGCGACGAGATGTTGACGATCGCCCCGCGCTTGGCCTCGCGCATGATCGCCGCGGCCTTGCGGGTGCCGTTCCAGGTGCCCTTCAGGTGGACGGCGATGACCAGGTCGAAATCCTCCTCGGTCATCTTCCGCATGGTGGCGTCACGGGTGATGCCGGCATTGTTGACCATCACGTCCAGGGAGCCGAATCCCTCCACCGCCTCGGCGAGAAGCGCGTCGACCTCGTCGGCCTTCACGACGTCGCACCTGACCGCGCGGGCGACCTCGCGCCCGCCGAGCCCGTCGGCGGCCGCCTGCGCGGCGTCGAGGTCGAGGTCGCCCAGGACCACCCGGGCGCCCGCGTCGACGAAGGCGCGGGCGATCTCGAGTCCGATGCCCTGGGCGCCGCCGGTCACGACGGCGGTGCGTCCATCGAGCAGCGGCTGCGCGGCGGTGGAAGACATCTTCGGGTCCTTTCGGTGGACTTCACGCGGTGGACGTGGCGCTCTCGGTGGCGTCTCGCTCGGTGTCGCCTCGCGGACCGGCACGCCGTCGCTCGGCGGGTGCGCCCGCGGCGATGTCTGTAATCTAGCCCGCTCCGGCCGCATCTCGGGCCTGCCGTCTCATACGCAACGGCTATCGGAGCGATCCCGCTTTCGTATTGGACCGCCCACCGGCCCACGGGAAGAGTGGGACACCATGACCGGAGTGAACCAGCGAGCCGGCTCCCAGGTGAGCGACGAGGACTTCGCCGACATCCTGTCGGCGACCCGCGAATTCGTCCGAGGCGTCGTCGTGCCGCGCGAGCAGGAGATCCTCGACACCGACGCGATTCCCGACGACATCCGCCAGACCGCCAAGGACATGGGGCTTTTCGGCTACGCGATCCCGCAGGAGTGGGGCGGCCTCGGCCTGGACCTCGCGCAGGACGTCGAGCTGGCGATGGAACTCGGCTACACCTCGCTCGCGTTGCGCTCGATGTTCGGCACCAACAACGGCATCGCCGGTCAGGTGCTGGTGAACTTCGGGACCGACGAGCAGAAGTCGCGCTGGCTGGAGGAGATCGCTTCCGGCGAGGTGGTCGCGTCGTTCGCGTTGACCGAGCCCGGCGCGGGCTCCGACCCCGCGGGCCTGCGCACCAGGGCCGTGCGCGACGGTGACGACTGGGTCATCACCGGAGAGAAGCGGTTCATCACCAACGCCCCGCTGGCGAACCTGTTCGTGGTGTTCGCCCGGACCCGCCCGGCCGACGAGAGCGGCACCGGCATCGCGGTGTTCCTGGTGCCGGCGGACTCCCCCGGCCTCACCGTCGGCGCCAAGGACCGCAAGATGGGCCAGGAGGGCGCCTGGACTGCCGACGTCCACTTCGACGGTGTGCGCGTACCGGATTCGGCACTCGTCGGCGGCAGCGAGGATGTCGGTTACAAGGCGGCCATGCTGTCGCTGGCCCGCGGCCGCGTGCACATCGCCGCGCTGTCGGTCGGCACCGCCCAGCGTGCGCTCGACGAGTCCGTGGCGTGGGCGGCCACCGCCACCCAGGGCGGACGACCGATCGGCGAGTTCCAGTTGGTCCAGGCGATGCTCGCCGAGCAGCAGACCGGTGTGATGGCCGGCCGCGCGATGGTGCGCGACGCCGCCCGCGCCTGGGTGGAGAACACCGATCGCCGCACCGCGCCGTCGGCGGCGAAGCTGTTCTGCACCGAGATGGTCGGCAAGGTGGCCGATCTGGCCGTCCAGATCCACGGCGGCAGCGGCTACATGCGGGAGGTCCCGGTGGAGCGGATCTACCGCGACGTCCGCCTGCTCCGGCTCTACGAGGGCACCAGCGAGATCCAGAAACTGATCATCGGGCGCAACCTGTTCAAGCAGGGACTGAAGAACGCGCAGCGCTGAGCAACCCGCGACGACACGGCCCGGCGTCGCGACGAGCGCGACCCTGGGCCATCGTGTCGTGCGATGTCAGCGCGGCGCCATCCGGATCGCGCCGTCGAGACGGATCGTCTCCCCGTTGAGGTAGGTGTTCTCCAGGATGTCGGCGGCCAACCGGCCGAACTCCTCCGGCCGTCCCAGCCGCGACGGGTTGGGAATGCTGGCCGCCAGCGAGTCGCGCACGTCCTCACGCAGGCGCGCGAGCAGCGGCGTGTCCATGGTGCCCGGCGCGATGGTGTTGACCCGGATCAGCTTGCTCGCCAGGTCGCGCGCGGCCACGATCGTCATGCCGACGATGCCGGCCTTGGACGCCGCGTAGTTGATCTGCCCGATCTGCCCCTCGAAGGCGGCGACCGAGGCGGTCATGACGATCGCGCCCCGCTCGCCGTCGATCGGCTCCTGACGGGCTATGCGCTCGGCGCCCAGCGACAGCGCCAGGAACGACCCGACCAGGTTGAGGTTGATGACGAACTCGAAGTCCTCCACCGAGCCGGCCTTGCCGTCCTTGTCGAGGATGCGCATCCGCCGGCCCGCTCCCGCGCAGTGCACCAGACCGCGCAGGCCGCCGCGCTCGTCGGCGACGTCGAGTGCCGCGGCGAACTGTTCGGCATCGGTGATGTCGGCCGCGGCGAACACCGCCGCCGGACCGAGTCTCTCGGCGACCGCCGCGCCGTCGGACGTCGGCAGGTCGATCAGGGTGACCAGGCCGCCGGAGTCGACGACGCGCTCGGCGGTGGCGAGGCCGAGACCGGACGCGCCGCCGGTGATCGCGACGGACTTGCCCTTGAGCTCCATCGGGTTGTCGTCCCTTTCGGTCGTGGGTGGAATCCGGATCAGACGAGTTCGAGGATGGTGGTGTTGGCCATGCCGCCGGCCTCGCACATCGACTGCAGTCCGTAGCGGATCCCGTTGTCGCGCATGTGGTGAACGAGCCGGGTCATGAGGATCGCACCCGACCCGCCGAGCGGGTGGCCGACGGCGATCGCGCCGCCGAGCGGATTGAGGCGGTCGAGATCGGCGCCGGTCTCCGCCTGCCACGCCAGCGGCACCGGCGCGAAGGCCTCGTTGATCTCGAAGGCGCCGATGTCGTCGATCGACAGGCCGGAACGCTTGAGCGCCTTCGCAGTCGACGGGATCGGGCCGGTCAGCATGATCACCGGGTCGTCGGCGGCGACCACGGCGGTGTGGATGCGGGCGATGGGCGACAACCCGTGCGACCTCGCGATCTCCGAGGTCGTGATGAGCAGCGCCCCCGACCCGTCGGAGATCTGCGACGAGTTGCCCGCGTGGATGACGCCGTCCTCGGCGAACGCGGGCTTGAGATTGGCCATCGTCTCGAGGGTGCCGCCACGCCGGATCCCCTCGTCGCCTTCGAGGACGCCGGGGATCGGGGCGAGCTGGCCGTCGAAGGCGCCGCGGTCGGTGGCCGCTGCCGCGAGTTCGTGCGAGCGCAGGGAGTACTCGTCGAGGCGGGTGCGGTCGAAGCCCCACTTCTTGGCGATCTCCTCGGCGCCGAGGCCCTGGCTGAAGCGGTCGACGCCGTATCGGTCGAGGACGGTCGCCGGCTGATGCTCGCCGTTGGGGGCCGCGCTGCCCATCGGCACCCGGCTCATCGACTCCACGCCGCCGGCGATCACGATGTCCTGCTGGCCCGAGATGACCGCCGCGGCGGCCATGCTCACCGCCTGCTGGCTCGACCCGCACGCCCGCGTGACCGTGGTGCCGGGCACCGACTCCGGCCAGCCCGCGGCGAGGATCGCCGTGCGGGCGATGTTGCCGGCCTGCTCGGAGGTCTGGCTCACGCATCCCCAGACGACGTCGTCGACGACGGCGGGATCGATCCCGGTGCGCTCGACGAGTGCCTCGAGGACGTGGGCGGACAGGTCGGCCGGATGGATTCCGGACAGGGCTCCGCGGCGGCGTCCGATCGGGGCGCGCACCGCGTCGACGATCACTGCATCGCGCATGGGATCTCCTCGAGTGATGGGTTCGGATGGCTCGGGTACGTACGCCGCCGTGGCGTGGAACACACTGCGGCCCATCCGAGCCGACCACGCGCGAGCGGCGGCGGACAAGTCGATTCCCGCTCACGGACGATGAGGCGTTGCCTATGGCTCGCCGCCGGCACGTCCGGGCAGCGGTTTCGCGTCGGCGGCGGAACGGGCCGGCGATCATTGGCAGGTGCTATCGCACCGTTAGCCCATCGCGTCTTCTTCGCTCGGCGCGCGGCGGGCATGCTGGGGATGTTGCGTTCCGCCGGTGCCGCCGCGCCGATTCATGCAGGGGAGAGAACCGAGCACCATGACCCGTCTCGCGCAGACCCCGGGCCTCACCGACGTCCAACAGGAGATCGTCGCCAACGTCCGGTCGTTCGTCGACAAGCAGATCATCCCGAACGCGCAGGAGCTCGAGCACGCCGACGAATATCCGCAGGAGATCGTCGACGACATGCGGGAGATGGGGCTGTTCGGGCTGATGATCCCCGAGGAGTACGGCGGCCTCGGGGAGTCGCTGCTCACCTACGCGCTCTGCGTGGAGGAACTCGCCCGTGGGTGGATGAGCATCTCCGGCGTCATCAACACCCACTTCATCGTCGCCTACATGCTGCGCCGGCACGGCACCGACGAGCAGAAACAGCGATTCCTCCCCCGGATGGCCACCGGCGAGGTGCGCGGCGCGTTCTCGATGTCCGAGCCCGAGCTGGGCTCGGACGTGGCGGCGATCAAGACGACCGCCAGGCGCGACGGCGACACCGGCTACGTCATCACCGGGCAGAAGATGTGGCTGACCAACGGCGCCTCGTCGACCCTGGTCGCAGCCCTGGTCCGCACCGAGGAGGGCGCGGACAAGCCGCACCGCAACCTCACCACCTTCCTCGTCGAGAAGCCGGCGGGCTTCGGCGAGGTGCTGCCGGGCGTCACGATCCCGCGCAAGCTGGAGAAGCTGGGCTACAAGGGAATCGACACCACCGAGCTCATCTTCGACGATTACCGCGCGTCGGCCGACGACATCCTCGGCGGCGTGCCGGGCAAGGGTTTCGGACACATGATGGACGGCATCGAGGTCGGCCGCGTCAACGTCTCGGCCCGCGCATGCGGTGTCGCACAGCGCGCCTTCGAACTCGCGATCCGCTACGCGCAGCAGCGTTCCACCTTCGGCAAGCCGATCGCCGAGCACCAGGCCATCGCGTTCTCGCTGGCGGAGATGGCGACCAAGGTCGAGGCCGCGCACCTGATGATGGTCAACGCCGCGCGGCTCAAGGACTCCGGCGAGCGCAACGACGTCGCCGCCGGGATGGCGAAGTACCTGTGCAGCGAGTACTGCGCCGAGGTGACCCAGGCGAGCTTCCGCATCCACGGCGGGTACGGCTACTCCAAGGAGTTCGAGATCGAGCGCCTGATGCGCGACGCCCCGTTCCTGCTCATCGGCGAGGGCACCAGCGAGATCCAGAAGCAGATCATCTCCAAGGGCCTGCTGCGCGAGTACCGCGAGCACTGAATTCCCGACCTCGACTCGCAAGGCACACAACCCGTTAGGACATCTCCATGCAGCGTCGCATCTTCACCGAGGACCACGAGGCCTTCCGCCGGACGATCCGGGACTTCATCGCCAAGGAGGTCGTGCCGGTCTATCACGACTGGGAGAAGCAGGGTCACCCGCCGCGCGAGTTCTACAACCGCCTCGGCGAACTCGGCGTCCTCGGCATCGAGGCGCCCGAGGAGTTCGGCGGCGGCGGGGTCAAGGACTTCACCTACTCGATGGTGATCGCCGAGGAGACCTCCGCCGCGGGCGTCACGTTCGGCAGCTACTCGGTGCACTCCAACCTGATCCTGCCCTACCTGATGGAGTACGCGACGCAGGAGCAGAAGGAGCGCTGGCTGCCCGGATTCTGTTCCGGCGAGCTGATGTTCGCGATCGCGATGACCGAGCCCGGCACCGGGTCGGACCTCGCCAACATCTCGACGACCGCCAGGCTGTCCGAGGACGGCTCGCACTACGTCCTCGACGGCGCCAAGACCTTCATCACCGGCGGAGCGCTCGCCGACCGCGTCCTCGTGGTCGCGCGCACCTCCCCGTTCGATCCGGCGAATCGTCGTGCGGGCCTGTCCATTCTGGTCGTCGACACCTCGTCGGAGGGATTCTCGGTCGGCCGGAGGCTGGAGAAGATCGGTCTCAAGGCCTCCGACACCGCCGAGCTGTCGTTCGACTCGGTGAAGGTGCCCGTCTCCGACCGGCTGGGCGAGGAGGGCGCCGGTTTCACCTACCTGACCCACAACCTCGCGCAGGAGCGTCTCACCATCGCCATCGGGGCGTCGGCCACCGCCGCCGCGGCCGTCAAGCACGCGATCGACTACACGAAGGAGCGCGACGTCTTCGGCCGGCCGGTCGCGTCGTTCCAGAACACCAAGTTCGTGCTCGCGGAGTGCTCGGCCGAGGTGGAGGCCATCCGCGCCATCGTCGACCGCGCCCTCGAGCTCCACAACGCCGGTGAGCTGACGGTCCCCGACGCCGCCCGCGCCAAGTTGTTCGCCACCGAGACCGCCGGGCGCGTCATCGACAAGTGCCTGCAGCTGCACGGCGGCTACGGCTACGTGCTGGAGTACCCGATCGCCCGGCTCTACGCCGACACCCGCGTCACCCGCATCTACGGCGGCACCAGCGAGGTCATGAAGACGATCATCGCCAAGGATCTGGGGCTCTGACGGCTCCTCGTCGTCGATCTCGTCGCGTGGCGTCCCGGTCTGCGGGACAAGGCGCGACGTGATCGGCAGCGTGTCGCGTTCCCCGTAACGCCGGGCCCGCAGATCGCGACATCCGTCCCGAAGGCTGCACTCGTGACGCGCCCTGAGCGCCACGAGAGGCGTGCCTTAAGATTTCCTGAGCGATCAGCGAGAAGGTGCGGAGAACAACTTGGTGCGGGAGTATCGGCGCGGCTGGCGCCTGCTGGTGACGGTCCTGTTGAGCGCGTTCGTGACGACGCTGGTCATGACGACGGCATCCCCCGCACAGGCCGCGCCCGTGCGCTACACCGGCGGCCCGTACATCGCGATGGGCGACTCGCGCGCCTCCGGCGCCTTCTACAGCCTGAACCCCGCGTACTTCAACGGATGCAAGCGCTCGACGCTGAACTACCCGCGGTACGTGGCGATGATGACGCTGCCGCGCCACTTCGTCGACACCTCGTGCTCGGGTGCGCAGTCGGTCCACCTCTACCGGCAGCCCCAGCACACACCGGGCGGGACCAAGCCCATCCAACTGAACTCCGTCCCGCGGGACGCGCAGCTGATCACCGTCAGCATCGGCGGCAACGACATGCAGTGGATGGCGGTCCTCAACCAGTGCAAGATCAGCCGGCCGTTCACCGACCGAGGCTGCCGGCACAGCGCACGCCTGGAGAACGAGGTCAGGACGCGCATCCAGCGGATGGAGGACCGCGTCACCCCCGCCTTGAGCGCCATCCGCAAGAAGGCGCCACGGGCGCAGATCATCGTGGTCGGTCTCGGTGGATTCATCGGCAACAACGGCTGCTGGCCGCTCGTCCCGCTCAGCGACCCCGACGCCCGGTGGATGCGTCAGGTCTTCAACCGCGCCAACGACGCGCTGGCGCGGGCCACGCGCAAGGTCGAGGGCACGTTCGTCGACGCCAATCGCGGCTCGGCCGGCCATGACGCCTGCAACGTGGTCAACCCGTGGTACGAGAGCGCGCTCTCGAAGAAGATCGCGCTTCCCTACCACGTCAACCAGGCGGGCTCCCTCGCGATCGCCATGATGGTCAACAACGCGATCCGCCGGTAGCCCTGCCACGACGATCCGCCGGAGCCCGGGCCGCGACCGGTCACTAACCTGGTCGGCGTGGCTCATCTTCTCGGCGCGGAAAACCTCGGACTCGAATACCCGACGACCAAGGTCTTCGACTCGGTGTCCCTCGGCGTCAACGAGGGCGACCGCATCGGCATCGTCGGCCGCAACGGCGACGGCAAGTCGAGCCTCCTGGCCATGCTCGCCGGCCGCAAACAGCCCGACTCCGGCCGGGTGACCGTGCGCGGCGGCGTCCGCATCGGCGTCCTCGACCAGGTCGACCGCTTCGACGACGACGAGACCGTCGGGCACGCCGTCGTCGGCGACCGCCCCGAACACGAGTGGGCCGGCGACCCGAAGGTGCGCGACGTCATCGGCGGACTCCTGCGCGACGTGGACTGGGAGGCGAAGACCGGGTCGTTGTCGGGCGGTCAGCGGCGCCGCGTGTCGCTCGCGCGGCTCCTGGCCGGCGAACACGACGTCCTCGCCCTCGACGAGCCGACCAACCATCTCGACGTCGAGGCCATCACCTGGCTCGCCGAACACCTCAAGCGACGCTGGCCGGCCAACCAGGGCGGCCTGCTGGTCGTGACCCACGACCGCTGGTTCCTCGACGAGGTGTGCACCATGACGTGGGAGGTCCACGACCGGATCGTCGAGCCCTTCGAGGGCGGGTACGCCGCCTACATCCTGCAGCGCGTCGAACGCGACCGGCAGGCGGCCGCCACCGAGGCCCGCCGCCAGAACCTGGCCCGCAAGGAGCTGGCGTGGCTGCGTCGGGGCGCCCCCGCCCGCACGTCCAAGCCCAAGTTCCGGGTGGAGGCCGCCAACGCGCTCATCGCCGACGTCCCACCCGTCCGCGACAAGGTGGCCCTGCAATCGCTGGCCATCTCGCGTCTGGGCAAGGACGTCGTCGACCTCCTGGACGTCTCGGTCTCCTACGGCGACCGCGAGGTGATCTCCGGCATCGAGTGGCGCCTCGGCCCCGGCGAGCGCACCGGCATCCTGGGTGTCAACGGCGCGGGCAAGTCGACACTGCTCGGCCTGATCGCGGGCACGGTCGAACCGACCGGCGGAACCGTCAAGCGCGGCAAGACCGTCAAGGTCGCCACCCTGACGCAGCGGCTCGACGATCTCGAGAAGTACCTCGACGACCCGGTGCGCGTGGTGATCTCCAACCTCAAGGCCACCTACTCCTTCGGATCCGGCTCGAAGGCACAAGAACTCACGCCGTCGCAGCTTCTCGAACGGCTCGGCTTCGACACCGCCCAGTTGTCGACGCCGGTCCGCGACCTGTCCGGCGGCCAGAAGCGGCGCCTCCAGCTGCTGCTCATCCTCCTCGACCAGCCGAACGTGCTGATCCTCGACGAGCCGACCAACGACCTCGACACCGACATGCTCGCCGCCCTCGAGGACCTCCTCGACTCGTGGCCGGGCACCCTGATCGTCGTCTCCCACGATCGCTACTTCCTCGAGCGCGTCACCGACCAGCAGTACGCGGTGCTCGACGGCAAGCTGCGTCACCTGCCCGGCGGCGTCGACGAGTTCCTGAAACTCCGTGCGGCCCAGGAGAAGGCGGAGTCCTCGCCGAGGTCGGGCCCGATGTCGCCGGACGCCCCGGCCGACAAGAGCGGCGGCGGTTCGTCCCTCAGCGGCGCCGAACTGCGTGCGGCGAGCAAGGAGCTGGCGTCGTTGGAACGACGGATCGACAAGCTGCACACCAAGATCGACGACGCCCGTACCGCCCTCGCCGACCACGACCAGTCCGACTATCAGGGTCTGGCCGCCGAGACCGAGCGCATCCGCGAGATGGAGGCCGAACTCGCCGAGCTCGAGGAGCGGTGGATGGAGCTGGGCGAAGCGCTGGAGTGAACGGCTAGCGCCCGAACGCCTCGCGGATCGCGCTCATCACGTCGGGCAGCGATCCCTCGACGACGCTGCTGTGGTTGGCCCGGGCGTAGGTCTTGAGGTCGACGTCCACGCCGCCGCGGCTCATCGCCGACCGCAGCACGCGGCTCAGCGGGTACGGCAGGACCGGGTCGAGCAGGCCGTGCGCGATGGTCACCTTCGACGGGTAGCCGGAGGTGGGCACCTCGGCGTAGTCGCGCAACGCGTCGCGGAACCGCGAGTCGGCGGTGAACGCCGACGCCACCAGCGACCCCGGCGACACCGACCGCAGCGCCTCGACCACGTCGCCGTTGCAGCGGCCGCGCGAGCGGTCCAGGAGACGTCTGCCGCTGTCGGTGAGGAAGTCGGCGACCCGCAGGTCGGGGTGGGCGTGGTCGAGACCCGACAGCATGTAGAGGAACGGCGCGCTGAGGACGTTGAGCGCTCCGAGCCCCGGGACGCGCGGACCGAAGACCCGGAAGAGCTCCTCCAGCGACGAGGCCGGGGCGATCGCGACCGTGCCGGCGACCGGCAGTTCCGGCGCATACCTCGGCGCCCGATGCGCGGCGTGCAGGGCCGCGTGCCCGCCCTGCGAATGCCCGACCGACACCCAGCGCGTGCCCAGCGAGTCGTCGACCGACCGTGCCGCGCGGATCATGTCGATCACCGAGTGCGCCGCCGCGGCTCCCCCGAGGTAGTCGGTCTCCCCGGCCGAGCCGAGTCCGGCGTAGTCGGTCGCGGTGACCGCATAGCCCGCCTCCAGCGCCGCCCGGACCGGCGCCTCGACTCCGTCACCGAGTCGGTGCTTGGTGGGGGCGCATTCGTCGGCGATGCCGACGGTCCCATGGGCCCAGGAGACGACCGGCCAGCCGCCGGCGGGCGGCGTGCCGCGCGGCACCCAGTAGACCCCGCTCGCCATCGCGGGTCGCCCCCGCTGGTCGCGGGTGGCATAGGTGAGGCGGGTCCCCTCCGCCGCCGCCGACGGCAGCTCGGCCGCGGGGACCTCCTCGGTGGTGAACACGAATCCGTTGGCGGGTGCCGCGGCCGTGGCCGACGGGGTCGCCACCATCGCGATGCCGACCAGCATCGCGGCGACGAACGACGTCCACGTCAGGGCTCTGCGAAACACCCGGTCAACTGTAATGGCAGTCGGCGTCGGTCCAGGTCAGGGGATTCGCACACGACAAATCGGGCACTCGGAGGTGCACGCCGAGGGTCAGCCGTCGCCCAGCACGCGGGTCCCCGGCGCCGGGCCGCTCGCGGTGCGCACCGACCGCGCGACGCCCGCGCCGGAGAGTTCGGCGGCGACGTTGACCGCCGACTGTTCGTCGGCGCACAGGAACGCACACGTCGGCCCGGACCCCGACACGATGCCGTTGAGGGCGCCGGCGTCGACCCCGGCCCGCAGGGTCCGACGCAGGGAGGGTTGCAGGCTCAGCGCCGCGGGCTGGAGGTCGTTGTACAGCAGCGGCGCCACCGCGTGCGGATCGCCGGATGCGAGTGCCTGTATGAGTTCGTCGGGGCGCCGGAGCAACTCGTCCTCGTCGAGGTCCTGCCCGGACCGGCTCTCGCGCAACCGATCCAGCTCCCGGTACACCGCCGGTGTGGACAGGCCCTCGCGGGCCAGCGCCAGCACCCAGTGGTACTCGCCGCGCGACAACACCTGCATCAGCTGCTCCCCGCGTCCGGTGCCCAGCGCCGTGTTGCCGTGCAGCGCGAAGGGCACGTCACTGCCCAGGTCGGCCGCGATCTCGGCCAGCTCGTCACGGGAGATGTCGAGTTTCCACAGCTGCGCCAGGGCCACCAGGGCGCCTGCGGCGTCGGCACTGCCGCCGGCCATGCCGCCGGCCACCGGGATCGTCTTGGCGATGTCGATGGCGACCTTCGCCGGCCGTCCCGCCCAGTCGGCCAGCGCCACCGCCGCACGCGCCGCGAGGTTCGACGAGTCGGCGGGAACGGAGTTCGCCCCCTCGCCGCGCACCGTGATGGTCAGATCGCTCGCACGGGCGACGCGGATGTCGTCGTGCAGCGACAGCGCCTGGAAGACGGTGACCAGATCGTGGTAGCCGTCGTCGCGCCGTGGACCCACCCCGAGATGGAGGTTCACCTTCGAGGGGGCACGCGCGATCACGGAGCCGGAGACCACCGACAGCGACGTTGGCGACACAAGTGACCAGCCTAGTACCGGCACCCGTCGTCCGTGCCCGGCCGACACGGCCGCGCCGCGCCGGAGGCCGGCGCCGTCGGCCGGTTGCGTCAGCGACTCACGGCCGCCAACCCCGCTCCGCCAGTTCACCGACGTGTTCGACGACGAGCACCGCGCCGGCGTCGCGCAGTTCCGCCTCGGCGAACCCGCCCGACATCACGCCGACGCAGTCGGCCGGGAGCCGATGGGCCGAGGCGACGTCCCACACCGTGTCGCCGACGACGACCGCCCTGGTCCCGCCGGACTGCTCGAGCGCGACGGACAGGATGTCGGGGGCCGGCTTCGACGAGTCGGCGTCGTCGGAGGAGGTCACCGCAGCGAGCGCATCGCGGTCGAGGTCGAGCACTTTCAGTGCGGCGTCGGTGAATTCGGCCTTGCCCGAGGATGCCAGTGCCACTCGGAGGCCGCTGTCGACGAGCGACCGGACGAACTCCCGCGCACCGGGGCACGGGCGCAGGTCCCCGACCATGCCGCGGTAGTGCCGCTCCCAGTCGTCGCGCAGGGTGTCACCGAGCGCCTCCTCCACATCGGCACCGCAGATCTCGGCGACGAGCCGATCGCCGCCCATGCCGATGGCCCGGTGGACCCGCCACCACTGCGGCGCGAGGTCGCGCCCGGTGAAGGCCTTCATCCACGCCACGGCGTGCAGGTAGGTGGAGTCGACGAGGGTCCCGTCGACGTCGAGCAGGACGGTGTCGACCGCCGTGGCGTCGTCACCTGCGGACATCGCACCCGTTCTCCGACTGTTCATGGCGCGCCGTTTACCCCGGTCCCGGTGTGGCTACACCCGAGAGACCGGTCTGGCCACACCCCGTGTGACCGCGTGGCCACACCAGACGTGACCGACCCCCGACACGATCCCGACCCCAGGAGCCCACATGCCAACCCGATTCGGCTACACCCTGATGACCGAGCAGGCCGGACCCAAGGACCTGGTCCGCTTCGCGGTCGGCGCCGAGGAGGCGGGCTTCGACTTCGAGGTCTCCAGCGACCACTACTTCCCGTGGCTGTCGTCGCAGGGGCACGCGCCGTACGCGTGGTCGGTGCTCGGTGCGGTCGCGCACGCCACCGAACGGGTCGAGCTGATGACCTACGTCACCTGCCCCACCGTCCGCTATCATCCGGCGATCGTCGCCCAGAAGGCGGCGACACTGCAGATCCTCGCCGACGGCCGGTTCACGCTCGGTCTCGGATCGGGCGAGAACCTCAACGAGCACGTCGTCGGCCAGGGGTGGCCGTCGGTCGCCGACCGTCAGGACATGCTGGCCGAGGCCATCGAGATCATCCGGAAACTCCACACCGGCGACCTCGTCGACTTCCGCGGCGAGTTCTTCCAGGTCGACGCGGCGCGGATCTGGGACCTGCCGGACACTCCGGTCCCGATCGGGGTCGCGGTCGCCGGCGACGCCGGGATCGAGACGTTCGGGCCGCTCGCCGACCATCTCATCGCGGTGGAACCGAACGCCGGGCTGATCGAGTCGTGGAACGCCCAGGAGGGCACCGGGACGATCGACGGCGAGAAGACCCGCGCCATCGGGCAGATCCCGATCAGCTGGGGACCGGATCGGGATGCCGCCGTCGAGCGGGCACACGATCAGTTCCGCTGGTTCGCCGGAGGCTGGGATGTCAACGCCGACCTGCGCACCACGGCCGGATTCGCGGCGGCGACACAGTACGTCACGCCCGACGACGTCGCGGAGAACATCCCGTGCGGCCCCGACCTCGACCGGATCGTCGACGCGGTGAAGCCGTACTGGGAGGCCGGGTTCACCGATGTCGCACTGGTCCAGATCGGCGGCGAGACCCAGGACGAGTTCCTCCGCGAGGCCGCACCCGAACTCCTGGAGAAGCTGCGCACGGCGTCGAGCTGAGGCGGTTCGGCGGAATCGTGATCTCGCCGGGGCCATTCGGCCGCGGTGTCGTTCCGAGTCCGTCCGGCGAGGCCGTGCCGCCCAGGGCAAGCGGGGACCGCGGGTCAGTCGGTGGTCGCCAGCCGGACGAAGTCGGCGACGTCGAGCTTCTCGCCGCGGATGCCGGGGTCGATCCCGGCGGCGCGGAGACGCCGCTCGGCCTCGACGGGCGAGCCCGCCCATGTCGCCAGGGCCGATCGCATCGTCTTGCGCCGCTGTGCGAATGCGGCGTCGATCGCATCGAAGACGCGCTGCCTGAAGTCCGGATCGGTGGGGTACTCGTCGGTGCGCTCGATGCGCACGAGCCCGGACTCGACCTTGGGCTCGGGCCAGAACACGTTGCGACCCACCGCGCCTGCCCGGCTCACCCGCCCGTGGTAGCGGGCCTTGACGCTGGGCACGCCGTAGGTCCGGCTCCCGGGAGGGGCGGCCAGACGGTCGGCGACCTCCGCCTGGACCATGACCAGCGCCGTCCGGATCTCCGGGAACAGCCCGAGCAGATGCAACAGGACCGGCACCGAGACGTTGTACGGGAGGTTGGCCACCAGCGCGGTCGGCACGGCGGGCAGATCGTCGCGGGCGACCTGGAGGGCGTCGGCGAGGATCACGTCGAAGTTGCCCGACTGCTGCGGCGCGTACTCCGCAATGGTCTGCGGGATGCGTTGCGCGAGAACGGGATCGATCTCGATGGCGACGACCCGTCCGGCGACGCCGAGCAGCGCGAGGGTCAGCGAGCCCAGACCCGGACCGACCTCGAGGACCACGTCGTCGGGACCCACGCCCGACGCGGCGACGATGCGGCGCACTGTGTTCGCGTCATGGACGAAGTTCTGTCCGAGCGTCTTGGTCGGACGCACGCCGACCTCGGCGGCCAGTTCGCGGATCTGCGCGGGCCCGAGGAGTCGCGGCTCCCCGCCCGGCGTCACCTCGCTCAGCGGAGGCCCAACTTGGCCGAGCACGACGGCCAGGCGCCCCAGCCCTGGGCGGCCTGGGTCTTCTTGGCGATCGCGATCTGCTCCTCACGGGTGGCGAGGTCCGCACGCGGTGCGTACTCGAGGCCGCCCCAGCGCTCCCAGGTGTTCTGGTCGAACTGCACGCCACCGTAGAAACCGTTGCCGGTGTTGATGTTCCAGTTGCCGGTGGCCTCGCACTGGGCCAGCGCATCCCACACCGAGCCCGGCGGGACGTACGGCGCACCCGGCCTGGTGCCGACGCGGACGGTGGCGGGCACCGGCTCGGTGAGCACCTCGCTGTTCAGCTTGTCGCGCTTGACGACCTTGCCGTTGACGGTGGTGACCTTGTAGGTCACGCGCGCCTGGCCGGGGACCCCCTTCTTCTCCACCACCTTGCGGTCGCGGACGAGGTTCGGGTCTTCCTTCTTGACCTCCGGCGGGGCCACCGCCTCCTCGACGGTGACGTCCTCGGTCTTGATGCGGGTGACGACGATCTTCAGGTTCGGGGTGACCTCGGTGTCGGCGGCCGGTTCCACCTTGTCCTCGGGGCCGAGCGGCGTGCCCAGCTCCTCGAGCAGGTCGGCCACCGTGTGGGCCGCCACGGTCGGACGCTTCTTGGCGCCGCCGTCGATGAGGTTGACCGGCTTGGGCAGCGCGACGTCGACCAGACCACCCTCCACCGGGAGCTTGTTCCCGGCGAAGTCGGACTCCTCTGCGGCCTCGGTCAGACCACGCTCGGCGAGCAGTTCCTCGACCGTCGCGGCGTTGGTGATCACGACCTCGCGCTTGCCCTCGACCTCGAGGGTCAGCTGCTTGAGGCGGTTCACCTTGACGACCTGCCCGTCGCCGAGGCCGGCATCCAGGCCGGGATAGACCTTGTCGCCCTCGCCTGGGGCCAGGCCCTCGGATTCGAGGAGGCTCTCCACCGACATCGCCATGGTCGACACCTGACGGGTGTTCCCGTCGACGTCGATGGTGACGGTCTTGTGCATCGAGACGCCGATCGCGCCACCGGCGGCGACGGTCGCGCAGACGGCTCCGACCGCCAGACGGGCTCGCAGGGAATCGGTCCCGTTGATACGGGCGAACACCGACTTGGGCGAGGTGGAAGGTTCGGAAGGCAAGGGCACAACAATCTGGTCGGGAACAGGGGCACCACTGCGACCAGTCGTCTCATCCTCTGCGACACGCACACGCACCGCGTCGTGTACCGCCGTCAGCCGGACGAAGCACTCTGGCCGAGCGGGATCACAGTACGATAACGAACCGGCCAGATTATGGCAAAGGCATCGAGTAGACGCGCCGCGCATTGGCCCCTAACAGGGCGGCCATCTCCGCCTCGGGGACACCGCGGACCGCCGCGAGCGCACGCGCCGTGTAGGGCAGGCAATACGACTGATTCGGCTGGCCACGGTAGGGATGCGGGGTCAGGAAGGGCGCGTCGGTCTCGACCAGGATCTGCTCGTCCGGCACCAGCTCGGCCGCGGCCCGGAGCTCGGCGGCGTTGGCGAAACTCACAGTTCCGGAAAAGCTCAGGATGAACCCGCGGTCGACACATTCGCGGGCAACGTTCCGGTCACCGGAGAAGCAATGCATGATCACGGTGTCCGGGGCGCCCTCGGCGGCCAGGATGTCCAGGAGGTCGCGATCGGCCTCGCGGTTGTGGATCATCAGCGGCTTGCCGACCCGCTTCGCCAGGTCGATGTGCCACCGGAAGGTCTCGTGCTGCACCTCGGGCGGGGCGCAGTCGTCGGACCTGCCGGGCCAGTAGTAGTCCAGGCCGGTCTCCCCGACCGCGACGACCCGCGGGTGACGCGCCATCTCCTCGAGTTCGGCCGCGGTCTCGTCGTCGAGATCCTGCGCGTGCATCGGGTGCAGGGCGACGGCGGCGTAGACCCGGTCGTCCCATTCGGCGGCCCGGACCGCCCAGCGGGCGTCGACCATGTCGTCGGCGACGGTCACCACCTGATCGACGCCCACGGCCTGCGCGTGGTCGCAGATGGCTCGCACCGACTCGGCATCCCGTCCGCCGCAGGCCGCGAGATGCGTGTGGGCGTCGACGAGGCCGGGCAAGGGCGCCGGGTCCGGCGGCGGCTCGCGCCGGCGCCGCTTCTTGGCCGCCTTGTTGCTCATCGTCTCGGTGTCGCTGACGGCCCCCGATGCGCTCGAGGTCTCGGCAGAGGCGTCGGTCATGCGTTCACCTTCGCACAACCCCGGCGGCCCGGATGGCCGCCTACAGGGCGACTGTGCCCTCGATCACGGTGGCGGTGTCGCCGCCCACCCAGATGTCACGGCCGTCGTCGTGGACGTGCACCCGGCCGGCGCGGCCGATGGCACCGCCCTGCGCGGCGACGTAGTCCTCCGGCGCCTGTCCCGTGGCGCGCAGCCACTTCGCGATGCCCGCGTTGAGGCTGCCGGTGACCGGGTCCTCGGGAACCCCGATGCCCGGGACGAAGGCGCGGACCTCGGCGAAGACGTCGCCCGAGTCGTAGAGGCCCAGTAGTCCGACCTTCAGATCGCCCAGGGCGGGGACGTCCGGGGTCACCTCGAGGACCCGCTCCCCCGAGCCGACCTGCAGGACCATCCACTCGGGACCGTTGTCCACCCACTCGGCGGCGACGACCTCGTCGGGCGCGACGCCCAGCGCCGCGACGACGCGCGCGACCGTCTCGGCGTCGACCGGACCGGACCGCCGCAGCGGCGGGGCCGCGAACGACAGCCGCGCGCCCGCCCGTCGGATGCGGACGAGCCCGACACCGCATTCCTGGACGATGTCCTCGCCCTTGGGTCGCCCACCCGAGGTCAGCCACGCGTGCGCCGACCCCAGGGTGGGATGCCCGGCGAACGGCAACTCGCCGCCCGGGGTGAAGATGCGCAGCCGGTAGTCGGCCGCCGGGTCGTCGGGCGGGAGCACGAAGGTGGTCTCCGACAGGTTGGTCCAGCGGGCGAATGCGGCCATCTGGTCCTCGGTCACCGGCTCCGGACCGCCGGCGTCGAGCACCACCGCGACGGGATTGCCCGCGGTGCCGAGGGCGGAGAACACGTCGACCTGAGCGAATCGTCGAGTCACGAGGTCCATCGTCGCACCCGGCGGGCCCGGCCGTCACCGGCATCGAACCGGCGGTTCGCCGAAGCGTCGAACGGATCGCGCGCCGCGCACGGCGGTCACACCCCACGACGTCGCGATGACGCGCGGTGGCGCTTCACCGCGACCAAACCGACCCGGACGGGTAGCGTTGCGAATCGTGTTGGGATTGCCGGATGTGATCACAGTCGCGCTCTTCGATCTCGATGGTGTCCTCACCGAGACCGCGGTGCTCCACC
>Ga0164243_10004811_pt1 | contig 20935 bp, 20 predicted proteins | sample OricompcompostOP_FD_108781 | JGI IMG/M metagenome (GOLD analysis project Ga0164243, IMG submission 108781) | Organic Plus compost microbial communities from Emeryville, California, USA - Original compost - Organic plus compost (OP) | ecosystem: Engineered > Solid waste > Mixed feedstock >...
CGGTCATCGTGTGATGTCCTTTCGAGGAGTCTGTGGAAGGAAGACTCGAAGGGGCTGCATGGTGACCGCGTCCACGTTCAACACGACCACCATCCGGTTACACCACTCTATGGGGCACTACTGAGGAAAGATCGGACAGGTCCGCTTGAATGAGCTCCACACCCGGGCGGCCGGGATGAAGTTACCGCTGATATCGACGCCAACCGCGTACGCGGCACCCTCGTCGGCCAGCTGCACGATCTTGGAACCGTTCCCGCAGCCAGCGTCCAGGACAGCCAGCCCAGTCACCCAACAGGGCACGCTCGGCCGGCCACTCGACAAGCCGGTCCAGAGAATCCTCACGCGCACGGGCCTGCTCAAACCCCCGCCGACAACGACTGCCATGGACGACTCGCGTCGCCCCTTGCCTCGAAGCCTGCGCTCACCATGGGCCCAATGTTGCCATGCGGCGCGCGCACACTTTCGCCTACCCAAACGCACGACCTACAACGTTGAGGCAACCGCCCTGGTTCTCCAACCAGCCGAGATTGGCTCTACGACTTCTGCGCCGACGTGAGCAGGGAGAACAAACGGTCATGACTGGGTACGCGGAGGGAGGGTGCTAGTTGTCCTGCGGCCGTTCCGGCTCAGACGACTGCCACCGGGCGTGCTCGTGACCGGCCACGCCGAGTTGGCCGCGCAAACGTTCGCTTAGCCGCACCGTCGCCGCGAAGCGCTCCACTGTGGTCCCCGTGAGGTAGGCCGTGAGAAGCGATCGTTCCTCGTTCGACAGGGGCACCTCGTTCAAGTAGGCCAGCCGACGCGACCCGGCGGGCAGTGGAACGTCATGGATCGTAAAGAGGCCGTCCAGGATGGTTTCGATGCAGATCGCCGCCCAGTACCCCATGCCAGCCTCGTCGTGTGGACCCACGCGCTCGAGCTTGGTCTGACCGTGCCATAGACGTGTAGCCAAGTCTTCCCTGAGAACCTCGGACGCAACGTAGGTGGCCCGAACATGCTCGGCCTGACGCTTGAGCTGGTCCTCTACCCGATCGACCTGGTGAAGCACGATGGCGTCGCTGAACGCATACAACCAGGAGGCCCGCGCGCGGTCGAATCGATCGATCCAGCCTTGCTCGGAATGGGCGATGATCTCTACGAGGAGGCCGCCGTCAACCCCTGCGTGTCATCGAGTCCCTACTGTCATCAATCACCAGCAGATCAACATCCGAATTCGGCAGGTGCTCACCCCGGGCGACCGAACCGGCGAGCAGCACGGCTCGAACACTCTGCCGCGCCGCCAGTTCGCAAGCAGCGCGATCTGCTGTCGACCGGTGATGATCACAAGGCAGCTCTCCCCCAGTCACAGGATCGATCTTGCCAGTAGTCGCGCAGGCTGAGGGACACGGCTCCGACGGCGTGCACGCAGTCGGCACCCACCCTGGGACCGGGCGCGCGGGATGCCGTGCCGCCAGTCGAGCACCACCTCCGGGTTTGGCAACCCGGCTTCTGCCGCCAAAGGTTCGGCGCCTCAGATACGGTCGTTTCTGCTCGGCCGTCTCCCCCAGAAGCGGCCGCTACCTGCCTGTCTGCATAGGGCTGACCACTGAAACCCGAGACGTGTGATGTACGTCACATTTTGATGGAGGCATGAGACGAATCGGGCGTCTCGGACAGTACTCGATAAGACCCATTGGAACTCGCCGCTACGGAGCGGCCAAGCTTGAGGAGGTACCCCTTGCAGACCAGGCCTCAAACCACAGATTCGCGAGGAAGGGATCTGTCTAGCCCACGTCGGCTACTTCGTGCACTAGTTCTCACCCTGATTGCAGTGGCTATGCCGTTGGCGGTGTGTGTCCCGGCCAAGGCGGCAGAGCCTTCTGTCGATCAGCTCCGCGCCGCCCTCGCTCGCCTCAGTTCGGACAGCTGGACGAATGCGGACATCGAACTCGTGCTCCAATTTCCCGAGGTGGCCAAGACGGTTGCCGACCCACGTCGCGAACCAGTGAGCCAGCTTTCGGCCACGGCGCCCGAGGTTGTCTCGGCTGCTCGGCAGCGTTCCGGGGCCCAAGCGGCAGTTCTGGCCGTTTCGTGCCGGACGGTTTTCCACGACTTGACCTACAAGTCATTGCTCGGTTTCGACATCTACAAGTGGCGGCATCACGTCAAATTCTGCTACGACGGTACGCGAGTCACCTCGATCCCCGAACGTTACGATGCACTCATGTGGCACGACGGTACGCGTGAGCTCCATGAGCGGACTGTCGATCAGTCGGGCGGCGTCGGCACCACCTTCGCGTACTCGCACATCCAGCGAAAGATCGGTGCTTGCACGGTCATCGTGGGATGCTACGGCTGGACCTACCCCTGGTCGAGGATCGACTTGCTGGACAACGGCGGCTACGTCCGAACTGGCTCATCGGGCTGACCCATCGGTCTGTCGTGCGCGCGAGACGTTGATGCTCGCGCGCACGGCAGATGAACACCCTACTTGGAGACATCAAATGGAAACCCAACCGTCACGGCTTCGGCACATTCTGATCGGAGCAATTATCTCGTTGGTTCTCGGCCTCGTCATCCCTGGCCTGCTCGGGCTCATCATCGGTCCCCGGTTCGGAGCGGTCGAGTTGGTGGCATCGTTCGTCGTGGTCGTAGCTCTCTCGATGATCGTTGTGCTGATCACTAGCCGAAACAAGAGCCGCACAGTCTAACCCAAGATCGGCGGTGTCGCTGCAATGGGCGTGCAGACCGGCTCGATAACGGTCGTTCCTGCGCGGTCGCTGCCGCGTCATGCTTCAGGCAGCCGGCGACCTCGGCTGCCGGGGCGACGGAGCATGGACGATGGGGCTGTTGGGAAAGTTGTTCGGCGGCGGGAGCGAGGACTCATCCGAAGCTGTGAGCGCAACATGCCTGGACTGTGGCAGCGAACTCGGCGAAGGTGACAGCAACTACTGCGAGGACTGCGCCAGCGAAGGTTCTCTAGGTCCGCGGTACCGCTGCGGCGTGATCTACGAGGAAGGCGAGGACACCTGAGCAAGCTGCGGAGAGCCTCTCTGAGCGCTCACTGCCGGTACGATGTTCCCTCTCTCCTTTCGGAGGGTCTCATGAGCCGCCCTGGCCGCCCCGCAAAGGGTCGCGCCGGGGCGGCTCGCTATCTCGTTCAGGCCAGCCCTTGGGTGAGTTCAGGGCCGTTGTTGCGGACGTTGTTGACCGCACGACTGACCGGGGCCATCTGGAGTGACCCGAGCACGGGCGGGCCCATGATCGCGAGGGCCTGCTTCGTCGAGGTGCCGGGGTCGAGGCAGCTCGACCCACTGGTCGGCGGGGATGGTCATGGGCATGCGGTCGTGCACACGGCCGACATCGTCGGTCGCGGTGGGGGTGATGATCGCGAACATGGTCACCCACGCGGTCTCGTCACCGTCCTTGGTGGCGTCGTGCCAGAACTCATAGATGCCAGCGAACGCGAGCACTGCGCCATCGTGGGATGTAGCGGGGCTGCTTCACCGGCTTCGCCTTCGCAGTGGCCTCGTCGGTGGTGAACCATTCGTAGAATCCGTCGGCCCGGATGAGACACCGGCGCCTGGCGAAGGCCTTGCGGAAGCTCGGCTTCTCCGCGACCGTCTCGGCGCGGGCGTTGGTCATCCGGGAGCCGATGCTCGGGTCTTGCCCAGGACGGCACCGCCAGCGTTACCGGGACACTGGCCGAAAGATGTGGGTCGCCGCCCATTGCAATCTTCCACAACAGGTGCTTTGGTGTGCCGCGCTCGCGATCAATGTCAGATCGCCCGACAGACGGAGGAGATCCATGGACGACCATTCCGACCACACACCCCTGCAGGTGTCGCGCCGCACCGTGATGGCATCAGCGGCGGCAGTGTCGGCTGCGGCGGCGATCGTCGGTCAGGTGGCCGCCGCGCCGCGCGCCTCGGCCGCTCCCGGTGACGGATCGCTGCGGGTCTCGAGCCTGGGACATGATCCGGTCGACTCGACCAGCTTCTTGCAGCAGGCGTTCGACTCCGACGCCACCACGGTCATCATCGACCGTGTTCCTGGAGGGTGGATCACCGGACCGCTGTTCCTGCGGCGCAGCGATGTCACGGTGATCATCGAACCCGAGGTGATGGTCAAGGCAAAGCCGGGCGCGTTCACCGGAGCCAACGACTGCCTGCTGACCGTGGCCAACGTCAGCAACATCGTGATCTCCGGGTACGGCGCGACACTCGCCATGCAGAAGGGTGAGTACACCAGCGGCGAGTGGCGCATGGCGCTCAGCCTCCTCAGCGTCCGCAACGTCGAGGTCGAGGGACTCACGCTGCGCGACACCGGCGGCGACGGTGTCTACCTGGGTCGCGGAACCACGGCCTATTCGAGCAACGTCACGCTGCGCGACGTGACCTGTGACAACGCGCGCCGCAACGGGCTCAGCGTGATCAGCGTCGACGGACTGCACGTCGAGGGCTGCCGCTTCGCCAACACGAACGGCACCGCACCCCAGGCCGGCGTGGACTTCGAGCCGAATCACGCCGACAACAAGCTGACCGGCATCACCTTCACCGACTGTGTCTTCGAGCAGAACGTGGCCCAGGGAGTCGCCGCGGTCATGAGCAAGCTCGACGGCACGTCGTCACCGGTCGACATCACCATCAGCCGGTCCACCATCTCCGGCCACACCGGCGAGAAGCGTCAGATCGGTGCCGGGTTCTTCCTGACCAGTGCTCGCAACGGACTGCAGGGCAGGATCGAGATCGCTGACTCGCTGTTCCGGATGGGCCCGGCCTCGGCCGTGATCGCGGCCTTCAACAGTGACGCCACCGGGGTCCAGTTGCAGTTCACCCGCGACACGATCTGGGACTGGGGCAATGCGAAGCAGACGTACGAACCGATCATCGCGTCATCGGGGCTGCAACAACGCTACGGCGGCATGACCTTCACCGACTGTGTCCTGGTCAGCGACCAGGGTGCGCCCCAGGTCCGTGCCCATCGCGAGGCTGCGTACGACCCGGACGGCACCGCTGCCTTCGCCGGGATGCACGGCACCCTGCTGGTGATCGACCCGTACGGTGTCGGTGTCGACCCCGGTGACAATCCACCGGTCGACGTCGACCTCACCACCCCCACCGAGCCGGCGGGGCGCCGCGACAAGGTCAGGGTCACAGCGGGCGGCGGCGTCGCGGGCGGTCAGGACGGCGAACTCGTCTTCGCCCGTCTGGGGCGCGATGTATCGACCTCACTGGCCGTGGCGTACGAGGTCTCCGGGTCGGCTCGCGAACGCTATGACTACGGCGGTCTGGGCCGAGTCGCCGTCATCCCGCCCGGTGAACGCCAGGTCAGCATCCCGGTGCGGACCTTCGCCCGCCGGCAGGCCAGCGATCCCCAGGCTCGTGAGCTGGTCGTCACCGTCGCCGCCGGTCATCGCTACGAGGCGATCCCCCAGACCGCCACCATCCTGATCACCGGGTGACCGGCTCAGCGAGGGAGATCGTGCCGTCGGGTGCCACCAGCACCGTCTCGTCGCCGAAGTCGTACCCACCGTCCACGACGCGCAGCGCCCGAGCTGCCGGGTCGAGGGCCGAGGTCGTCTCCAGCACGGTCACGAAGCACGCTTCGGTGACCGGCTCGGTCTCCCAGGTGGTGGTGTGCAGGGTGCGGGCGATCCGCAGCGACGGGGTGGAGGCCGTCGGATTCGCCTCCACCTCGGTGATCCCGAACCTTCGGATCGTCGGTGTCACAGGGATCCGGGTGACCCAGGCCTGCCCCGGACCGGACCTGATCACCACCGACTGGTCGGCCGGGTCATCGGTGTCGAGGTCCTGGGCGGCCCAGTCGGTGTGCAGCAGGAAGGACCAACGGCGTGGTTCGGAGGCCTCGCACCGGTCCAGCACCAGCAACCGCCCACGCGGCGTGACGACCACCGTACGGTCAAGGGTGCGCACACCGAGGGCCGGGTCGAACATCATCCCCGTACGGGAGGTCGCACAGACAAAACCGTTGTCCACCACGACATCGGTGAGCTCGGGCCGCTGGGCGAACGGCCGTTCCTTCCAGACGTGGTAGCGATCCTCGTCGGTCCAGCCCTGACCGTCGACCAGCACCAGGTTGTGGTGCGCAGCCCGCTTGCGGTTGGCGTAACCGTCGTCGACCACGAGCGAGGCGCCGTGCCCGGCCAGCAGGAAGGCGCCGGCATCGGGATGGTGGTGCCCGGCGTTCAAGGTGTCCCATCCCTGTTCGCGGCGGAAGCGTTCGGCGCGGTCCCAGGCGCCGTTGCCACCACCCGGGGCCGAGGTGAAGGTGACCACGGTGGCGTCCGGGTCGGTCCAGGAGGTGCGGGCGACAACCTGGCCGAGATCGGGGAACCAGGCGGCAGCCGGCAGGTCGTCCGGCGGCACCGGAGCGATGCTCGGGTCGTACCAGAGCAACTCGAGGAAGGCTTCCGGCATCACCCCCGGCTTCACGCCGGAGGCGTAGGCCTCGCGCCAGAAGTGCTGGCTGGCCACGAGATCCGCGAGCCAGGCGGCGTGCCCGTCACCGTAGGCCGCCGCCAGGCGGTGGTAGAGCGCGACACTGTGGCCACTGCGCCGGTCATGGCAGTCGCCCAGACCGAGATGCTCCTCGAAACCGGGCAGGCTCTGGTGCAGTCGCCAGGTGGTCGTGTTGGCCAGGAACGGGCAGCTGTCCCAGAGCGACTCGCCGGTGGTGCGTTCCACCAGGTCGAGATAGATCGCCAGCCACGGCACGCCGTACCGCCAGTACACGACGCCCTCGCAGTCGGAGCCGTCCTCGGCCAGCAGCGGCAGCACGTGATCGAAGTTCTCCCGAGCCCGAGCGGTCCAGTCGTCCCGTCCCAGGGCGTGTCCGGCGGTCGCCAGGCCGGCGTAGCAGATCCAGTTGTGGTTCTGCCAGAAACTGGACGACCACCAGGAACCTTCGGTCTCGACGGCGAAGTCGTGCATCCGCTGTCCCTGCAGCAGCAGCTTGTCGTGAAGTTGCTGGCGTTGTTCGGGTCCGAGGTCGTCGCCCAGCCAGTCGTACGCCAGGCTCAGCCCGTGCAGCAGCCATCCGGCGTCGAGGTCGTGGTCGGGCAGTTTCGCCTTGCCCCAATGGGGATATCCGAGACAGGTCGAGATCCAGCGCCACGCCTCGTCCAGGTAGTGCTGCTGCCCGGTGAGTCGGTAGGCCAGTGCCAGGTTCGCTGCAGCCGGGCCGAAGTAGGTGATGCTCGCCGTCGGATGCTCCGCCGGCGGGACCTGTTCGCGATACCACAGGCACTGCTCGTACAGGCGGCGCCACTGGTGCGCCCGTACGGTGGTGAGTTCGGACCGCAGGCGCGCCAGGTCATCGTCGTCACCGATCAGCAGCATGGCGCTCACTTTCCTTTCAGGCAACGAAGGTCGAGCTGAAGGTGACCTCGGTGCAGTCCTCGGCGATCCAGTCGATGTGGATCAGTGGCCGTTGCGGATCATCGGCCGTGCCGGGCCCGGACCGAGCCAGAATCGCGGTGGCGCCGCCGGCAGAATGCCGACCCTGCAGGGATTCTGCGTGCTCGCTGCTCGACCAGCGAGTGGCGAACCCGTCTGCCTCCGGCACCACCTGACAGTCGGTCGAGGGGCGAAGATGCAGCGCGATCCGGCGCGGCACCTCACTGCGAACCGTGACCTCGTCGACCAGCCCGTCGTCGGTGATCCGGAGCGTCCGGGTTGCCGTCACCCCCGGATAGGCCGCGTCGCAGGCCACGGTGACCGAGTGATCGTCGTACGAGACCAGGGATCCTGAACACTCGGCCTGGTCGAGGCCGTCCACCGAGAAGGTGGGGTGGGCCGCCGTGCTGGCGAAGTGGCGACGCCATCCGCGATGGCCGTACGGGACCTGTCCCGGATCGACCTGCCACGAGACTTCCTTGCCGTACAAGGAGAGCGACAGTTTGTCGTAGTGACCGTGGGAGCCGCCGTGTGGCCCGAAGGCCAGGGTGGCGGTGAGCCCGTGGGCCCGGACGATGGCGTACCCGCCGTCAGGGTGGACGATCACGGGGGCCTCGACACGCTCGCTCCGCTCGCTACTCGACCCACGTTGATCGAGTAGGCCGGCGCTTGCGTCGGCCGTGTCGAGATCCGCCGGCGCCAGGCCGAGCTCGGCCAGTTCGGCGTCGTAGCCGGGGCGACGGTACGGACCGTCGTGGAAAGAGGGCAGTTCGCCGTTGTCGGGGCGCAGGTCCAACAGCACCTGGCGCATCGCTGTGAGCCGGTCGGCCACCTCCGGAGGTGTTGCCACCCCAGGGATCCCGTCGATCGCCAGCAAGCAGGCCCGCAGCACGAAGGAGTGGTAGTAGGTACTCGCCTCCCACTGCCAGCCATCAGCCAGCGTCGCCGCCAGGATGTGGGCGTGGATGCCGTGCTCCCCGGTCAGCCACTCCGGGTCGCGACTGCAGACAGCACCGGCCGCGTCCAGCCAGGCGAGGTAGTTCGAGGTGAACTTTCCCTGCTCCAGCAGGGTTTCCCGCCCCTGACGCGCTGCCTCGACGAGGCTGTCCAGCATCGCGTCGACGCCCCCGTCGAGGCTGACGCCACGATCCCGCAGCGCCCAGACGGCGCGGCCGAGGTGCACCGCCCAGATCGCCTCGGTGAGCGCCTGGTGGAACAGCCGGCCGCGCAGCATCCAGCTGTGTGAGCCGCCGTGTTCACCGGCCAGGCTGCCGTACAACGCGGCTGCCTCCGCCAACAACGCTGCTGCCTGCGCATGACCGTCCGGGTCGTCAGCGAGAGCGAGATCACGGATCGCCACGGCACAGGCCTGGTGGGCCAGCACCGTCCAGGCTCCCCGGACGGCAGGGGTGTCGACCTGACACCCGTACGGGCACCGGGCACCGCCGACCGGGAAGCTGCCGGTCAGCAGGCCGTCGTGCAGCAGTTCGACACCGTGCGCCGGGCAGACGTACTCGTGCCACCAGCCGCCACGCTCCTGAGGGATCCTCAACGGAACCAGGCTCCACCGTCGATGTCGATCGTGGAGCCGTTCACGAAGCCGGCACCGTCGGAGCACAGCCAGGTCACGGCCGAGGCGACCTCCTCGACCGTGCCGGCCCGCCCCAGCGGGATGCCGGCGATGTTCTTGGCCTGCGCCTCGGGCGAGGAGAAGGTGTTGTGGAACGGGGTGTCGCCGATGAAGCCGGGAGCCAGGGCGTTGACCGTGATCCCGGACGGAGCCAGCTCCTTGGCGAGCCCCTTGCTCAGGCCGCGGATCGCAGCCTTGGCGGCGGCGTACACCGCTGAGCCGGGGCCACCACCGTTGTGGGCGGCGAGCGAGGCCATCGTGACGACGCGGCCGTGGTCGGACTGCTTCAGGTGGGGGATCGCGGCACGGACGGTACGGAAGGTGGCGCCGACGTTGACCTCCATGACGGCCTGGTAGTGCTCGTCGGTCATCGTCTCGACGGCTTCGCGCCCGACCAGGTGGCCGGCGTTGCACACCACGATGTCGAGTCCGCCCAGGAACTCCACCGACTGCGCCACGAGCCCGTTGACCTGCTCGGTGTCGGTGACGTCGGCCGCAAGGACCGTCGTACGGACACCGGTCGCCTCGACCTGCTGCCGGGTCTGCTCCGCCTTCTCCGCCGAGTGTCCGTAGTGCACGACGACGTCGGCGCCGGCCTGGGCGAGGCCAATCGCGATCGCGGCACCGATGCCGTGGCCGGAGCCGGTGACCAGGGCGCGACGGCCGGTGAGCGGGGCAGGAACGGTCATGATCGGGTTCTCCTCGATTGGTTGGTGCATCGATGCAGCGCCATCGTACACCGCGCCCGTGGGCAGCTGATCGGAGCGTGCACCGGCCCGGTATCGTTGCCCCGGCTGATGCGGTACGGCAGGATGCGGCTCACTGCCAATCGCGGGAGAAGGGACGTCGACGTGGCTGTCACGATCTACCAGGTCGCCGAGGCCGCCGGGGTCTCCCCCAGCACGGTGTCGAATGTGCTCAACGGCCGCGACGGACGGATGTTGCCGCAGACCCGGCGCCGGGTCGAGCAGGCGATGTCCGAGCTGGGCTATCACCCCAACCGTGCCGCCCGACAGCTCCGCACCGGCCGCTCCAGCGCGATCGGCCTGATCGTGCCGTCGGTCGCCAACCCGTTCTGGGGAGCCTTCGCACGACATCTCGAGGCGGCAGCGCTGGCGCAGGGCTATCACGTTCTGCTGTGCAACAGCGAGCGCGACCCGGCACGGGAGCGCACCTACGTCGAGGAACTGTGGGCCGACGGTCTGCGCGGCATCGTGCTGTGCACCTCGCTGCCCTCACTGGAGCACCTCTCGGACAAGGTCGCCGACGGCCTGAGCCTGGTCGCCTTCGACCGAACCGCCCAGGTCGGCGATCCGGACTCGGTGGTCAACATCAGCATCGACAACGTGGTCGGCGCCCAGCTGGCGACCCGTCACCTGGTCGAGCTCGGCCACCGGCGCATTGCCTTCGTGTCCGGCTCGCTCGGCAGCGTGAACCGCCGCGAACGGCACCGCGGTTTTGCCGAGGCGGCCCGTGCTGCCGGACTGTCCTCCGACGAGGCCACCACTTGGACCGGGCTGGACGACTACGCCGACCTCGACGCCGCCGGACTGGGTCGGGCAGCGGCCGCCGAACTGCTCGCGCTGCCACCGTCGACCCGCCCGACAGCCGTGTTGACCATGAACGACATGGCCGCCCTCGGCGTGTGCGCCGGGGCCCGCGATGCCGGGCTGACCGTGGGCCGGGACATCTCAGTGATCGGCTTCGACGACATGGTGGTGGCCGAGCTCACCACCCCGGCCCTGACGACGGTTCGTCAGCCACTCGACGACATGGCGCGCGCCGCGTTCGAGCACCTGCAGCGCGGACTCAGCGAGGGCGCCGGCACCGGCGCTTCCCTGCTGGTACGGCCGGAGCTGGTGGTACGCGAGTCGACGGGCCCGGCTCCGCGCTGAGGCACCCGAGCGGGATCCGCCGACCCACGAGCAAGGGGGCCGATGCAGGTGCGGTGCTACTCGATCAGCGACCTGGCGTGGGCGAGATCGGCGCGAACCCGCTCGGCGGTGCGGGACTGGTCCCCGGAGTACTCCGCACACAGGCAGACCGGTCCGTCCCAGCCGAGTTCGACCAGCGTGGCCAGGGCGACCGGCCAGTCGGCGAACCCGTCGGGCCCGTCGACCCATTGATGCCGCGCGTACGCCTCGCGGACGCCCAGTCCGTCGTCGACCGGGATTCGTTCCAGGACGGCGTTCTTGAGGTTCACCTGCACCAGCCTGTCCCACACCGCTTCCAGGCTGGTCGGCAGATCCTGGTTGGCGAGTCCCTCGTGTCCGGCGTCCCAGATCACTCCGTAGCAACCAGGCAACGGATCGAGCAGGTCCCGTACGGCGATGGCGGTCGTCAGGTAGGGGCCGTGGTGGTGCTGCACACCCACGGTGACGCCGTACTTCTCCACCAGAGTGGCGTTGTCGGCCAGGTGCTGCTGCACCATCCGCACCGAGTCGCGGTACGGCCGGGCGACGCGCGGCATGATCCGCAGCAACGGCACCCCCGCCTCGGCGCAGGCAGCCAACACCCGCTCGTCGAGTTCGGCGGCCACGCTGGTGATCGACACGCCCTGTTCCTGCAGCGTCGCGGCGAAGCCGGGCAGCACGGTCGCAACATTGTCCGGGGTGACGCGGCAACCCGGACGGACCGGCAACTCAATGGCGGAGAATCCCAACCCCGACACGAGTTGCGCCAGTGCGGGCGCGTCGAGACCGCCCCATTCCTTGGTGAAGACCGACCAGGTCCACTGTGCTGCCACACGACGACCCTAGCCGACGTGCACCCCGAGTCGTTGGGGCGAGTCGTCGTCGGCGGTGGCGAAGAAGCCGCCGATGACGTCCTCGATCTCGGCCATCGACGCTGCCCCGAACAGCACCGGCTGATAGGCCGTGATGTCGTAGGCGATGCTGCCCATCTGCGCCAGGTCGAGAGGCCTGATCTCCATCTGGGCGAACTCGGCGATCTCCCCGTACGAGGACAGGATGCCGGCCCCGTACGCCTTCAGGTCCTTGCCCTGCCACACCACGCCGAACTCCAGGCTGAACCAGAAGACGTCGGCAATCAACTGCAGCGCCGCGTCCGTCTCCACCCGACGGGCCGCCTCCCCCGCGGCCCGTTTGACGGCGGCGAAGCGAGGCGACGCCAGTAGGTTGCCATGCCCCAACACCTCGTGGATGACATCCGGCTCCGGGGTGTACAGCGGCTCCGACGGATGCCGCACGTACTGGGTGGAGTGGAACACCCCGTCAGCCAGGGAACCGTAGAACTGACGTAGCGGTACCAGCCCCGGAGCCGGGTGGTAGCGGAAGCCGGTGAGCGGGACCAGACGCTCGGTGACCTCCCGCAGCTGTGGGACATGGTCCTCCGGCAGTCCGAGCTTCTCCTTGGCCGCCAGGAACTCCGCGCAGGCGTGAATCTCGTGAAGGCGGTGCAGCTCGGAGCTCGCGCGCCGCCACACCTCGTGCTCGGCCTCGGTGTAGTCGATGTCGGGGACGGGCTGGCCCTGCTGCCAGCCCAGCGCGACCGCGGCGATGGCGTTGCGACGCTCCCGGTAGACCTGGTCGTTGACCCCGGGATGGTCGGCACCCAGGTGCACGGTGACCGCGCCGTCCTCGGCCCGGGTGACCGGCGAATACAGCTGCGCCTCGTTGAACATCGCTGCCTCCCTTGACGCAGCCCAGCACAGCACGACCACTCATGTCCGCCAACCAGTCGCCGGACGACCGGACATCCTGTGCAGCGGCAACGGGCCGGCGTCCGCCTCAACTGGTCAGGTTGTGCAGCGCCGTCACAACCAGGCACTCACGCGGACGAGCCCACCGGAGGTGAGGTCGAAGGGCGCAGGTCCGAGGTCCAGCTCGACCGGGACGCTGCCGACGCCCGAAGCGTGCACGATGAGAGCCTGAGGTGTCGTCCGGTCGGCAGCGTTCCGGTAGCCGGGCCACCACAGCAGCACCGACACCACGCCGCCGCTGCGGACCAGGGCGCGACGTGCCTTCTCCGTCCTGCCCGGATCGAGGGCAGACTCCCGGGAGATCGTCAGCTCGAGCGGCGACTGCCCTTGCAGCAAGGAGATCCCGGGGAGCCCTTCGACCGCACAGTCCCGTGCGGAGGTGTTGCGGACGACGACCGTGACCCAGGTCTTGCCCATCGCGGCGTCCCAGCCCTGGGTCCGGGCCGACAGTTGCTCAACCTGACACAGCGGTACGGCCTTGCCCGCGGCCGGGGCGGGCGGGGGCTCGGACGCCTCCGATGCCACGGACCGCGTTGCGGCGGGAGCCGGCGGACGGGCCGGGACGGTGTACGGAGCCCGGGTCGGCGTCGACGGCGACGGTCGAGACCTGGGAGCCGGTACGGTCGCGGCAACGACCACGGTGACGGCGGCCACCACGAAGGCCACTGTGGTGCGGCCGCGTTGTGGTGCACCCCCGCCCCAGCCGGCGACGATCGCCAGGATTGCTGTCAGGACGAGGATCTGAGCAACCATGACCGCAAAGGGGGCCGTCGTGGACCAGCTCTCGGCCTGGCTGACGAGGCCACGCCCGAGCAGGCCCACGACCACCGCGGCACCCAGCCCGATGATCGCTCTCCCCGCAAGGTCGGCCATCGAGCTGTGACGATCGGCGCGACTCAGACCGCGCCAGGTCTCCACCAGGCCGACGACGAGCACGACAAGGAGCGCGGCCACCGGGATCCAGGGCACGTCCTGGCCGTACCGGATCCCCAGCCGTGGCAGCGGGACGACGGCGACCAGCAGCAGACCCAGACCGGTGAGCCCGGTGAGCACAGCACCACGGGTCCAGTGCTGGCGCGGCAACCCAGAGACCCGAAGCAACCTCGCCACACCCCAAGTGGCGACGCCACCGACCACCGACCAGGCGACATCGGCGGCGGAGAAGGAGGATCCGAGGACAAGGCGCAGCGGAGGCACCGCCTGGCTCAGTGCGGCCGGCACACCAGTGAGCTGGGCGAACTCGATGCCGACGGCAGCCGCAGCGGCCAGCACCGCGACCAGCCAGGGTCGGAGCCGGGGCAGCAGGAGCATGATCAGCAGGCCGATCGCGACGACGTACGTCACGGTGCCGAACTGGTCGGCACCGGGCCGATGGCGCACCAGTTGCACCCCGAGGCCGAGACCGACGACCACGGCAAGCACGCTGGCAGCCAGACCCCGGCGAACGACGCTCGTGGGCCGGCTCATGTCAGGAACTTCTTGATCAACGGAGCCGCGTCGTGGGACCCGGAGGCGCCGTCGCTGACCATCACCGCAATCGCCAGGTCGTCATCGGTGTAGGCGATCATCCAGGCATGGGTGGCGGGCGGGTTCGCGGTCCCGTACTCAGCGGTTCCACTCTTGGCGCCGACGGCGACACCCTTCAGCGCCTGCCCCGTGCCCGAACTGACAGTCGTCCGCATCATCTGCTGCAGCTGGGTGGCCTCGGTGGCCGAGAGCGGCGTCCCCTGCTGCACGGGTTGGGTGGAGGGCAGCAGCCACGGAACAACCGTGTGCCCGGCCGCCACTGAGGCGGCCACCCCGGCCATCGCCAGCGGCGAGGCCTCAACCGTCCCTTGGCCGATCTCGGCCGCGGCCAGCCCCACCTGATCCTTCGGGTCGGGGACGGAGCCGTAGAAGACGCCGAATCCTGCCTCGTGGTCGATTCCGAGGCCGAGGCTCGCCGCCGCGTCGGCCAGCCGGGTCCCGCTGAGGCGCTCGTGCTGCGAGATGAACGCGGTGTTGCAGGAGGTCGCGAAGGCGTCGGTGAGGGAGAGCCGGCCAACCCGGTTCGGCGGGAAATCGTTGTAGTTCTTGAACCTGCGCCCGTCGACGGTGACGTACCGGGTGCAGTCCAGTGTGGTCTCCGGGGTCACCCCGGTGCGCAGCAGGGCGAGCGCCGTGACGACCTTGAACGTCGATCCGGGTGGGAACCGGCCCAGGTTCGCCAACTCCTGACCGCCGGCGGCCGCGTTGGTCGCCAGGGCGAGCACGGCGCCGGTGGAGGGTTGCACCACCGCCATCGCCGTCGCCGAGTCTACGTCAGCGATCGCCGCTTCGGCCTTGTCCTGCAGGGAAATGTCGATCGACAGGTCCAGGTCCGTGCCCCGGATGGCGTCCACCTCGTACAGCACCGTCGATTCGACCGAGATCTCCGGGGAGGGCGATCCGGAACCGGGCGACGGTGTCGGGCCGGGAGTTGAGTTCACGCCAGGCCGGGCGACGAGCGTGATCTTCGCCCCCGGGGTCCCCCGCAGGGTGACGTCGTGACGCAACTGCAGTCCGGAGACCCCGACCCGGTCGCCGGTCATGATTGCCCCGCCGGACTCGTCGGCCCGCTTCTGGTCGGCCTCCCCCACTGCGCCGAGCAGGGCATCCGCCCTGCCCTTGCGGGTCGACAGCACCAGTTCGTCCTTCACGACGAGGGCGCCACGGATCCGATAGAAGCCTGCGGGAATGTCCTTGCCGCGGCCGCGGAGCACCAACGCCTCGACGAAGGCCTTGTCCCCGGCAGCCTTGACCCTGGCCACGTACTTCTTCCTGTCGATCTTCAGCACTCCCGCCAACGCCGCAGCGCTGTCGGCTGCCTCGGCGGCGCTCATGCGGGACTTGTCGATGCCGAGCCGGACGACCGGCATGGTCTCGGCGAGCACCTCGTGCCGCGCACCGATGATCTTGCCGCGCGCCGCAGCGGTACGGGTGTGGACGAGTCGGGTGAGACTGGTCAGCTCCGGGTGGAACACCGCTGGTTGCCACTGCAGAACCCAGCTTCCCGCAGCCTGGTTGAAGGTGGCCGTGGTGTCGTACGTCCACTGCTGTCCGGCGAGGGCCCAGGCAAGGTGCAAGGTCACCAGGGTGGCCGAGCCGACGACCCGGCGTTCTCCTGCCGTCACGGTGGGCCGCAGTCCGTCCATCCCTTGCAGGATGACCGCGAGATCGTTCTTGGCCCGAGCGGGGTCATCGACCGGCGCCGCTGCCAGATCACCGGTGGCCAGTCCCCGTACGACGGCGTCAACGGCCGGGTCGAGTGGGGTCGGCGCAGGGCCAGGGGCTCCCGTACAGGCGGCGAGCAGCAGCATGACGAGGACGGCAACGAGGCCCCGCGCCCGCACCGTCGGCGCCTGCTGGATGGGCTGCATGGTCCCAGCGAACCGGACCCGCTCTTCTCTGTCCAATACCATGATGAGTCACGACTCATATCAGGAAGTGAATGAATGGACCTGCTGCGCCATCTCCGCTACTTCGTCGCCGTCGCCGAGGAGGGCCACTTCGGGCGGGCAGCCGAGCGGCTCGGCATGGCACAACCACCGCTGAGTCAGCGCATCAAGGCACTCGAGCACGAGCTCGGAGCGATGCTGTTCGATCGCAGCCGCCGCCAGATCCGGTTGACCGAGGCAGGCCGGGCACTCCTGCCGGAGGCGAAAGTGCTGCTGCGTCGCGCGGACGGCCTGGTCGACGTGCTGCGCGGTACGGCCACAGCCGCCGCGGTGCTGCACTTCGCGCTTCCCGAGACGCTCACGACGGACCGGGTGATCACGGTGATCACCCAGGCTGAGCTGTGGTTCTCCCGACCTGTGGTCCCGGCACTCTGCGGGCCCGCCGTCCGCGACGCCGGGGTGCGGGACGGGACCTTCTCGGCCGCCCTGGTACCGGTCGCCGTACGGGACGCCTCGATCAGCCAGGAACTCGGGATTGCCGTCCGCAGCGAACACGACCTGTGTCGGATGCCGGAGCTGCAGCCGACCGATCTGGCCGGGGTGCCGCTGCTCATTCTCACCGAGGACGGGCCTGCCGAAGGCACGATCCGTACCCTGCTGGAACGTCACGGGCTGTCTCCCGGGCTCTTCGAGGGCGGCGTCGACCCGGTGACGGCGCTGGCGCGTGCGCGGACGACGGACGCCGCCTGCCTCACCGACACCGTGCACGCCGAGGAGGCCGGCCTGGTGTGGATTCCGCTGGTCTCCGCGCCACTGCACCGACACTGGCAGTTGCGTTGGCACAGCGGCGCCGAGCCCGATCAGCACGCCACGCTGGTGGCGCTCTGCGCCGAGGTACTCGGGGCGACGAGTACGACCATTCACCCACAGGAGTCGCTGGGCACTCAGGAGCCGTGACGGGCCACGTCCAACAGATCCGCGGCCGCCCCCACCAGCCGTCGCGGCCCGGTCCAGATCGCCCGTAGCGACCGGTGCAGGTCGACGCCGTCAACAGCGAGTGACACCAGGACGCCGCTGTCGAGGGCCTCGGCGACCGCCAGTCGGCTGAGCACAGCCGGTCCGGCACCGGAGACGACGGCGACCCGGACGGCGGCATTGCTCGGCAGTTCGAGTATCGGGGTCGTCTCGGTGCCGAGGGCCCGCTCGAGGGCGATCCGAGTGCCGGAGCCCGGCTCCCGGGCGACGAGCGGAGTGCCCGCCAGTTCGGCCGCCGACACCGGTCGGCGTCGCCGCACCCAAGGGTGTTCCCGCCCCACCACGAGCACGAGTTCGTCATGGGCGACGACCTGGCTGTGCAGGTCGCGCGGGGCGACCGGCCCTTCGACGAAGCCGAGGTCGCACCGTCCGCCGCGCAGGTCCTCGGCAACATCGGCGGAGTTGTGGACATGGACCGTGACCCTGGTCCCCGGATCCCGGGTCCGCAGCGCCGCCAGCCAGCGGGGCAACAGGTGCTCGGCCACGGTCTGGCTGGCCGCGACGGTGATCGAATCCTGACCGGTGGCAGCCAGCGAGGCGGCGCCGTCCCGCAATGTCGTGGCTGCGGCGATCACCGTACGAGCCCAGTCGACGACGACCACTCCGGTGGGGGTCAGTCGTGACCCACGGGTCGAGCGCTGCAGCAGCACCAGCCCCAGATGTCGTTCCAGCCTGGCGATCGAGCGGCTCGCATTGGGTTGCTCCATCCCGACGGCACGAGCTCCTGCCGACAGGCTCCCGTGGTCGGCGATCGCGACGAGGAGCTCGACGGCGGCGAGATCGGGCCAACTTGGCATGTCCTGAGGATATGCCCGGATGTCACATCGGGGCTACCGCAGCACCGATTCCCCAACCACGATGGACTCTCGTGATCCCTCTGACAGCAGTCGCCGATCCTCGCCCCGCGACTTCGACCGGCCGTACCGCTCCGGACCCACTCCCCCTCCCGGGGGCCGGACCAGCCTGGTGGGGGGCCGTCATGGGCACCGGAATCCTGGCGACTCTCACCGTGGTCCACCTTCCGGAGATTCCTTTCCGGCAAGGACTCGCGGCCGTTCTGCTGGTTCTCGACTGGCTGCTGGCTCTCGGACTGGGTGTCGGCTTCACCGTCCGCGTGGTGCGGAACGGCGAGACCTGGTGGGACAGCCTGCGCGGCATGGCGGGGTCGCAGTGGGGCATGGTGTCGATGGGGATCCTGTCCGTCGGGTCTGCCACGGCGACCGTGATTCCGACGGTGGCCCCGAACTGGACCACGGCGGCCTGGCGCGCCGACGAGGTGCTGTGGGTGATCGGTACGGTGATCGGCATCGTGGCCGCCCTGGCGATCACGGTGCGCCTGGTGCGGCACGGCACCGGTACGCCATCCACCGTATGGGGGCTGGCCGTCGTCGCTCCGATGGTGTCGGCGACGACCGGCGGCAACCTTGCTGCTCATCTGTTGGACCGACCCGACGGTCAGGAGGTGGCGATCTGGACGCTCGCCATCGCGACCGGGTGCTTCTTCCTCTCGCTGACGACCGGGCCGATCGTCTTCGCCATTGCCTACCACCATCACTGGCGTGTCGAGCCGGTGCCGCTGGCTGCCACGGCCTCGGTCTGGATCCCGCTGGGGATCGTTGGACAATCGACCGCCGCGGCGCAGGCCATTGCTGCTCCGGCAGCACTGCTCAGCCCGACCCTGTCCGGAATCCACCACGTCGCCTCCGGGTACGGGATCGTGATGCTGGGTCTCGGAACTCCCTTCCTGGCCTGGGCTCTTGTCGTCACCGCGCGCGGGCTGTGGTCCCGGATGCCGTTCTCGCCCGGCTGGTGGGCGCTGACCTTTCCGATCGGCACCCTGTCCCTCGGCTCCCACCTGCTCGGCGTCGCACTGGGTTCGACTGCGCTCCAGATGGCCAGCACCGTCGCCTGGGTCGTGCTGCTCGGCACCTGGAGCCTGTGCAGTGTGGCCAGTGTGCGTGCCGTCGGCATCTTCTTCCCGGGAAAAGGGGCTGCGCGCGCTGGTCGCCAACCGGCATGATCGTCACCCGTGAGGATGCATTCCGACCAGTACGCGATCACCACCGATCTGGTCCGCCAGCTGGTCGACGAACAGTTCCCTCAGTGGCATTCGTTGCCGCTGTCGACGGTGCCGTCGACCGGGACCGTGAGCGCCCTGTTCCGGCTGGGAGAGGCACTGCTCGTACGACTTCCGTTGCAGCCCGGTGTGACCGAGGCCGAGCTGCGCGGCGAGCACGACACGCTGACGAAGATGTCGGCCATGCTGTCACCGTGGGCGGTTCCGTCGCCGGTGGCGATCGGAACGCCCTCCGCCGGGTTCCCCAGTCCGTGGGCCGTGGTCAACTGGCTGCCCGGATCCCCGGCCAGGTACGGAAATGACGACATCGAACTCGCCGCTGAGCTGGCCGAGGTGGTGCGCCGGCTGCAGGCGATGCCGGTGGCTGGTCGGACTCGACGTGGTCCTGGACGTGGCGGGCGGTTCGCCGACGTGGACGAGTCCGTACGCACCTGGATCGCGCAGGATGCGGCCACAATCGCCCGCACGCCTGGGGTGGACGATGCCGCCCTCATCTCGTTGTGGGACAGGGTTCTCGATCTCCCCACGCCGGGCGGCTGGAGGTGTCAGCACGGCGACCTGATGCCGGGCAATCTGTTGCTCACCGATGCCGGACGCCTGTCCGCGGTGATCGATTGGTCGAGCTTTGATGTGGGTGATCCCGCCTACGACCTGATGCCGGCGTGGAACCTGTTCACCGGTGCTGCGCGAGAGGTGTTCCTGGCCGAGTCCGGTGCCGATTCGGAGGCTGTCCTGCGCAGTCGCGGTTGGGCGCTCGCACAGGCGGTCGGATGCCTGGGCTACTACGAGTCGACCAATCCGGCGATGTCGAGGCTGGCGGCCGACACCCTCCGCGCGGTGTTGTCGGCCGGCTGACCTGGGCGCCCTTGTGGGCACGCTCGGTCATGGGCTGATCGCCAAGGTGGGTGGTCTGATGCGGTTGTTGATCATCGGGGTGCGGGCACGATCCAGATAGCCCGGCGGGTACCAGACCGGGATCCCGGCCTCCATCCGGCAGGTCCAGCCCAACCGCTCAAAATTGTGGTGATGGTACCGGCACACCAAGGTCATGTTGTCGATGTCGGTCAACCCACCAAACAACCACGCGATCACATGATGCCGCTCACACCACTGCGGAGGCCGGTCACACCCCGGGAAGGAGCAGCCCTTGTCACGGGCATACAGGGCCAGGGTCTGATCCTTCGACGCACACCGTTTGGTCCGACCCAGATCCAGGACAGCTCCGGTGAGGCTGTCGCGGAACACGAACACGATCTCGGCCTGATCGGCCAACCGGACCAGTCCCCGCAACGAGACCGGGGTCCCGTCGGCGAACCGGCCCGACCCGTTCCGCGACACCCGCGGACCAGCCGCAGCATCGGTGGTGGTGGTGGCGGCGATGTCCGGTTCGACGGTCTCGGCAGTGGCGCCGGTGTTGGTGGTGTCGGTGGTGGTGTCGTCCTCGCCGAGGGCCTGGTCGAGGGTGTCGACATCGACGTTGATGACCACGGTCGCCGGGATCCCACCGGTGTCGGGCAGGTTCCCGGCACGCAACAACCGGGCCGCCATCTCCCCGAGCGCGTCATGGGTCCGTTGCTGCACATCCCGCAGATCGGTCCCCTCCGGCCCGGTCTGCGGCTTCGCCAACGGTTCCAGCACGGTCTTCAGCTGTTCCCCGAC